>OHTA01000395.1_pt1 | contig 30626 bp, 30 predicted proteins | sample 1578851 | NCBI WGS metagenome assembly OHTA01 (sample SAMEA3879578, study PRJEB24766) | human gut metagenome | biome: human-associated habitat; feature: feces | place: USA | collected 1985/1987 | reverse complement strand
AAATATGTATCGTTAACCGAGGAAGCTGAGCAGCACACCGGCCGCTACAGCCGAACCGATTACGCCGGCCACGTTGGGACCCATGGCGTGCATCAGCAGATAATTCGAGGGGTCGTATTCAAGTCCGATGTTATTCGAGATACGTGCGGCCATCGGCACAGCCGAAACACCGGCGTTTCCGATAAGCGGGTTGATCTTCTTTCCTTTCTTCAGGAAGAGGTTGAAGAGTTTTACGGAAAGGACACCGGCCGCGGAGGCTATCACGAAAGCTATGAAGCCGAGACCGAAAATTTTCAGCGTGTCGAAAGTGAGGAACTTGTCGGCTTGTGTGGAAGCACCTACGGTCAGGCCGAGAAGTATCGTCACGATATCTGTCATTGCGTTGGAGGCGGTTTTTGCCAGACGTGTCGTCACGCCGCTTTCACGAAGAAGATTTCCGAAGAAAAGCATGCCGAGCAACGGGATGCCGGAGGGAACCACGAAGCAGGTGAGGAGCAGACCGACAATCGGGAAGATGATTTTCTCGGTCTGGCTCACCACCCGGGCCGGTTTCATCTTTATGAGGCGTTCTTTCTGAGTGGTGAAAAGACGCATCAGCGGCGGCTGGATCAGCGGAATGAGCGCCATATAGGAATAGGCCGACACCGCCACGGCTCCGAGCAACGCGGGGTTGAGCTTGGAGGTGGTGAAGATGGCGGTAGGACCGTCAGCACCGCCGATGATGGCCACGCAACCCGCCGACAGCGGGTCGAAACCGCATAGCAAAGCCAGCATGTATGCACCGAAAATACCGAACTGGGCGCAAGCGCCGATCACCATCAGCTTCGGATTGGCAAGGAGCGCCGAAAAGTCGGTCATGGCACCGATTCCGAGGAAAATCAATGGCGGATACCATCCTTTCTCGACACCGTTGTAGAGGATATTGAGCACTGAGCCTTCCTCATATATACCAATCTCCATACCCGGCTGGAAGGGAATGTTGCCAATGAGCATACCGAAACCGATCGGCACGAGCAGAAGGGGTTCGAAATTCTTCTTTATGGCCAGCCATACGAAGAAGCATCCCACCGCGAGCATCACGAGATTTGATATCTCACAGTTGTAGAACCCTGTGAATTTCCAGAAGGATTGGATCGTCTCCGACATGAATCCTCCGAATGAATAATCGCTTGCTAAAATCATAATTTATTCTGACCCTTGTGGTGTTTTATTCAATAATCATGATGTCCGCACCGTCAAGGATAGCATCGCCGACGTTTACGAGAATCTTTTTCACGGTTCCGCCTTTATCGGTATGGATGTCGTTTTCCATTTTCATAGCCTCAAGCACGCATACAGTGTCGCCGGCTTTTACAGTGTCGCCCTCTTTGACGGCAAAACTCATCACTGTTCCGGGCAGCGGGCTCTTCACGGCCGAAGCTATTCCCGAAGCGGCCGGAGCGGCTTTCACCGGTTTCTCGGCAGCGGGAACTGCCGATGCCTGCATGGAAGCTGTCTTGCCCGATTGCGAGAGAGCAGGCTTCGAGGGAGCGGCTTTGTCGAGTTCTACCTTATAAGGAGTGCCATTCACTTCCACTTTGACTTCATTGTCCACGACATCGCCGACAGCGACCGTGAATTTCAATCCGTTGATTTTATATTTATATTCTTTCATTTTTCCTTGTTATTGTTGAGTTGTTTCTTCATTTCAGAGGGCGGCGTGCCGTAGCGTGAGCGGCCGACACTTCCGGAATCTGACGCATGTTATAGATTTTGGAGTTCCAGGGAGAATATGCTTTTTTCATTCTCTTGATTGTAAGGATTGTATCTTCCATGTCGTGACCCTGGCCGAAATGCTCGGCAAGAGCCATACCTATGGCTGCGATCACCTCTCCGGAATCAAGCTCCTCATGATGATTCTCTGAATTCTGAGATGTGACACCATGCGCCTTGCGTTTTTTAGAAGTGAGGACAGCGGCCGATATCTTGCCGAAACCGAGGAAGAGCACGCTGAGCACGATTAGGGCGAAAAGCACGATGCACATGGCGATGATGGTGATGGCACCGCCGAAACGGTCGTTTTCGGCAGCGTTCTTTGCCTTTTGCGCCTGAATGGCCTTGCGGGTCATCTCGCTTTCCTGCACTGTGTTCACCTCTTTGCTGTCGGTCCAGTCGCCGGTGACATTCGTCTGGTCGCCTTCGTTCGAAACTTCCGTATATTCATGCTGCGTGTCGGCGCCGACTGCCGCGACGGCTGGAGCCGCCGCGAGCAGTGTGGTGCACAACGCCACATTCAAAATATATTTTCTTAGCATTTTGAAGTGTTGGTTTAATATTATTTAAAGAGGAATGTTGCCATGTTTCTTGGCCGGGTTGGTCTGCTTCTTTGTGGCGAGCATGTTCAGAGCCTTGATCACGCGGAAACGTGTGTTGCGCGGCTCGATCACATCGTCGATGTAGCCATATTTGGCAGCCTGATAAGGATTGGCGAAGAGCTCGCGGTATTCCTCCTCTTTCTCTTTCTTGAATTCAGCGGGATTCTCATGCTCTTTGGCCTCTTTTGCATAAAGCACGCCCACAGCGCCTTCGGCGCCCATCACTGCGATTTCAGCAGAAGGCCATGCATAGTTCACATCGCCGCGGAGCTGCTTGCAGCTCATCACGATGTGGCTTCCGCCGTAGCTCTTGCGCAGAGTGACCGTAACCTTGGGCACGGTGGCTTCGCCGTAGGCGTAAAGCAGTTTTGCTCCGTGAAGAATCACTGCGTTGTATTCCTGACCTGTGCCGGGAAGGAATCCGGGAACATCCACAAGCGTTACCAGCGGGATGTTGAAAGCATCGCAGAAGCGAACGAATCTTGCAGCTTTTCTCGATGCGTTCGAGTCGAGCACTCCGGCGAGAACCTTAGGCTGGTTGGCTACGATGCCGACGGACTGACCGTTCATGCGCGCGAAACCGATGATGATGTTCTTGGCGAAATCTCTGAGTACCTCGAGGAATTCTCCATTGTCGACGATTGCCGAGATAACGTCATACATATCATAGGAACGCTTGGCGCTGTCGGGGATGATGTCGTTGAGCTTGTCTTCGAGGCGATCGATAGGATCGGTGCAGACAGCAAGAGGTGTCTCCTCAAGATTGTTCTGGGGGATATAGCTGAGAAGTTTGCGGACAATTGCGATTGCCTCCTCCTCGTTTTCAGCAGCGAAATGGGTCACACCGCTCTTCGACGCATGTACTGAAGCGCCGCCGAGCTGCTCCTGCGTAACGTCCTCGCCTGTTACGGTCTTTACGACTGTCGGGCCTGTGAGGAACATATAGGAGAGTCCCTTTGTCATGATTGTGAAGTCGGTCAGGGCAGGGCTGTAGACAGCACCGCCGGCGCAGGGGCCGAGAATGGCCGAAATCTGGGGAATAACACCGGAAGCCAGAATGTTGCGCTGGAAAATCTCGGAATATCCTGCCAGAGCGTTGATGCCCTCCTGAATACGGGCGCCCCCCGAGTCGTTGAGTCCGATAACCGGCGCACCCATCTTCATGGCCATATCCATCACTTTGCAGATCTTCTGGGCCATTGTTTCGGAAAGAGAGCCTCCGAATACGGTGAAGTCCTGTGCGAAAACATAAACGAGGCGCCCTTCCACGGTTCCGAAACCGGTAACTACGCCATCGCCGAGGATATGTTTCTTGTCCTGGCCGAAGTTAGTGCAACGGTGTGTCACGAACATGTCGAGTTCTTCGAAACTTCCTTCGTCAAGAAGCATTGCGATGCGCTCGCGGGCAGTGTACTTGCCGCGCTGATGTTGCTTTTCTATGGCTTTCTCTCCGCCACCGAGACGGGCCTGGGCTCTTTTCTCGATAAGCTGGCTGATCTTTTCTTCCTGTTTGCTCATTGGTTTGAGTTGTATGATTGTTGTTGAATTGATTCAAAAACGGAAAAGACCCATTCCTCCATATTTATGATTTATGGAAGAATGAGTCTCCGGTTTTTTATTTTTTTGAAGGATCTTCGCAGAGCTCTGTGAGGACTGCTTCGGTCGATTTCGGGTGGAGGAATGCTATCTGCAGACCGTCGGCGCCTTTGCGGGGAGCCTTGTCGATGAGTTTCACACCTTTCTCTTCAGCCTCGGCAAGAGCGTTGGCCACTCCGTCTTCGATGGCGAAAGCCATGTGGTGCATTCCGCCGCGGCCGCCGTTCTTCTCGATGAATTTTGCGATTGTGCTCTCTGGGCATGTGGCCTCAAGAAGCTCTATTTTGGTGTCGCCTACCTTGAAGAAAGCTGTGGTCACTTTTTGGTCGGCCACAACTTCCTGCTTGTAGCACTTGAGTCCGAGTACGGTCTCGTAATACTTGATAGCCTCCTCAAGATTGGGAACGGCTATGCCGATGTGTTCAATGTGTGAAATTTTCATTGAAATATAGTTTAGGTTAGTGATGTATCGTTGTATGCGGATCTATGATTCTGCTATGGCGAACCGATAATCCGGAACATAGTCCTTTGTTTGTGCAAATATACGAATATTTTTTCACTTAGACTCCTTCCGGGGGCTATAAAAATGGGCAAACGATAAATAATATCGCCAAAGAGCACGCCGGAAGGCAATAAGGAGGCGGCAGATTAGGAAGAGTCATAAAAAAATTGTAATTTTGCGAAAAATACAGATAAAGACATGGAATTGACTCCACAGCTCATAGCCTCCATGATCGGCGGCCGGGTAGAGGGAGACGCCAACGTGCGTCTCACCGGTTTCGCCAAAATCGAGGAGGCCACTCCCGGTACGGTCACATTCATCGCCAATCCCAAATATGCGCATTTCATTTATGAGACAAAAGCTTCGGCTGTGATTGTTTCCGATGATTTCAAGACTGATGAGGAGATATCACCGGTTCTTATACGTGTCAAGGATCCATACGTGGCACTTGCCGATATCCTCAATGAGATCGAGCGCAGCAAGCCCCGGAAACGCGGCATCGAACAGCCCTGTTATATCGCCGAAGGGGTGGATATACCTGACGACGCATATATAGGAGCATTTGCATATATAGGAAGCAATGTGAAGCTGGGCAATGGGGTTCAGATCTTCCCCCAGACTTATGTGGGCGACGGCGTTAAGATAGGCGCCGGGAGCGTGGTCCGCTCAGGAGTCAGAATCTATGAAGGCTGCGTCATCGGCACGCTGCATTCCGGATGCGTGATAGGTGCCGACGGATTCGGCTTCGCGCCGCGTCCCGACGGAACGTATGAGAAAATTCCTCAGATCGGCAATGTTGTGCTCGAAGATGATGTCGAGATCGGTGCAAACACCACTATCGACAGGGCTACTTTCGGATGCACCCGTGTCGGCAAGGGCACGAAACTCGATAATCTCATACAGGTGGCGCACAATGTAGAGATCGGCAAGGGGAATGTGTTTGCCGCTCAGGTTGGAGTGGCCGGATCCACCAAAATCGGCGATTACAATCAGGTCGGAGGTCAGGTCGGTTTTGCCGGTCATATTCATGTCGGCAGTATGAACGAGATCGGAGCGCAGTCGGGAATCCCCTCCAGCATAGGCGATAAGAAGCGTATAATAGGCTATCCCGCCATAGATGCCCGCCAGTTCTTCAAGACGCAGGTTTATCTGCGTCGTCTCGGAGAGCTTTTCGATAAAAAATAACAAACATAAAACATACATGCAGCAACTTACACTCAAAGGCCCGTTCACCGTGAAGGGCAAAGGCCTTCATTCGGGTCTCAACATCACGGCGACATTCAATCCTGCGCCTGAAAACCATGGATATAAGATTAAAAGGACAGATATAGAAGGCGAGCCGGTGATTGATGCCGTGGCCGAGAACGTTGTAGACACCCAGCGCGGCACGGTGATCGGCAAGAACGACATCAGGGTCAGCACTGTGGAGCATGCTCTGGCCGCCCTGTATGCCGCCGGCATCGACAACTGTCTCATAGAGGTCGACGGCCCGGAGTTCCCGATTCTCGACGGCAGTTCGATAGTATATGTAGATGAGATAGAGCGTGTTGGAACGATTGAGCTCAATGCCGACAAAGATTTCTATATCATAAAGGAGAAGACGCAGATCAAGGATGAGGCCACAGGGTCTACACTCACCATTTATCCCGACGACGGATTCAGCGTGGAATGCATGGTGGAATATAATTCGCCCGTGCTCCCGAACCAGTTTGCTGTTCTCGACGATCTGGCGGAATTCCGTCAGGAAGTGGCAAGCGCACGCACATTCGTCTTTGTCCGCGAGATTGAAGAACTTCTCAACTATAATCTCATAAAGGGGGGAGATCTCGACAACGCGATTGTGATCTACGACCAGGAGATTCCACAGGAGAAGATCGACGAGATTTGCGACATCATGCATGTGCCCCACATGCATCTCAGCAAACTCGGATATATCAATCCCAAACCTCTTGCATGGGACAACGAGCCTGCGCGCCACAAGCTGATGGACATCATCGGCGACCTCGCTCTTATCGGCCGTCCAATCAAGGGAAGGGTAGTGGCTATCCGTCCGGGACACACCATCAACAACAAATTCACACGCATGGTGCGCCGCGAAGTGAAGCACACCGAGATTCAGAGCCCGGTATATAATCCCAATCTCGCTCCTGTGATTGATGTGAACGGCATAAAGAAGCTTATCCCCCATCGTTTCCCCTTCCTGTTGATCGACAAGATTATAGAGATCGACAAGAAGCATGCGGTAGCCGTCAAGAACGTAACGGTGAACGAGCCTTTCTTCCAGGGTCATTTCCCGCAGGAACCTGTGATGCCCGGAGTCCTTCAGGTAGAGGCAATGGCTCAGGCCGCCGGGGTTCTTGTGCTCAACTTCCTTGAGGAACCCGAGAGATATTCCACATATTTCCTGAAAATCGACAATGTGAAATTCCGCCAGAAAGTGGTTCCCGGCAATACGCTGTTGTTGAGCGTGAGCCTCACCACGGAGATTCGGCGCGGATGTGCGATGGTGAAGGGTTATGCCTTTGTGGGAGAGAAAATAGTATGCGAGGCTGAATTCATGGCCCAGATAATCAAAAACAAATAACTGAAATCCAGATGACTGCAATGTACGATGTGCATCCCGGCGCCAAGATTGGAAACAATGTGAAGATCGGCAATTTCTCCACCATTCATGATGATGTGGAGATTGGTGACAATACGGTGATACACAGTAACGTAACGATATTCCCAGGCGCTCGTATAGGTAGCGGCGTCACAATCTTCCCCGGCGCAGTAGTGGCCGCCATTCCTCAGGATCTGAAATTCAGAGGCGAGAAAACATACGCATATGTCGGCGATGGCACCACGCTTCGCGAATGCACTACCGTGAACCGCGGTACCGCCTCCAAAGGGGAGACCCGAATCGGAGAGAATTGCCTTATAATGGCATATTGTCATGTGGCCCATGATTGTAGGGTCGGAAATCGTGTGATTATGTCCAATGCCTCGCAATTGGCCGGTGAAGTTGTAGTTGATGATGCCGCTGTTCTTGGCGGAGGCTGTCTGATTCATCAGTTCTGCCATCTTGGGCGCAACATCATGCTTCAGGGCGGAGCTCTGGTCAATAAAGACATCCCTCCTTTCGTAAAGGCAGCCCGCGAGCCGATATCCTATGTGGGGCTCAACAGCATCGGTCTGCACCGCAATAATTTTTCCGAAGAGGAGATACGCCACATTGCCGAGATCTACAGGATTCTTTACCTAAGCGATCTGAATGTGACGAATGCCGTAAAGCTTATTGAGCAGAATGTTCCCAAGTCCGAATATCGTGATGAAGTGATAAACTTCGTGAATAATTCCGAAAGGGGTATTATTCGTTCGGCGATCTGACGCAATCCTCTTTTGATTTTATAGCAAATAAGAACGCTCCCGCGAATTTTCGCGGGAGCGTTCTTGTTAGGAAAAATATTTTTTCTCGGCCTCTGTGAGAATGTCAGCCGAATTTAGATATCTTGCGGAGCTGAGGTTCGTTGATAATCTTGATGCGGCGCCCGTCGACAAGAATCAGTTTTTCCGTCACGAACGACATAAGAGTGCGGATAGCGTTGGAGGTCGTCATGTTCGAGAGATTGGCGAGATCTTCTCGGCTCATATATATCTTGAGAGTTGCGTCATCATCTTCATATCCGTAGTTGTCGGCAAGGAGGAGAAGAGATTCCGCAAGGCGTCCGCGGATATGTTTTTGCGTCAGGTTGATTATTTTTGTGTCGGCGCCACCGAGGTTTCTCGAAAGTTCATGAATGAAGAACATTGCCAGATCATTGTTCTGGCGGATAAGATTCTCCACGATTTCCATCGGGATTATGCCTATCACCGATGGTTCGAAAGCGGCGGCAGAAGACACGTATGGCTCTCGGGCGAAATATGCGCGATAACCGAAATATTGCACCGGCCTGTAGAGGCGCAGTATCTGCACCCTGTCGCCGATGCCGCTTTTATACATCTTCACCTTCCCCTCGAGAAGACAGAAGAGAAACTCCGGCGTCTCTTTCTCGGCATATATGATCTGATTCTTCTTGTAATGCTCATACCGGAAGTTATCTGTTACGATACGCTTCTCCTCCGGTCGCAATGCGTTCCATAGTTCCGAAAGATCTTCTCCTATGATTCGCTCTAATGTACTTTTCTTTATCATAAATAGCTCACAAGGCGGGTGCTGTGTTATTGACCTTTTGACTCCGAAATTTTAGGAAGCAGGGTCTTCGCGAATCGTTCCGCAACGGGTGCTGAATAATTCGATATGATTAATGCTGTTTTATAACACAAATTTACAACATTTTTCGCGTATTCTAAAATTTATAGTTAAAAATCTATAAATCAAAGGTACTTTAGAGCGCGTTCCTTATTGCCGAAGATATGAAAAAGCTACTATTTGTCTTAAAGGTTCCAACGCGCCGGATTGCGGATAGGCTTGCCGTTGGAAGTGAGCGGAATCCGCTCCATGAAGATGATCTGCTTCGGCACCTCATGCTTTTCAAGATGTTTATGGCACACAGATTCGATCTCCTCTTTCCGGGATTCATTGCATTCAGCAACAAGTACAACTCTGCTTCCCCATTTTTCATCGGGCGCAGAGGTTATGAAGAATGGGACTTCTATACTTTGAGAAAGCCGCTCTTCGAGATTCTCGGGGTTTATTTTCTTTCCTCCCGAAATAATCACATTGTCGAGCCTTCCGAGAATCTCGAATTCATCCGGCGCCAATACGCGGCAGGCATCATTGGTGACAAGGCTTTTCCATCCGTTGATATTTATGACGAGAGCTCCGTTTCTATCTTCGACCCTCACCCCCGGAAGTGTATGGAAAGATTCAGGATCTGCCATTACCCTCCGAAGTGCTATATGCGAAGCTGTTTCGGTCATCCCGTAGCTTTCCCAGGCATTGAGCCCGCTGGCGGCGATCCTGCGGCGAAGACCGGAAGGTATGGACGAGCCGCCAATGAGAATATTTCGTAATTCCGGCATCACATGCAGATTATCAAGAATATGAATCATCTGTGAAGGCACAACGGATAAAAGGTCGATAGGTCCTCCCTTATAATTTTCGAGAGGCCGGTTTGAGGGACTCTCCCAATCAAGGCGGCAATTAATCTCCCTCTGGCGGACAAGCATCATCTTTCCGCCGATAAAATCAGGCGAGATGCAGGAATAGAGCGTGGCATCGGAAGTGAGACCGAAGAAATCGATGGTGCGTCTTGCGCTTTGGCGCATCATTTCTTTCGGAAGCTTTATCAGCGTCGGAGTCCCTGTGGAACCGGAGGTATGGCAATCCACAGTGTCCGATTCCGACTCCCATTCATTAAGGAAATCCTCGTATGTCATTGTCTTTTCGTTTGCCGCCTATTCCCGCCAGTCGAGCCTGTCGATGGCGCCATAGTCGAGAGTCTTGTCGGGATTATATCCGAGTAACTCTCCTTTGGTGAATACGGGTGTAGAGATATTATTGGTGAAAAGAGCACCCGTGCCGAGACCCTGCGGAATCGCCCGGTCGAATGTCGCCACCCATTGAGCGAGGGCGTTCAGCCCGATGTTGGATTCGAGAGAAGATGTGATCCACCATGATATGCCTCTCGCCCCGGCGAGTGCTATCCATTCCTCCGCTCCTGAGAAACCACCCTCGAGCGACGGCTTGATTACGATATATGCCGGCCTAATCTCATCAAGAAGTTTTTCTTTGCTCTCACGGGTGAATTTGCCGATAAGTTCCTCGTCGAGGGCAATCGGAAGAGGTGAGACATCGCAGAGGAAACGCATCATCGCCTCATTGCCGGCCTTTATTGGCTGCTCTATGGAATGGATTCCGAGGTCGGCGAGATGTCTGAGACGTGCCAGAGCATTGTCCATCGTGAAGGCACCATTAGCATCTACCCGTATTTCGACCTCGTCGGGTGTATGCCGTTTGCGGATATATTCGATCATCTCTATCTCTTTACCCCAGTCGATTGCTCCGATTTTCAGTTTAATGCACCGGAATCCGGCATCGAGCTTGGATTCGACTCGTTCAATCATCTTGTCGAAATCACCCATCCATACCAGCCCGTTGATGACGATATCTTTTCGGCCTCCGATAAATTCCGAGTCATAATAGATGCCGCGGCATCCTCCCGTGAAATCGCGGATGCATTGCTCAAGGCCCATCTGCAGGGAGGGGAAAGCCTCAAGGTCAGTCTGTTTCCCGATGCGGATATTGGCCTGCAGCTCCATCAACTTGTAGAAATACCTCTCATCGGCTTCGGGGGATAAACCCGGAAACACTGCTGCTTCACCCACGCCGTAGCGCGAGGGGTCGGACTCATCGAACAGGCGAAGGAAGCAGGTTATCTTCTCGTTGAGCACACCGCGCGATGTACCCGCCGGCTCTTTGAACTGAAGATTATACGGACAAAACTGAAGTCTCATCTTATGGAACAGAGTCTAATGATCAGGGGAACATCGGGTATTGACCGAAATCGGGGTCGCGTTTCTCAAGGAAAGCGTTCTTACCCTCCTGGGCCTCATCCATTGTGTAATACATAAGTGTGGCATCGCCTGCGAATTCCATGAGCCCGTGCTGGCCATCGAGTTCAGCATTGAGAGCGCGCTTCACCATACGGATGGCGAAAGGAGAGCGTTTCATGATTGTGCGGCACCATTCAAGAGTGGTTTCCTCCAGTTTGTCGAAAGGCACAACCTCGTTGACCATTCCCATCTCCAGAGCTTCGCGGGCAGTATACTGCTTGCATAGATACCAGATCTCGCGGGCTTTTTTCTGGCCTACGCATCGGGCGAGATAAGATGCTCCGAATCCGCCGTCAAAACTTCCCACTTTCGGGCCTGTCTGGCCGAACTTCGCGTTTTCGGATGCAATCGAGAGGTCGCAGACTACCTGAAGCACGTTTCCTCCTCCTATTGAATAACCGTTAACCATGGCTATCACCGGTTTCGGAATAGACCGGATGGCATGGTGTATTTCCAATACATTGAGTCTCGGCACACCGTTCTCATCTACATAACCGCCGTTTCCTTTCACGTTCTGGTCGCCACCGCTGCAGAATGCCTTGTCGCCGGCGCCGGTGAGGATAATGACCCGAATGTCGGAGCGCTCGCGGCATATCGCGAATGCCTCAAGCATCTCCTTATTGGTCAGCGGTCGGAAAGCGTTGTAGACTTCCGGACGATTGATTGTTATCTTTGCGATTCCATCCAATTCCTCAAAAAGGATATCGGTGAATTGTTTTATTGGTTTCCAGTTGTTCATATCTTATTATCTTATTGTCTTTTGTTTCTTTCCATATAGCCGATCAGAATGTCGGCGCTTTTTTGCGGATCGACCTTTATTTCCAGCAATGCCTTCGCCCGGCAATTCATGAATGAGGGGAGAGCTTTATCCATCTCCTCGCTGCCGGAGGCGGAATAATATTTCCAGCCGAAAGCCTCGGCGAGAGCTTTAATAGGAATCTCTGGGTCGGCGCAGAAGAGCTCCTCGCGCAGAGGTATCTCGCGGGTAGAGGGTATGAAGCGGAAAATGCCGCCCCCTTCATTTGATATCACTATCACCTTGAATCGTTCCGGCACCTCTCTGACGCCCATAACCCCGAGATCGTAGGCAAACGACATATCGCCCGTGATCAGAAGCGTAGCTGAAGGATATGCCATCGCGCAGCCGAGCGCCGTGGCCGTAGTTCCATCGATTCCTGAAACTCCTCGGCATCCGTAGGAGGCATGAGGGATTCTATCCGTGAAGAGTTGTGCATATCTCACGGTTGTTCCGTTCGAGAGGAAGAGATTCCACTCGGAGGGTACAGATTCGAGAATTCTACTGAATGCCGTCATCTCCGACCATCCGGAATGTTTCTTCAGATAAAGTCTGTGGCTTTTTTGTGCCGCATCTCTCAATCCACACCAGTCAGATGCAAATTCCGACGTTTTTTTTAAGTTCATGCGGGCTGCATAGCGGTTGAGACCTTTGAAAAACTTATCCGGTTTGACGTCAATATGTCGGGTGAGCGCCTTGAAGCAGTCGGCTGAAGGTATGGTGTCGCCCAGAGTCCAGTGCTGATCCGGTTGGTTGCGCCGTATGAATTCCTTGAGCTTGCGCGACACGAGCGAGCCGCCAACGGAAATCACGATATCCGGCGCAAGTCGCTTTTCCAGTTCCTTATCTCCGAGATTCTCAAGATAGGAGAGAGCAGTGTCTACTGAATAAGGATTCCCTTTGATGTGGAGATTCGACAAAGTCTCAGTCATCAGAACGACATTGGGGAGCGCGGAGAACTTGGCGATCGCACGGTTTAGCGATGCCGACGGCGCAGCGAAACCGGCCACCACCATCACTCTCCGGCCCGAGGTTTCAGCCGCAAGCCGCTCATATTCACGTGCGGGGAGGTCAAGATTGTCAATACTTTCGATGATGCGGGGTTTGGAGGGAATGTATTCTATCGTTTTCGATAGGGGAGCATTTATCCTCACATTGATATGGACAGGGCCTTTGATGTCGGAAAGCGCAAGGTTGCAGGCTTCATTGACCGTGCGGTTCACAAACCATTCCATATTCGGGTCGGAGGGATTTTCCACCGGCAGATCATAGGAACCCTTTACGATATTCGAAAGTATGCCCGGTTGACGTATAGTCTGCGAATCATCCTGATCTATCCATTCTATGGGGCGGTCAGCAGAAATCACGATCAGCGGTATACCCTGGTACATAGCCTCGGCCACCGCAGGTGCATAATTGAGCAACGCCGTGCCGGATGTGCAGACCACGGCCGTAGGCCGGCCGCTCGCCATGGCGAGTCCGAGTGCCATAAAGGCCGCCCGGCGCTCGTCGGTGACGATATGTCGCCGGAAATCACGACAGGCCACGGCAGTGAGCAGAGGTGCGTTGCGGCTGCCGGGAGAGAGCACTATGTCCCTGATCCCTTTTTCAAGGAGGATATCGAACAGCAGGCGGCAATGAAGCTTAGCGGTGTCTGCGGTGGATCTAAGCCGATTAATATTTTCGCAATCAGACATATTCACTCCTGAATAAGAAATCTTGCAGGGTGATAACCCAGCAGAAAGGCCTGCGTCTCCATTCTCTTTTTTCCTGCAGGCTGAATCGAAAGAATCTCCAGAGCTCCTTTGCCGGTTGAGACAAACATCCGTTTATCCTTTATCGTGATGACGCCCGGATTGGTATTGCTGATTCTCTCATCGCTGAGAAGGGATTCAAAAATCTTGATATCCATGATTTTGCCTGAGACGTCCTCCATTGAGGTGAAAGCCGCGGGATATGGAGAGAGACCGCGTATCTGATTATGTATTTCGGACGCGCTCTTGTTCCAGTCGATGCGGCAATCGTCGCGGAAAATCTTGGGCGCGGGAGTGAATTCCCCCTCCGGTTGCGGACGGCTATCAAGAGTTCCCCCTATGATTGAATCGACAGTTTCCAGCACCATCGAAGCGCCGAGATCCATCAACTTATCGTGGATTGTCCCGGCATTGTCGTTCTCTCCGATCGGGATTGAGCGAGACCCTATGATGTCGCCGGTGTCGATTTCATGAGTGATGAAGAATGTGGTGACGCCGGTTTCTTTTTCGCCGTTCATAATCGCGCGGTTGATTGGCGCGGCGCCTCTGTATTTGGGAAGCAGAGAGCCGTGGAGGTTGAATGTACCGAGACGCGGCATCGACCATACAACTTCCGGAAGCATTCTGAAAGCTATCACAATGAAAAGGTCGGCATCAATGGCTTTTAGTTGCTCGATAAATTCAGGCGACTTAAGCTTTTCCGGCTGGAGCACCGGTAATCCCTGCGATTCGGCATATTTCTTGACATCGCTTTGTATCAGTTTGCGTCCGCGGCCGGCCTCCTTGTCGGGCATCGTAACCACGGCCGCAACATCGTATCCCTCCTCGACAAGGCGAGAAAGGCTTCCGACTGCGAATTCCGGAGTTCCGAAGAACACTATCTTAAGATCTTTCTTTGTCATATAATAAGACTCTAATCAGTCCTCTGTGAAATGCCGCAGAACCCTGCGGTAGGAATTGAATATTTTTGATTTCGAAACGAATCCCACATACTTCCCCTTGTCGACCACCGGGAGATTCCAGGCATTGGTGCGGTCGAAAATCTCCATAACTTTGTCCATCGGGTAGTCCACCTCTATAACGTCGGGAACCGCCGACATGAATCGCGACACATGCATTTTCTTATAGAGATCGGCGCGGAACATAATGTTTCTGATTTCATCGAGAAGCACCACTCCCTTCAGGTTCCCCTCCGCATCGGTGACAGGGAAGAGGTTGCGGTTGGAAATGGAAATCACATCCACCATCTCCTTGAGATTCATTTCCGGATGCACAATCTTGAAGTCCGTTTCTATAAGATTGTCTACTTTGAGAAGTGTGAGCACTGCCTTGTCTTTCTGGTGGGTGATTAGGTCACCTGCCTTGGCCAGACGCATGGTATAGATGCTATAGGGGGTGAAAATGCGTATAGTCATATAGGCGAGACCCGATACTATGAGCAACGGGAGGAAAAGATCATAGCCGCCGGTCATCTCCGCCGTGAGGAAGATAGCCATGAGCGGAGCATGCATAACCCCACTCATAACTCCGGCCATTCCCATCAATGCGAAATTTTTCTGCGACAGCTGCACTCCCAGATCGAGATTGTTTAATATATAGGCGAAAAGGAAGCCCGTCAGCGCGCCGACGAAAAGGGAAGGCGCGAATGTTCCGCCCACACCGCCGGCTCCGTTGGTGGCCGAGGTGGCGAAAGCTTTTGTCATCGCTATGGCTCCGATAAAGAGAGCTAAGAACCATACGTTGTTGCGGTCGACATAAAAGAATGTGCCGTCTACAATTTTCGAGACGTCTCCGAGCAGAAGATTGTTGATGGCTCCGTATCCCTCGCCGTAGAGCGGGGGGAAGAGAAAGATAAGTCCGGCCATAATCAGGCCGCCGATAAGAATCTTGACTCCCTGATATTTGAGCTTGCGGAACATCGATTCCATCATGAACATAACCTTCGTGAAATAATATGACATGAGTCCGCAGACCACACCGAGAAGTACGGTATATGGAATTTTATTTGTCAGAAATGGTTCCGACTGCACGAAGAAGAATTCAGCATTGTATCCTTCGAGCACGTAGGCCACCACTGCTCCGGCAACCGATGAGAAAAGCAGGGGCATCACGGTGAGGCCCGTAAGGTCGATCATCAGCACTTCGAGCGTAAACAGCATGCCGGCGATGGGTGCACGGAATATTCCGGCTATACCTGCCGCCGCGCCGCATCCCACCAATATCATCAGAATCCTCGGCGACAGACGGAACGCCTGTCCCACATTGGAGCCTATCGCAGCTCCCGTGAATACTATAGGACCCTCCGCACCGACTGATCCACCGAATCCGATAGTAATAGAAGATGCCACTAGAGAGGCGTACATATTGCGCTTCTTCAATCGTGATTTATGTCGCGAGATTGCATAGAGCACTTTTGTGACGCCATGCGATATGTTTTCCTTAACGACATATCGGAGGAAGAGGGTGACGATTAGAATGCCCGCCACCGGATATAGGAGATAAAGATAATTGGCCGTAGTGGCGCTTATATGCGAAGTCAGTATGCCTGAAATGACATGTATGAGGAATTTAAGCAACTGGGCGGCGAAACCGCATATCACTCCTACCGCCAGCGAGAGCAGAAGGAGGAAATTCTTTTCCTTGATATGGTGCTCTCGCCAGATCACCACTTTCATCCACCATTCCGTGAATCTGTTATGTCGTTCTTTATATGCCATTGAATGCTGTTTCCGTTGCAGTGCGCATGAACAAGGATGGGCGGTTTTACATTCCCGCTCCTCTGAATATCGTGCGCACTGTATAAATCATTATTTTTATGTCGAGAGCTAACGACATGTTGGTTATATAGATTAGATCGAATTTAGTGCGTTCCACCATCTGCCTGATAGATGAGGCATATCCGAATTTGACCATACCCCAGGATGTGATTCCCGGTTTCACCTGAAATACGAGACTGTAGTAGGGGGCGTATCGACGTATCTTTTCGATATAATATTCTCTTTCGGGGCGAGGACCGACAATCGACATATCTCCTTTGAGCACATTCCAGAACTGAGGGAGTTCGTCGAGCCGGTATTTACGCATTATGCGCCCGATTTCTGTGATTCTCGAATCGCCCTCGGAAGATAATTCCGGCCCGTTCTTCTCCGCATCCGTATACATCGTCCGGAATTTATAAATCATAAACGGCTTGCGGTTTTTGCCTATCCTTTGTTGTTTATAGATCACCGGTCCGGTGGAGCTCAGACGCACGGCCGTTGCAATGATCAGCAGCAAAGGGGATAGCGCCACAAGTGCAATGGCGGATAGCAGGACATCGGCAGTGGACTTCACGTTTTTCGAGAATTCCCCCAATGAAGGCGACGTGAGGTTTATGAATGGTTCCCCAAGAATATCGTTCATGCGGATGTTGGAAGTGAAATAGGAGAGGGTGTCGGGGAAAATCCTTATGGGGATTCCGAGTGGAAACAACCGGTCGAGAAGCGCGAGCACCACTCTTTCCTGATCGGTAGGAGACGGTGCAAGGATAATCTGGTCTATGGCCTGTTCGCTGCAGATCTTCTCAATATCTTTCTCGTCCCAGACCGGGGAGATCTGAGGCGCATCTTTATGGTCGGCGGTCGGGATGTATCCGACAATCTCATATCCCATGAGCGATTTGGTGGAGAGCAACTGCTCCCTGACCCTGAGTGCAGCTGTCGGTTCGCCGACAATAAGAACCTTGGTTCGCAGGTTGTGTTTCCGTATGTGCTTTAGAGTTAGGGTCGTGATGGAAAGGCGTCCTAAGTAGATGAAAACGAGCAGCAAAGCAATGAGCGAAAATATCAGAAGATAATCGGTGGACCTCATTGTAGCTCGGTCGTTGATGAGCAGAACGAAAAAGATTATTATAGCGTTGAAGACTGCACTATAGAATGTGGTGATGAATTCCTGAAGTCTCGAAACATGAAACGGCTTGTTATAATAGCCCGAAAGCCAGTAGACGGCCATAAGCGCAATGGGAATAATAGTCTGTTCGAGCATTATCTTGTGGGAAAATATCATCGACCAGACATAATCCGTCTCATTGTTGTAGAGCGAGAGTATCTTGAACCGCAAAATGTCGAACAGGAAAAATGCGATTGACGTCATGACAAGATCGCTTGCCATGTACTTCAATCGTTGACGCCATTTCGATAGTTCGACCGTTTTCACCGTATGATTTTTATTACGTCTGAATTGCTTACTTTGATGATATTGCTTGGAATGGCCTCCGCGGCCTCTCGTCCGTATTCCGCCACATAGTCCACGGCATCTATGATTTCTTTGTCAATTTCGGCAAACGATGCGGCAGCAGGTTTGCCACTGATATTGGCGGAGGTGGAAACTACCGGATGGCGCAGGGCGGAGACCAGAGCGCGCGAAAAACGCTCGGAGGTGATGCGGAATCCTGCGGAACCGTCCGGGGCGAGCAGCGAACCTGCTATCCCCCGCGGGGAGTCATAAATGATGGTGAGAGGCCTGACGGCGGCATCGATGAGCTGCCATGCGGCTTCCGGAACTTCTGCAACATATCTTTGCAGCATGCCGTCAGAATCCACGAGCGAAAGCATTGACTTGGAATCGGCGCGATGTTTGATTTCGAATATGCGTTTCACGGCCTCCTCGCAGGTGGCGTCGCATCCGATTCCCCACACAGTATCCGTAGGGTAGAGGATCACTCCCCCTTTGCGGAGTGTCTCTACAGCTTTTCTGATATCTTCTCTGAATTCAGTCATCTTCAATCTTCGATTTTTTCCACTTCTTCTATCCATAGCCGCGATGAAGCATCGGAGGGCATTCTCCAGTCGCCGCGTGGCGAGAGGCACACGCTGCCGACTTTTACGCCGTCGGGCATACACGACCGCTTGAATTGCTGAGAGAAGAAGCGGCGATAGAATGTCTTGAGCCAATGGCGGATTGTAGCGGCGTCGTATCTCCCTTTGAATGCCACAAGGGCAAGCCGGTAAATTTTGGTCGGCGCAAATGAGTTTCTGAGCATATTGTAGATAAAGAAATCATGTAGCTCATAAGGGCCGACGAGATCTTCCGTTTTTTGCTTTATGGAATCATCCGAGGCGGAGGGCAAGAGCTCGGGACTAATAGGTGTGTCTATAATGTCGAGGAGCACCCGTGATATTTCTTTGGATTCCGAGTTTTCAGCATATCCCTTTACAAGATATTTCACCAGTGTTTTGGGCACCGAGGCATTCACGCCATACATCGACATCTGGTCGCCGTTGTAGGTGCACCAGCCGAGGGCGAGCTCGGATAGATCGCCTGTGCCAATCACAATTCCTCCCGTTTTGTTGGCCATATCCATGAGAATCTGCGTGCGTTCCCTTGCCTGACTGTTTTCGTAGGTGGCATCGAGCACCTTCGGGTCGTGGCCTATCTGACGGAAATGAAGCTCTACGGCCTCTCCGATAGGTATCTCGAGAGCCGTGACGCCGAGAAGTTCCATCAGTTCTGTGGCGTTGGAATGAGTGCGTCCGGTTGTGCCGAATCCGGGCATGGTGATGGCAGTGATTCCCTTGCGGTCAAGTTTTAGCATATCGAATGCCTTCACCGTTACGAGAAGCGCAAGTGTGGAGTCAAGACCGCCTGAGATACCGATAACGGCATTTTTTGCGTTTATGGCCTGGAGCCTCTGTGCAAGCCCCCATGCCTGAATCGATGAGATCTCCTCGCATCTTTCCTTGAAAAGATGCGCCGAGCCGTCGGTGAAGGGAGAGGGGGAGATGCGTCGCAGGAAATCCTCCGGATTGAAGGTTCCCGGCTTGCACGGTTTCGTTATGATGATGTTTCTCTCGGATTCTGGAATGGACAGGGCTATTTTCGCCGAATCATCGCTGAAGGATGAGAAGCGCTGGCGGTCGTTGCGCAAAAGCTCGATATCGAAATCTCTGATGAGAAGCGACGGAGAGAGTGAGAAGCGTTCCGATTCCCCTAAGATTGTGCCGTTCTCGGCAATGATGGCATTTCCGGAGAAAACGAGATCTGTAGAGGATTCGCCAATGCCGGCAGATGCGTATACATAACCGCAGCGGCAAGCCGCCGACTGGCGGGATACGAGCTCGCGGAGATAGGCATGTTTGCCTGCCTGTTCATCGGATGCAGAGAGATTGAATATGATGTCGGCTCCGAGGAGCGACAGTTGTGCACTCGGAGGCGCCGGTACCCATAGGTCTTCGCAAATCTCTATACCAAAGCGGATGCCGTAAGCTTCGAAAACGCCGCACACAACTATCGGGATATCATTCTTTCCGATTCTGACCGACCCGACAGAGATATCGTAGGAACTTGCGAACCAGCGTTTCTCATAGAACTCGTTATAGTTCGGGAGATGAGTCTTGGGAACGAATGCCTTGATTTCCCCTTCGGCAATCACGGCCGCGCAATTGAACAATGCGTTTCCGGCCTTGACAGGACAGCCCACGATTGCCACTGTGCTGAGGTTCCGGGTGGCTTCGGATATTTTTTCGATGCCGGCAATGGCCGCATCGAGTAGATTTTGCTGATAAAAGAGGTCGGCGCATGTATAGCCGGTGATGCCGAGCTCCGGAAACACTATTATTTCCGCTCCTTCAGCCGCTCCCTTTTTAAAAAGGGAAAGAGAGCTCTCCACATTGAATCCAACATCGCCAGGCCGGACTTCCGGCACGGCGGCTGCCACGCGTGCATATCCGAGATTATTCATTTCTTGGTTATATTTTTCTGTGTTTTCCTATAATGTATACCGCGATTTCCGATTTGAGATGAAATCGTGCACAGACTATACAAAGATAACGAACATTTTTATATTTTTAAATGTTTTTTTAATGAAATTATCCAACTCGCAGAAGCAGAAGATATATAATTTTAGCTGATAAACGATATTGGATAAAGAGAATATTGATTCAATAATACAAACAGAAAACTAATTATCCGGTTATGAAAAGAATTAAATTATTGGCAGTTGCCGTTATCGCTCTGATTGGAGCATTGGCACCGGCATCGGCACAGGCACAACGTGGAGAGAAGACATTGGGAGTGATGGGCGGATTTGCCACCTATAACGACGGTGGATTTACCGATGTTTATTTCCAGTATTCATTTGCCAATCATTTCCGGTTGGCTCCCGATCTGGGGTATGTGTTCCGCAACGACGGCAAGTCAGCTTTCGTGCTGGATGTGGATCTGCATTTTCCGTTCCGTATCGTGAAAGGTTTCCGAGTTTATCCGTTGGTAGGTTTTACTTTCAACAACTGGTCGTATAAGCATGGTGACAACGCCAGTCGCGCCGGCGCCAATTTCGGAGCAGGCTTCGACATTTACCTCACCTCATATCTGAAACTGTCATTGCAGGGAAAATATTCGCTGATGAACGACACGAGCGGCGCCTTCTTCGGCATGGGCATCGGCTACGTTTTCTGATCAGCATTCCTTACGAATCCTTCCAAGAAAACGAGCAAATAAATCGCCTGCTAATCTTTTGATGAGCAGGCGTTTTATTTGATTAGCCGATTCCACTATGTCATAAAAGGCAAAGAGATTACCTGTAGGTCCGGAATCTTCGGCCCTCGCACAACCCGCTTGCGGGTGCCCTCAGCAGTCCAAATCTACTGAGGAATAGAAATCGACTCAGCAAATGAATTGAGATAGAGGAAAGTGCTTCGGCCTGGAGGGAGCGGCGTCATCGGCGCTATTATCAGAAGTCTGCCTTTAGCGCAAAGTCCGAAATCGTGGGCGCTTGGTTTTTCCCGTTCTCCAAATGGAGCGTTTGAGACTAAGATTATCTTTCCATTGATTTGCTCGCATTGACGCCTCACTGATTTTTCTTCGGGCGAGATAAAGGGCGAAACCAACACTCCTCCATTTTCAGTGAGATGCTTCCAGCGTCGTTGTTTGTTCGCTTTTAGAATTTCAGAATCAGAACGGTGAATCACCACCGGCGCCTTGAATGGATTATCCAGCAGTTGCAGGTTGCCATATGCTTGCCAAAGACTGCCTCCAATCTCAAGATTATTGATTCGATTAAAGAAGTCCGGATTCAATCGGCGAACTAATAAACGATATGGATTTTGCCTGATATATTCAATTATGGTGGATAGCCGATGATGCGGTCGCAAATACCGGTCATGGAAATCCAGAGTAAAAACGTGTTCGATAAGTGGAAATACCACTCTTATCAACTGCCCGCACTTCACTTTCATCATCCCGATATAATTCCCGAGTACACGAGGAAGATATTCACGGGCAAAGATCGCAAAATGAATATGGTCTGGCATGATTACATATTGTAGCAGTTGCAGAGAAGAGCAAAGATTAGGAAAATTCAGAATTTGCGATTCTATAATCTCACCGATGCGGGATCTCTCGATTTCCGGTTGTTCTATACTTCCGAGAATCCGGCTGAAATTAGAGCATCCCGGCGCTTTGCAAATAGTGACATGATAGATGCATCTGCTTTTATAGTCATGCTTTGGATCGCGACCCATAATTTCTCCAATTAGTTGTTAATGATAATTTAAGTAATCAATGTTACTAAAGTGATAATCGAATATGATGCGGAAATCCTAATTGCTATTTGATTATCGCCGCAAGCAGCTCATGCAGAAGACGAATCTGACTGAAATGGTTTCAATTGCAATATATTCCAGAATATCCAAGAATATCCAAGAATATCCAAGAATATCCGTTCCTCGCATAGCCCGCTTGCGGGCGCCAATGGCATCCTTAGAATCTTCTTAAACGCAAATTTAAGGATTATTTACCATAAAGCTAACATCTCGAATTCAAATATCGAGCTAAGCACTCATCTTGATAACTCTCATCTCCACATGGACGAGCACACATCGCACCTCCATGTTACGGTCGTGCCCATCGTAACCACCGACAGAAAGAGAAAAGCGAGCGAGGCGAGTGCCACCAAGCGTTATCGCACCAAGTCTAAGAACGGCCCTCGACTGAGCGGCGCCGAAATTATACCCGTTAGATCCTGACACGCTTTCAGGAAATAGATCACAAGGATCAGAAAAATTGGATTCTACAAAACGTTTACACGGCATTCCTGCGAAAAGTTTTACTCGCTGCTATTTACCTCATCAGGCAGTACATTGAGTTATGCGTAAATCCATATATTGAGGTTGATTGGGGAACCAATGAGGAGAGGGAATCGGTCTCGGATTGAATTTCTCAATGATAGTCGGTTTCTATGAGGTCAATAACTGAGGCATCGGCAAATTTGACATCGCCATTTACCACCACGCCGGAGGTTCCATATTTGGCATTGATTTGTCCGAGTGGATTGTCAAGGAATGAACGTTTTGACTTCAGGAAATCTTTGCGGGTGATTTTCTCATAGCGCTCAGCCAAATATACAGGCACAATGGGACGACGGGTATTTTGAATGCCGGTTGCTACAAATGAATATACGCCATTGTCGGCGTCGGCTTCCAAGATAAGTCCTGGCAGTCCCGCGAGTTTCCACGGCCCTGCTTGCACTGGTATTTCAGGAGTGAACCATGCAGTCCATTTGCGTCCATGATAATCGGCCATCGCCATTGTGCAGTCGTAGCCGATAACGTTTTTCGTGGAATCTTCAACGAGAGTCCATTCTATGTTTTCAAGAGGTTCCTCCACGACATATTGCTCGGTTCCGGCGCTATCATACACCTTCATGATGTTGGATTCCGTAGACCTGATAACATACATCGAGCCATCTCTGCGAGGGATATCATCATAATTTCCACCGAGAACGGCCGCACGTTGCATCTCTTTGAATTTGGCTTCGCCGTCCGGTGTCGAGTTGAGGGAGTCAATCTGTTCCGTCCGTGGAGAGTAGAATTTTGACTCCGAGGAATTGACCAAGAGAATATACCGGTGAGCGGAATCTCCTAATTTGCCGGTTCTCATGTTTGGTGAGATCGCAGTGTAGCTGACTTCGATGTCAGCTTCTTTCTGCGCTGTTGCCGTCACTGCTACAAAGCATAACAATGTAAATAATAGTGTTTTTTTCATTTCATTTCATTTTATAGTCAGGTTCGATGCTGTGTTTCAGGCCGTCGTATTTTGGGGTTTCTATTCTGTTGCCTTCGTCGTCGGTGGTGTATATCTTCACATTCTGTCCCTGAGCATTCCTAATGCTTTCTTCGTTGTTGATAAAGTATTCGGCATTTCGCAAAGCTTCTTTGCGGTCAACCTTAGAGTAGTCATCTTTCATATACATTGGCGAAATTATGCGGCCGGTATGTTCAAGTCCGGTGGCCACGAATGAGAATCCTCCGTTGGCTTCGGCTTTAAGTATGATGCCGGGTAGTCCGTGAAGTTTCCATGGACCGAATGGCATCGGTATCTCGGGTGTAAACCATGCTTTCCAATGGCGGCCATGATAATCGCTTTCAGTCATGATACACTCATAGCCGAGAACAGTTGCGGTGGAATCTTCTACAATCGTCCATTTCAACTCAGAGAGAGGCTCGGTATAATATCCAAGATCTTCACCATATTTGCTATAATGAGTGAGTGATTCATTAGCAAGGTTTGTGAACACGTAAGAGTATGAGTTTTTTACTGGTCCTTTTGTAAGATCCCATGATGTTGAGCCATCTGGTTCAACAGTCATACATGTTTTTTTGAGAATCTCAATGTATTGAGCCTTGCCCTCGGGTGTTGATTTCAGTGAATCTACCCAGAGGCTGAGGTCATTGAAATACTTTGCCTCTGTTGGTGAAGCAAGTAACGTCATTTTAGACGTAACTGGTTTATTCCTTTTGTTGGGACTGGTACAGTCGTAGCTGACAATGATGTCGGCCTTGTTCTCTGCTATTGCGGCTATCCCCACAAGACACATGAAGATGATTGTGATTGTTTGTCTCATATCGTTTATTTTCTGAGGGTTATCGAGAATAGAAGCTGACGGCCACGGAGCTGACGCTGCGACTCGAATGATGAGAGCTGCGAGTAAGTAGTGTAGTTGTAGCTTCGTTTGTTGAGTATGTTGGTAAGCGATGCGGCGATCTCTATCTTCTTGTTGAGCTGATAGGTCAGCTTAGTGTCAAGCATAACTATGTCTTTATAATTATGTTCCGTCAGCTCATTGCGGTAATGTTCGCCGCTGACGGTCCACTGCCAATTACGGAGAGGAATGAAGGTCAGACTCAGTTCGTTTTCTAAAGTCGAAAGCCAGGATTCACTAAGTCCGTTCATCGACAAACGGCTTTCGGAATAGTCTAAACGGTAGTCGAAGCTGAACCATCGGCAAGGATTTCCGTTGATTTTGCCGCCCACACTCCAGCCGGTGCTGACTGAATTGACTGATTGCTGCTGCGAGAGCAGATGTGACTCGTTGCGGCTGAACGAACTGTTCACATTGCAGCTTCCGCGCATGAAGTCGAGTGTCTTGCCGACGTTTCCCATCGCCATAAGCATTTTGCCGTCGTTCTTGGCCTCTGCGTAGCTGTAGACAACATAATCGCCATAAAGCTGCTGTGCCATCGTATATGGGATGTGACTCCATGAGTGCATCACCATGCCGTTGGCAAACAGCCCGTGGCGGGTGTGTTTGTAGCTGAAACTTGCCGACACGTTCTGAGACGATGAGTTGTAGAAATCATCCACACCGCTTTTCAGAGTGCGGTAGTTCGTCATTATTAGTCCGGAATGGATGAGGTTGAGATTCATCGGCGAGCGGCCGAGGCCTCCGCGTAATGTTCCTGAAAAGCGGTTGTTCGGCTTCCAGTTGATACTTAGCGACGGAGAGAAATACACCTCGTCATGGTTTGCAATTGCCTTGTCAAAAGAATAGTGTGCATAACTTACGGGCAAGTTGAGCGATAGATTTACCCGGCGCACCCAGTATTCAAACTTAGGGGTAGCATAAATGGTGAGATAGTTGGTGTTTACCACATTTTCAGTCAATCCCGGAAGTTCCTCCGGCAATTCGGGCAGTTGCGAGTTCATCGAACGGAGATAACCCTTTATGCCACCTTCAAGGCTCAGCGTCACCCCCTTTATGTTGAAGGCGTAAGCCGCGCTCTCGTGGGTATAGAAAGCATGGTCGGAGATATGTTGCCGGAATAATTCACCATTCAACATTCCACATTCCAAAATCTGTGGAAGCGATTCCCATTCGTTCACGCTCTGGAATGTCACCAGATGTTTACCCTTGAAGCGCTGTATCATCTTGAACTTGTTGCTGACATAGTAATCCGGCAGCTTTGCAGACTGGCCGTTGGGTAGAGACCCTGTTGTGGCGAGGCTTACGTCATCCCAGTCTATGTTAGTCCGGAGCGTGTTGTTGATGAACGCCGTTTTCTGATTCAACTCATAGATGAACTTGCCGCTCAGGGAGTGGCTGTGTTCCGTGCCGTTCCGTTTTTCGGTGATTATGCGGTTGCCCTCGTCAAGGAAATAAGTGGTGATGTTAGAGGCATCGGCAGTAACACGGTTGAATGAATAGTCGATGTTAGCCTTAAACTCTCCTCGGCCGAATTTCCACAGACTGTTGGTCGATACCAGGAAAGAGCGGTTGAACAATGTCCGTTTGTCGCTTAGTGACGGTACTCCGGGCAGACCCTCGCCTACATATCGGCTAAGTCCTGTCTGCCGACGGTCGGCGAAGAAATCTGTGCTTGACGATGCAAGGTTCTCGCCGGTATTGTTGGTGCGCAGGGTGGTTATGTTCTGGAATCCGGGCATTGCGGCCATGGCGAACAGTTCGCCGTCCCATATAGCTCCTTCGGGTTGCCACGACCAGCCACCTCCGGCATCGCCGTGGAAAGTCCATGTCGCTTTCGCCTTGTTTTTAAGTTTGAGGTTGATAGCGGCCTTATCGGAAAATGATATGCCTGACAGTACCTGCATGGGCTGATGGTTCTCCATGACCTCGACCGCGCCCACATCTTCATGGTTTATGCCGTTGGTGGCTATGCCGTATTTACCTCCGAGAAGGTCGGAGCCTTCAATATAGAATTTGTTGATGTCCTCGCCCTGATACTGGATCTTGCCATTGCTGGCGACATCTATACCGGGCATACGTTTCAGCACATCGCCGATCGAGCGGTCCTGCTGCTGGGCAAAGCTGCCGACATTGTAAGTGATGGTGTCGCCCTGCTCCCGTATGCGATCAGCTTTGACCGTTACCTCCTTGAGTATTGTCGCGCCCTTCTCCAGATAGACGGTCAATGGGAAACTCACGCTATCGAGTGGAATGGATTGTTTGGCGAAGCTCATCATGGCAACCTCCAGACGGCATCCATTTACCGACGGCATAGTGATAGAGAACTCTCCTTCAGACTTTGACGAGGCGAATTTCTTTATCTTGCCGTCAGCTCCCTTGATAATAACCGATGCCCCGACAAGAGGTCCATTACTCTCCTTGTCAATGACTTTGCCGGTCACATTGATCTGGGCGACGGCACTAACTGCTACAACGAGAAATAGCAGGTATGTGATAATACGGTTCATTCGTGATAATCGGTTTCAATATAGTCAATATTCTCTTTGTATTCTGTTGGTTTTATATTGACTTTTCCTCCGGTCATGGCACTTACCTGAGCAGCACGGTTGCGGCTCCCATAATCTTTCATACGCAGGACAGCTATACGCGTGGACTTGAAAACCTTATCGGGATTTTCGTATGGATCTCCAAGCGGTTCGTCGCATTGCTGAATCCCGTTAATAGTAAATCCATATTCGCCATCGGCAGTAACAGCCTCCATTATAAGACCTGGGAGACCGCATAGTTGCCACGGACCATCCTGCACGGGGATTTCCTGAGTAAACCATGCGAGCCATTTTCGCCCGTGATAATCGGCCGTGGCAAGCTGACACTCATAATCCAACACCATCCCGGTCGAGTCCATAAGTTCCCATTGAAGATCAGTCATTTCGACTGGATATCGATAGATATCACCCATCTGTGAGTCCCAGACTGTAATGGCTTTAGTGTTGAAGTCCTTTATGTTCTTATATCTGCTGCCTCGAGAAATCCCCATCTTTTCACGAATATCAAACCATGTCTCTCCTAAACCGGCATTCATGTTGGCTATGGCTTGTTGCAATGCTGCATCTTCAGCCTGCTCAAGCATTATCTTACCTTGCGGATCATTTCCAAGAGAGTCTATCCTATTAGTCTGGGGGTCAAAAAAGAAAGATTTGCCTTGTCCGATCCTCAACACAAAGTTTTTATTGTTGGTGACGGTGTCACCTGTATTTGTGTTAATGGTTTTCGCCATGGATTCATACTCCGCTTTGAGAAATGCACGTGGAGACTCTGCAAACGCCAAAACAGCGGTGATTGAACAAAATAGATATGTGAGAAATCTATTCATAATCATCTGTAGTCTGTTTCAAGAAAATCATAGCCGCTGTCAAGTTTTTTGCGGGATTGGTTACGCACTTCTTCAACAGTTGTTTCTCTGCCGTTTACAAAAACTTTGGCATTGGACGGCAGATTGCCTCCGGCAAGGTAGGCAAATGGGTCCTGAAGATGGCGATACTTTCCTTGAAGATATTTTATGCGATCTTCTTTATGGTACCAATCATCGCGTGGCATTCCGGGTATTTCCTGTTCGGTTGCCTCTATACCATTAGCTGTGAATGAATGCATTCCCTGAGATTCTGTGGCTTTAAGGATCAAGCCCGGCAGTCCTGCGAATTTCCACGGCCCGTCATGTATTGGTATTTCAGGGGCAAACCATGCCGTCCAATCGCGTCCATGATATGCTGTCTTTGCCATCAAGCACTCATATCCAAGAATAATTTTCGCAGAATCTGCAATCACCTCCCATCGCATTTCCTGAAACGGTTCATTGTATTTGGCGAACTGGTCACTGTAATCATCATAAACAGTTTGCAACTGCTTTTCAAAATCTTTGAATACATATATACTTGCTGTACGATTTGGCACCTCGTCCCATCGACCGGCCTCCTGTAATGCTGACGCCATAGCGCCGTAAGCCTGACATGCGGCATCATCCTTTGAATTGATGTCCATCCATAAGGCGGTTGGATTGTAGAAAATCGAGCCTTCCTTTCCGCTCAATAATATGTAGTCGTTCTTCCGTACTTGTCCTCCGCTTCTTACTTCATAGTCATAACCCACCTTTATATGAGCTTTCTGCGCAGATAAAGGCATAACAGACAATATTGCCGGAAAAACTAAAGCGATAAAACTATATATCTTCATTTTTGCCATTGAAGTTAGGCATAATAAATGACTTTACTCTCAACAAATGTTGAGAACTACGGTTTAGGCAATTATTTTTTGCGGAGTCGGCTAAGGTGGGTGGGGGTAATGTTCAGTAGCGAAGCGATGTCCCTGAGTGAAAAGAGTTGGAACAAGTTCGGGTCACGACTAAGCAACTCGTCATAGCGTTGTTGTGGAGATTTGGAATAGAGGTCTACGTGGCGGTCGTATAGCGTATAGAAATTCAAGACCGATGACATGGTGAGTTCCATCTGACGAATAGCATACATATTTCAACGCGCCGGATTCAACATAGCCGATATCGCGCCCGACTTCCCCAGCCGTAATAAATGCTTCGCCTTTATCATAATGCCGAAGATGACCTCGATTTTTGCAGAGATCCTGCCAAAAGTCGGTGTCGATGTTATCGATATATGAGTTGAACTGCGACGGCATCAGGACATTATATTATGTCATGGCAAAACAGGAAAGAGGAAGCCGGATGGTTTCCTCTTTTGGTACAATGATTTATGAAGTATTGTTCTGATTATTTCAGAGCGTCTTTAACCGCATCGTTGGGCACCATTTCCTCTCTGAAGATATAAGCGCCTGTTTTGGGAGATTTCTCCATGACGATGACTTTGCTGTATGTACGTCCTTCACCTTTCTGAAGAGACGCGACGGTTTTTTTTGCCATAATTCAGAGTGCTTATTTAATTTCTTTGTGAATGGTGACTTTTTTAAGAATCGGGTTGTATTTCTTCAACTCGAGGCGGCCTGTGGTATTCTTGCGGTTCTTGGTTGTGATATAGCGAGACATACCGGGCATGCCGCTTGCTTTATGTTCGGTGCATTCGAGTATTACCTGAACTCTGTTGCCTTTAGCTTTCTTTGCCATAATTGGAATATTTTAGAGGGAAAGGATTTTTATGTCTTTGAAATCGAGAATACCTTCAGCCTCGGCTTTCTTGAGCGCTGCGTTAAGACCGATCTTATTGATAGTGCGGAGAGCGTGAGCCGAAACTCGCAATAAAATCCACATGTCCTGCTCTACCCAATAAAACTTCTTAGTGTGCAAGTTTACCTCGAACTTGCGTTTGGTGCGACGCTTTGAGTGGGAAACGTTGTTGCCTACCTGCGCCTTTCTGCCTGTGATTTGACAAACTTTAGACATGGCTGTTGCTATAATTCTTTATTATAAAACTTTACTATATGCCGCGGCGGTCATCACATTTCTCATATCATCGCTAAGTGCATCATATTCAGCGATTTTTATGGATGGGCCACAAAACGAATGCAAAATTAGCAATTTTTTGTGTAACTTGCAAGTATTTTGGCAATTTTCTTAATTACTTATTCAAGTATTCACAAATGGCGCTGACCGGGTATGTCGGTGTTCAAAAACAGGAAACCCGAGGAAGCCGGATATATCTGCTTACTCGGGTTTCTTGATTGGACTGAATCAGTCATGATTACGGCTCCGAAGTATTAAGGAACCGAGTCTAAATCAGTGTTCTGTCTGATTCTGTGTTTTATTTGATTATGATTTTTTCTGTGTGTCCGGATGTATATTTCATTATGTATATTCCGGGTACGAGTGAGGATTTGGCAATCTCTGCAGAGCCGCTGAACACTTGAGTGCCGTTTACGGAAAAGATCGTGCAAAGCCCTGAATTGTCATCGTCGGCTATAATGCCCTCAACGTCCGACATTGATGATACAATTTCGATTTTTCCAACAGTTCCGGCCGAAACGAGCAGTGAGTTGCCCTCCATGCTGTTGGTCATGTCAATGCCGTTGACAAGAACGCGGTAGTCATCATCGGGATTATGGGGATGAATGAACAGGCGCTGTCCCTTACCGTTACCGGGTGCTCCGATTGTTGCGCCGCCGAAGA
>OHTA01000394.1_pt1 | contig 30695 bp, 29 predicted proteins | sample 1578851 | NCBI WGS metagenome assembly OHTA01 (sample SAMEA3879578, study PRJEB24766) | human gut metagenome | biome: human-associated habitat; feature: feces | place: USA | collected 1985/1987 | reverse complement strand
AGGAACGGCCATACCGTGCGCATGTCATATGACAGCAGGGGAAACCTGACACAGACAGTGGATGCGGGAAAGCGCCGCATAAACTTCACGTATGACATTTACAACAACCTTACCAGCCTGAGCATCAACGGAAAGACAAGGCTAAAAAACCACTATGATTCAAAGGGAAACCTGACAGGCACGACGGATGCACTCGGAAACCGGACGAAGATAAAAAATGATGTCTTCGGAAGGGCAGAAAAAATCACATATGCAGACGGAAGCAGCACTGAGCTTTCATATGACCGCAGAGGCAACATCACGGCAGTAACGGATGGAAACGGCAACAGCACGTCATATGAATATGACCTTTTAAACAGGGTGATAAAAACAACGGACGCAAACAACAACGGGACACATTTCAGCTATGATGCATCAGACAGAATCAGCACAGTAACAGACGCACTTGGAAATGTCAGGAAATACACTTACAATGCCGGGGGAAAGGTTACAGGCCTTACGGATTTCGACGGAAAGACAGTATCCTTTGACTACAATGACCTGGGAAAAATCAGCGCATACACGGACAAGGAAGGATACCGTGCAGAGCTTGCATACGACAGGATGTGGAACGTAAGCAGCATAAAGTCACCGGATGGTGGAATACAGCGGTTCATATACGACAGCGACAACAGGCTTAAAGAGCATACGCTGCCTATGGGAGGAAAAATCAGGTATGCATATGATGCGGCAGGAAACCTGCTGTCCGAAACGGATGCAGCCGGAAACACTGCCAGGTATGCATATGATGAGGCAGACAGGCTGGTGCGCATGGAAGCGGCAGACGGGGCAGTAACCACCTTCGGTTATGATCATGAGGGAAATCTTGTATCGGAAACCGATGCGCTGGGGCATGTGACAGAATATACCTATGATGATCTGGGAAGAAGAACGGGTGTCACGGATGCAGCCGGAGAGACCACAAGCGTATGCTACAATGAGATTGGAAATGTGGACAGGATATGCCATCCCAATGGAAGCAGCACAGTATACACCTATGAAAAGGGAGGCAGACTCAGAAGTGTGCTTTATCCGGACGGATCAGGTGAAAAATACAGTTATGACGCAAAGGGAAATATGACAGAACGTATAACCATGTCTGGAGAACGTTATCATTACAGTTATGATGTTCTTGACAGGATAGTATCAATAACGAATGCTGTCGGTGGAACACAGCACTTTGAATATGATGCACTAGGACATGTGACAGAGGCTGCTGATGAAAATGGAAACATAACACGTTATGAATACACACCAAATGGAAATCTGTCAAAAGTAACGGATGCTTTAGGAAATGAGACCTTCTATCAGTATGATGCCATGGGACACCTGACACAGACAAGCTGTACTGGAACAGGCGGAGAGCAGACACAGAACACTGCATATACATGGGATAAGGAAGGACATGTTGTGGCAGTGACAGACCAGCTGGGAGATATGGAAATATATACATATGATCCTGCCGGACGCATGACCTCAAAGACGGACAGGGATGGATATGAAACTGCCATAAGCTATGGAGCAGATGGACAGGTAGAAGAAATCAGATACGCAGACGGAAGGACAGTGTCACTCACGTATAATGCCATCCGCCAGTTAGAGGAAGTAAAAGACTGGCTCGGCACAACCAAGATCACCATGGATGAGGCAGGACGGGTATCTTCTGTCACAGACCCATACGGAAAAACGGTCGGGTATGAATGGGGAAGTATGGGCGAGAGAACAGCCCTTATATACCCTGATGGAAAAAGGGCAGAGTATGAGTATAATAATGCAATGCAGCTTACGGCAATGAAACTCATGTCAAACGAGGCACCGGAGCAGACAATATTGTACAGTTATGATGAAGCAGGAAGACTCACAGGAAAGCAGATGCCGGGAGGAAGCAGCACATCATACGCATATGGAAACCTTGGAAGGGTGTCAGAAATCCTGCATACAGGAGCTGATTTTGAAGAACATTATCATTATGGATATGATCTAATAGGAAATAAAATATCAGCAGAAAAGAACCGGCAGGGGATAAATGCAGATAGCGGAAGATATGAATACAGCTATGATGTGATGAACAGATTAACAGGTGTATCGTACGATGGAATGCCACAAAGACAGTACAGTTATGATGCATTTGGAAACAGAAGCAGAAAAACAGAATACACACCAAATGGTAAGCTTATAACCACATATGGCTATAACACAAAAAACCAGCTGATAACAGAAAACTCTGAAAATGGTATTAGAAACTATTCATATGACCATAGGGGAAATCTGTTATCCGTAACAAGTGGGGAAGATGTTTTAAAAGCATACGGATTTGATGCAGCAAACAATATGACAGAATCAATGGGGCTGACTGCCGGTATGGTAAAGAGAGCAACTTACGAGTATAATGGACTTGGTCACAGAATGGGACAAAACCTGATTGCCGGTAATTCAGATCCACAAAAGAATATCCACTATACACTGGATCTGACACGCCAATATCATAATCTGTTACAGAAATCAACTGACAAAGGAATACAAGGAAATCCGCTGCACAGTACTCAGACTTATTTCTGGGATGGAAACGTCACCGGAATGGAAGAGGAAGGAAAAGATCATTTTTATTTTCAGGATGATCTGGGAAGTCCAATGCGTATAGCCGATGAAATGGGAAGGAGTGAGGAAACATATGGTTTCGATGAATTCGGAAATAGCATTGAGTGTAGTATAAATGCAGTCACAAATCCTATGCAGACTTTTGGTTTTACAGGATATCAGATGGATGAAGCAGGAGGTCTGTACTTTGCACAGGCAAGACGCTATGATGCCGGAGCAGGAAGATTTGTCAGTGAGGACTTCCTGAAAGGACACATCGCAGTACCATACACGATGAATCATTACAACTACTGCTGGAACAGACCGATGGACCTGGTGGATTTGAATGGAAAATTCCCATCATGGAGAGATTTGAAGAAATTCTGGAATAAGTATATTTATGGGGAAGAATATGTTATATCTGTATCAACAGTGGAGGTTACTGGTCGTGATATCGGATTAGGGACATATTGGGGTAGAACTGATGATATTACGAAGCCTAGTGCGCAATATACAGGTAGTTGGATAAAAAAAGTCACAACAACTGATGGCGATGATGGAATATCTCAATCATATAGCTTAAATATACCAAGCATAGATTTGGGAAAGAAAAATAAATTTGGGATTCCAACATCGTTAGGAGTTACATGCAGTAAAGATGGAGTAAGTTTAGATGCAAATATAGGCATTGATATAGGTAAATTAAATGTAAATATTCCGATAAGTGTTGGTTTAAATTGGGATAATTTAGTTTCTATAGATGCATCATTAAATGGTGGATGGGCAGATAATTCATATGGACTTGATTTGAGTGCAGGACTACATCCAGGGTCTAATTTAAAAGTGGGCGTACATAGTACAAAGAGTAATGGTATCAAAACGTCGACAGATAAATGTGGGGTATATATGCGAATGGGATATGTATATGTTGTGGTAATAGCAGCTGCGGCACTGGTGTCAATGTTATATGGAAATGATCCAAGTAGTGCAGGGCAGACAATTATTAATTTTATTAATAATTTTGTAAATAATGGTGTGTGTCCAGCGCTTCAGTAATATGAATGATATAAAGGAAGAAAGATAACATGATTAAGAAAAAAAAGAAAATAATAATCGCAATAATCGTATTTGTAATAGTATTTATTTGTATATGTATAATAATGAGATATTTGCATAGGGATGATGAATTTTTAAAGGGAGCAAATGGAAATGCTATGACATATATTAATGATGTACATCCAAATAAATATAAGTCTGTAGATGAGGCATTATTAGATGTAGATGAAAAAGTGAAGTCAGAAAAACAGTTATGTCAGACAGAATATAATGGGGTAGTTCATGTTTATATGCAGGGAAAATTTCAAAACAAAGAAGAAAATGAAGGAAATACATCATATGTAAATTGTTTTGATTTCATGAAAGATAATGAGGGATATACTTATTGTGGAGGACGTGTTTTAAATATTGATTTTGTGGAGAGTCTTGCAGAAGACAGCTATACATGGGAAGAGACTTTTGTTTCGGATCTTTCACAAAGCATGCTTCACACATTTAAAGCCAGTGTAGAGAAGAAATATAAAGCAATTCCGGCATGGGGCGTCACAGATTATTCTGACATTAGTAACGTAACGGTTGATGACCAGAAAATTGATGAGGTACATGAACTTGATGTGGACGGCAAGACTTATTATCTCTGGATAATAAATGATTTGAAGACACAAAACGAGGCATCAGAAGTTCGGATAGAGTCTGTTGACAAGACTACCCAAAACCGATAAAATTACACCTATCAAGGCACACTTATGGAAACATAAGGTCGCAAAGCCAGAGTCTAAAACAGTTACACGATGTAATGACAGATCGGCTGCATCATTCACGGAAAGTGGATGCTGCAGCCGTTGTTTTTATTTTGAAGAAAGTCGCTGTAAGCAGGCAGCCATAGTGAGGCAAATATAGAGAACATGCTGCGTGCAGGTTATGGAAACGCCAAGGATGCTATAGATGGAACAAATATAGGTAATGCAACTATTAATACCGCCACTACATTGTTGTCAGGAAAATTGGGAGAGGCATTAGGAAAATTAGCTCCTAAATTAACACAAAAATTTGCTCCGTATTTGAGAAATTTAATATCTCACGATGAAATATTTCAAGACGGTATTGCTGATTGGCTATTTGAGTATGCAGGAAGTGGTGCGGCGGATGCAAAGGAAGAGTTGAAAATGCTGGCACAATATACTAGAGCAGAGAGTCTATATGACGTGGCAGTAAATAGAATGAACTCGTTTGGGGATTCATTGCTAGAAGAAGGTATAAATAGAATAAATTTGCTTGAAAATTCAGAGTCAAACAACGAAGAAAAGGAGTAGAAATGGAAGAAGAAAAAATTGAATGCACAGGAAAAGGAGTATTTTCTTTGATTATGGGAGTGATTTGCCTGGCAATGGCAATATATTTATTGATTATAACTATAAAGATGGAGCAGGTAATAATTCTGGCATATTTAGTAGTAATTTTAGCATTTGGATTAGCAATGTACTATTTATTGTACTGGAAAAATAAGAAGATAGTTATGTCAGATAATGAGATTATCTATTATCCAATAATTGGTAAAGTTAGAACATATTCATGGAGTGATGTCAAAAAAATATATTACAAATCTGGCTTGAGAGGTCATAGTAGACTTGTGATTGAGACGGATAAAAAAATATATATGGATTGTGAAATGATGAAAAATTGTGGAGAGACAGTAAAACTCATAATGAAAAAAGGATATTTAAAAACAAATATCTGATGAAGATATTCTGATTACGTTCTTGTACAGAGAGAGGCAAGGATGTAATCATAGGCTATGCCTATGACCACAGAAGAACCGATGGAAATCTGCTACACAGTAGCTAGGTTTATTTCTGGGATGGCAATGTTGCAGGAATGGAATAGGAAGAAGTGAAGAAACATATGCAATATTCGATGGTAAACATTTTAAAGAAGTGAAAGGAAAATAGAAAATGATAAAAAATGGTGAATTTTGTATATATAATGATAATGAGTACGAATTAAATGAGGATAGCGATGGAAACTTAATTATAATTACAACAAATCGAGCAATAATTGATGAAACATTTGTTGATAAATATAATAGTGGAGTGTATAGTAAGGTGATTTTGCCAAATGAAATTGGAGAGGCATATGATTGTCAAACTTATGGAGTTATAAAGGGGAGTAGAGTTAATGTAGAAAAAGAAAATGAAGAATATTATTTTGTTGGAACAGCAGATTGTAAAGTAGCAGAAGCTCTAGGGTTACAAAGATGTGACAAATATTATTATGAGGGAAAATTTCCAAAACAAGATGTGGAGATTATAGAGGAAAAAGAGAAGATAGAATTATAACGTGAACAATTAAATATTTTTAAATTCGGTAATAAAAAATGGAGAATCTGAAATGAAATATGGAGCTTCGATAGATGTATCTTCAATATCGATACAATGCGAAGTTACTACGCAATTAGAACAAAATTTAGCAGTAGCTTCAAGTGTCAAACTTGAAAAATCAAATAATGTGGATATGAAAAATTGGAGTGCAGTGAGAGTAGAAGGAGAAAAAATATAGTGAAGAAATATGTTAGCACAATTATTTTTATATCTATTATAGTAATATCAGTATTAATGGGAGTTAGACAGTATAAAAATGATGAGAGCTTAAAATCTAAAGAAAATGAACCTCAAACAGAGGTATCATGGGCTACTCCATGGGGAAAGGCAACCATGAAGAAAGTAGCTGATTTGAATGAAACAGAAAGCTATGATACGACTAAAAGCTTTTATGAGGATTATGATGATACTGGACTAGAAACTTGCATATTAACTGGAATATTTGCAGATAGTGAGGAAGAGGCAATAAAGCAGGTAAGAGAAACAGGACATTGTAGGTATGCTTATTTGACGGAAGATGGAAAATGTGAGATTAAGCTTACAGAAGAACAGAAATGTTGGTGGATAGATTCGGCAAAGAAATCAATACAAAGAGTATTGGATGAGGCAAACCAGTTAGATGGTTGCATATTTGAGGTTAATGATAATTTTACAGATTTAAATGTTCAGATAAGTAAAGAAAAGGTATCACCAGATTATTTTTATACTCAAGTTATACAGGTTATTTACTGCGAGGAAATAATACAGCTATTTTCAGGAGAAGATGAGTGGTCTGTACATTTTGTTGTGAAAAATATAAATACAGGTTATGAATTAGTAAATGTAAATTATCCTCAGGAAGAGTGGGAAATATCGGGTGAGACTTGGGATGAATAAGGAGAAATGATATGAAACAATACGTTATAGGAAGGATTGTAAAATGACAAAAATCAAGAAAAAACATAAGGCATTAAAAATTATAATAATAGTTTCAGCAATACTGATAGTACTATTAGGTGTAATGAGATATTTATTTGGAAATAAAGAAGTAATGTTTGGAGCAAATGTAAATTCAATGTCTTACAGTAAGGACATTTCTCCGCAAAACTATAGTTCAGTAGATGAGGCTATGAAAACTGTAGATGAAAAACTTAATTCAGAGGAGAAGATATGTCAGATTGAAGAGAATGGTGTTGTTCATGTGTATGTGCAAGGGATAAATACTATAAAAGATAAAAATGGAAAGGTTGATCAAATACGACAGTATGTATCATGTTATGATTTTATAGTAGTATCTAAAGGCTATAATTACAGTGGAGTACGTGATTTGGCAATTGGATTAAATAAGGAAAAGGAATACAGCTGGAAGGATACATTCTTAGCAGATCTGTCACAAAGTAGATTAAGTGGTTTGGAAAAACAGTATGGTGTTCTTCCAGCATGGGGCGTCACAGATTATTCTGACATTAGCAATGTGACGGTTGATGACCAGAAAATTGATGAAGTGCATGAAATTGATGTCGATGGTGAGACATATTATCTTTGGATAATTTATGATTTGCAAACGCAGAATAAGGTTTCTGATGTTATAATAGAGTAAATGAGACTTCCAATTTATGATATAGAAGAGAAAAGGAATATGTAGCATTTGGAAAATACAGTTGTTAGGCTACTAAATCAAAGATGGAAAATGAGTATCAATTTAAAAAAAAGGTGAAAAATGACTAAAACAAGCAAAAAATGTCTAAAAATCAGATTGAAAAATAATTGTTCAATGTGCAGTTTTCACAAAGTTGTCTCCGTGTGACCGTTGTGTGACCGAAAGATTGTATAATGTCATCAAGAGGTTAAGTATGAATAGTTAAAAATAAATAAATGGAAGGAGAAATATTTGGAGTAGCAATAAATTGAGGTATCAATAAACAAGATAGATGTATTAAAGCTTTTATGATAAGAAGGTCGGAAAGAGTAATAGTAATTATCATTAAGCTTTTACATAAGTGAAAATGAATTAATAAAACAAGAACATTAAAGGGATAATGTTAAAGGTAAAGAGATCGGAAAAAATTTTTAAAAAAATTTAAAAAAGTACTTGCATTATTCGTTTGACCATGATATTATAATACACGGTTCGTTGGTCAAGCGGTTAAGACGCCGCCCTCTCACGGCGGAAACACGGGTTCGATTCCCGTACGGACTGCTAAGTATTTAAAGTCGGTACATTCATGGAAGCATGATGTACCGGCTTTTTTGTTGTATATATTCATATGAGGCAGAGCTATTTATGAGCAGCTGCAGCTACTGCATGCTTTTTGATGCCGTCAGGTGCTTTTGTGATGCGAAGGGCAACGACAATTATTGCGGCGGCAAACAGCAGCTGTATTCCCATGCACATGAAAATGAAGCCAAGCTCATTGACCGGATGAAAGTCAATATTTTTTACAGCCTGGTTGTACCAGTAGGCAGGCATGAAGTGGGCGGCTTTTATGATGCCATCACTTAGAAATTCCTCCGGCACAAATATACCGCACAGGAATGCCATGCCGAGTGACACTGTGTTCGCAAACATGTTCAGTATCTCACTGTTTGATGTAATTTTGCTGATTAAAAAGGCAAATGCCAGTGAAACGAGCATGTAGCAGAGCATGTTGAGTGTGAACAGGAAACCTGAAAACGAAAATGTGCTGCCTTTAAACATGATTGTAGCTGAGACAAAAATTACAGCGCATACCACAAGTCCGGTTAAAATCACACCCAAAAGCAGCTCGCGGTTGTAGTTTGCAAATTTATAGGATGAGCAGGATATTCTCTCCTTGATTTCTTTTTTGGAGAAAACCTGAAGGACAGGAGCTATACCTGCAATCATCATGACAAGGAGCACCCATCCCAGATAACTGAAGCAGTAGTATATCCCTGAGTGCGAGGTGACACTTTTGCCGCTGAGCAGCGAGACAGAAGCCTTTTGATTTAGCGAGGTGTTTACTGCGGCTAGAGCATCAGCTTCAGAGTAGCCGGAAGCGATGTAGGTATTGTACGTTTTCGTAAAGCTGTTTATGGCAGACTCAAAGGTGGTCGCTGCCTGTGTGCCGGGTATGGTCACGACATCGAGACTAAAGCCTTCTTTTATGATGAGAATACAGTTTACATTTCTGGCAAAAAGCTCATCCTGCATAGTTTCCTTTTTGTCATTTTTGATATTATTTTTGATGCATGTCTTTTTAAGATACTCTGTCAGAGCTTTGCTTTCTGATGATTTGTCGTAGTCAAATACCGCAAATTTGGGCTTGGCAGCCTCATAATCACCTTCAGCTTTGTTTGTGCGTGTCGCAGTGAGAACGACCATGATACCTATGAATATGGACAGGTACATAATCATCTGGCCCATATGTCTGTTGAGTATTTTGAAATATGATTTAAATACTTGCATATTTTTCCCTCCGAAGCAGTGCAAAGGCAATGATTAAAAGAATCACTGATTCAACTGCCATTATTGATATATTTCTGAAAAATCTGTCGTAGCTGTCATATACGTTGAGCGAGTAAAAGCAGTCGGATATGAGACAGGCTGGGTTGAGGCGGTTGGCAATAGGAAGCTTGTGCTCGACCATATCCTTTATACCGTTGGCACATAAATCCGCAAGCACGGAAAGCACCATGCCGATTCCGGCAGAGATACTGATTTTGCTGCCCTCTGTAAGCTTAGGAATGGCACCTATTATCACTCCGATTGAAAGACCTATCATGCAGCCGAAAAACAGTGTCAGGATGATTGCCGGATATTTGTTTCCGAAGTCCACACCGAGTAGTGTCAGGTAGACTAATGTAATTAGCTCGACAACAAAATGGATGATTAAGAGTGAGATATACTCTGAAAAAATCAGTATGTTTTTGCTTAGAGCTGCAAGGCTTTTTCGCATGCCGAGAGGACTTGTGTTTGCAAGCAGACGGTTTGTGGCTGTCACAGCTGAAAATGAGGCGAACAGGCAGCTCATCGCAAATACAGCGTAAAAGTAATTGGTGTATTCATCCTGATTTCCCGATGAAAGAGAAATCTCTTTATACTCTGATGTGGTGTCAGATAGTCCGGCAATTGCAGTCTCAAGTGCAGCAGGATTTGTCTTTGCTATGTTTGCAAATACGTTTTTTTGCTGTTTGTACTGTGTCAGGATGGATTCAAGTATTGTGGCATTGTATGAGTTTTCATCCACTACAAGTGAAGCATCCTCTGTGTAAATAATGCCGGTCACTTTTTTGTCATTTAGAGCTTTTTTGGCTGCTGAGCTATCCATTAGCTTCATGTTTATGAGGTCTGAAAATGAATTTGAACTGTCGGCCTTGTCGTCGGATTTACTGGCTGAATCAGTATGGTTTACATCGAGAGACTCAAGCACGCTCATCAGAGTATCATCATTTTCAGATTCAACCACTGCTACATTTATTGTCTTAAACATTTCATCCTTTTCAAACAGATTTCCGAATGCCATATACATAAAGGTGGCGAGCAGCAGTGGAAATGCAAGTGTCCAGAACAGCGTGACTTTCAGGCGGAACATGCTTAGCATTGTGTATTTTGAGTTGTGAAAAAATAATTTTAGACCATTCATTAATCCCTTAGCTCCTTTCCGGTAATCTCTAAGAATACGTCGTTAAGAGTCGGAAGCTGCGTGTACACCTGACCGAAGGACAGATTATTCTGCTCTAGATAATCAAGCACATGGATTATATTGTGGCGTCCGCCACTGAAATAAATCCGAAGCTGTCCGTTTTCAAAGCTGACCTGATATGCATTGTGCAGCTGCTTTAATGAGTCAAGCTGTGCTTCTGACAGGTCTGCAATTTCTACGTTTATTGTCTCTGTATTTTTGATCATGCGCTTTAGCTCATCCTTTGTGCCGAGCGCGAGAGCCTTGCCCTTGTCCATGATGAGTATTCGGTCACAGAGCTGCTCAACCTCCTCCATGTAGTGTGAGGTGTAGATGATTGTCGCACCATCACGGTTTAGTCTTTTGATGCCCTCCAGAATCTTGTTTCTGCTTTGAGGGTCGACAGCCACGGTCGGTTCATCGAAGAAGATGAGCTTTGGCTTGTGTGCTATGCCACACGCGATGTTGAGACGTCTCAAAAGTCCGCCTGAGAGCTTCTTTGGCAGAAATTTGCTGTAATCCGCTATGTCCACGAAATCCATTGCTTCCTTTACATATTTTTCGCGGAGCTTTTTGTCACTTACGTAAAGACCGCAGAAATAGTCGATATTTTCATATACAGTCAGCTCGTCGTACACGGCCACATTCTGCATGACCACGCCGATTTCGCGTTTGATGTCGTAGCTGTTTGAGTACATTTCCTGCCCGAATACTTTTATATCTCCTTTATCGTATGTGAGCAGGGAGAGTATGCAGTTTATAGTTGTGGTCTTTCCGGAGCCGTTTGGTCCGAGCAATCCGAAAATCTCGCCGGTTTTAACGGTCAGATTGAAATGGTCGAGTGCCACAAGCTCCTTGTAGCGTTTTACAAGGTTGGTTACTTCTATCGCATTTTTGGTTGTATCCATTGAATTGCCTCCATAATGTTATATTTTCGTTTGCAAGCCTGATATCCGGCTCAATAACAGATTACTATATGGCGTGCCGGAAAGTAAGTGTCAAATGTCACATTCGTATTTATGTTTGGATGAGGCATTGTTGTGTAAAAAATGACATTTGTCATAGTGACGTTTGATAGAATTTGTTGTAAGCTTATTTTACGGAAATGGAGGCTTTTGATGTATAAGATATGTAGTCAGTTTTTAATAGTTCTATCATGCGTGATGCTTATGGTGGTATCCCTTCAGGTCGATTACGTCATGATAGCGTGCATACTTACAGGAATAATCGTGTGTACATTTATAGACATGCAGGATTTGCCGCAGATGAGTCCGGCTAACAAGATCGAAACGGCAGACCGGGCTTTGGATTTGATTCTGGCGGTTTATATTCTGTCCGGAGTATTTTTTGCACCATCATTTTTTATGCTGCCGTATGCAGCGATGGTATTCAGGAAGAAAAAATACACGGTGTCGAGGATGGCTGCAGCCTTAGTGGGGATAGCTGTATCGGTGGACTGTATTTTAAAGATAAAACATATAGCACCCGGGATTTTTAATATCCTGGCGGTTGTACTTCTCATGGCTTTTGCGGTAATGCTTTCGTATTTCACAGAGCTGCTTTTGGGGTATCAGATGAAGCTGCACAGCATGAGAGATGCGTCTATGGAGCACGACATGCTTATGGAGCAGATGAATCACCAGCTTATCGAGAAGCAGAATGCGCAGATATACAATGCCACGCTAAAGGAGAGAAACCGTATCGCAAGAGAGATACACGACAACGTGGGTCACATGATTACGCGCTCTATTTTGCAGGTGGGAGCAATCGGTGTGATAAATACCGATGAAAAGCTTAAAGCGCCTATCGCAGACCTAAAGAGTACACTCGATACGGCAATGGACAGCATGAGAAAAAGCGTTCATGATTTGTACGATGAATCGGTCGATTTGCATCAGGCGCTTGCGAAGCTTAAGCCTACAGACAGTGCATTTGCATTTTCACTCGAATACGACTGTGAGGATGATGTGCCCAGAGATGTCAAGTATGCTTTTATTGCAATTGCAAAGGAAGCGGTAAACAACGCAGTTAAGCACAGTAACGGCGATGAAATCAGGATAATAGTCAGAGAGCATCCCGCCTTTTACCAGCTTGAGATAATGGACAACGGCACATCGGCTGACGAAAGAAAACTTTCGGGAGAAACAGGAGATGGAATAGGCATAAAAAATATAAAGGAGCGTGTTGCAGCGATAGGAGGAACCATGCGTATAAAGGCAGACGATGGTTTCATGATATTTGTGACGCTCATGAAGAAGAAAGGAACAGGACATGAAAATAGTAATAATAGATGATGATAATCTCGTATCACTTTCGCTGAATACAATACTGAGCGCACAGGATGACATAGAGGTGTCTGCGGTTGGAGACAGCGGGCAGCAGGCGGTAAAGCTGTACGAGGAGCATATGCCCGATGTGATGCTCATGGATATAAGGATGCATGGCATGACAGGTCTTGAAGCAGCAGAAAAAATACTCGGAAAATATCCCGATGCCAAAATACTTCTTCTGACCACATTTTCGGATGATGAATACATTGTAAAAGCAATCTCGCTGGGGGCGAAGGGCTATATACTAAAACAGGCCTTTGAGAGTATTGCCCCGGCACTTAGAGCTGTAAACAACGGACAGACAGTGTTTGGAACACAGATAATGGACAGGATACCACATCTGTTCGGAGCTGATGGTAAAGCTTCATCAGGCACCGGCCAGGCCCGGTTCATTGACGCAATGAAGAGCTATGATATAAGCGGCAAGGAGCTTTCAATCATAGAGCTGGTTGCAGAAGGACTAAACAACAAGGAAATAGCGGATGAGCTGTATCTGAGTGAGGGAACAGTACGAAACTATATCAGTGTCATACTTGAAAAGCTGCAGCTGAGGGACAGGACACAGCTTGCATGCTTTTATTATAAAAGTATGGTATAACATGAAACTTTTTCTATGGTGTGGGACACATATATAGTGAAGGGAGGGATGCAGATTGATTAATCAGGCACAGGATGACTTTTTTAATGAGCTATATGCCTCAACCAATCAGAAGGTTTTAGCGTACATCATTGTAAAATGTGGAAAAACTGAAGATGTAGCAGATATATTTCAGGAAACCTATACAGAGGTTGTTAAAATAATAAAAAAACATGGAATATCATATTTTAAGCAGCCGGATGCACTTGTAATGCAAATAGCAAAGAGAAAAATTTTTCGTCATTATAAATTAAAAGAAAAGCTGCGTGGCATTGAGGAAATGAACTATTATAATATTTTGTCGGCAGATGAAAATGATATAGCTGTACAACAGACTTCGTTTGACGATATAGCAATATCAAAAGAAACAGTACAAAGTGTGTTTACATATCTTTCTGCGAAGGATGAACTTACTAAAAAAATATTTTATCTATATTACTATATGGATAAAAATATTTCAGAAATAGCGCTCCTTTTTTCTGTAAAGGAATCAACCATAAAAAACAGATTATATCGTACCCTAAGGGAGCTTAGGCAAAATTTGGATAAGGAGGATTGATGCAGGATGAAAAAAAATGATATTTTTAGACAGGCAGCGCAGCATGAAATGCCTGATATTGAGCAGGTAAGAAAAGAATGTATCGAGGAATTACATACCACTCACAGCTCAAAACGATATCCTGCATATTTTGCTGCGATAGCGGTTGTGACTGTAGTTGTCTTGTGTATGTGTATCACGCCGGTGAGGTCATTTGCAGCCGATATGATTGAACATATTCAGGCGTTAATTGATGTTAATAATGATTCGGTACATGATCTGGTGTATAGAAAATATAGCGGTCCGACTGTTTATTTGGAAAAAGATGAAACGGTAAGCATATACTCATATACCGGGTATGAGGAGGTATATATTTTGCCGGCGGAGGCAAAAGAAGCTGAAAAACTGGGAGCTATAAGCAGAGACGTTAAGGTGAGCTATAAAGTGCCGTATAGTGGGGAGTATTATATTCTTGATGGAGAAAATAAGGAGAATATCACAGACCAGGTTATTGTAGAACATGAGGGAGGAGCAGAAGATAATTTGAAAATTTTTCAATAAGGAAATCTGCCCTTGCAATATACCCCACTGGGGTATATAATGCTCTTAAAGAGAGATACCCATAAGGGGTATGGTTAGACATATACAACAAATGTGGAATCAAGAAAGAAGGGAGGCACCCATGACAGAAAAAGAAACCAAATGCTGTTGCTGCAACCGCAAAAAAGAGCGGTCAGAGCAGGAATATAAGGATCTCATCAACAGACTTAGCCGTATAGAGGGGCAGATCCGTGGAATCAAGCGTATGCTGGATGAGGATTGCTACTGCCCTGACATCATCACACAGGTGGCGGCCGCAAATGCTGCGCTCAACAGCTTCAATAAAGTCCTTTTGGCCAATCATATAAAGACGTGTGTGGCAGATGACATAAGAGCCGGCAAGGATGAGACAATAGATGAGCTTTTGAACACACTGCAGAAGCTTATGAAGTAGTATTATAAGAAGGCGGGTATAAAAATGAGTACAATAATCACAATATTAATAATAGCAATAATTGCCGCTCTGGTGATTGTGGGCTTAAAGGAGACTATAAAGCATTCAAAGGGCGAAGGCGCCTGCTGTGGCGGTGGAGCCATGAAGGAGGACGAGGAAGCCACAGTACAGCTTACAGGAGAGATAGTCACGAGAGCAGATGTGCACATAGACGGAATGCACTGCATGAACTGCAAGAACTCAGTCACACGCTCGCTTCAGAAGATGAGCGGAGTATCGGCAGCTGTGGATTTAAAGCATGGCGTGGCGCATGTTGAGGCAACCAGAGAGCTAAGCGATGAGGAAATCACATTTGCTATCGAAAGACTGGATTTCAAGGTGACAGGAATTGAGAGATTTTAGAAAAAGCTTCTGAATAGTTAGATTCGAATAGTAGAAAGAAGGAAATATAGACAGTATGAAGCGATATACAGTTACAGGAATGAGCTGTGCGGCATGCTCTGCCAGAGTGGAAAAGGCTGTCTCTAAGGTTGATGGTGTGACGAGCTGCTCTGTCAGCCTTTTGACCAACTCGATGGGAGTCGAGGGAAGCGCGACAGATGTGCAGATAGTGGAGGCAGTAGAGCAGGCGGGCTATGGAGCGAGTCCCAAAGGCACAGCAACAGAATCAGAAAATGACAAAGCGAATAACAGCTTAGAGCAGCTAAAGGCAGCGCAGGATGCGCTTGTAGACAGGGAGACACCGAAGCTGCGCAACAGGCTTATAGCATCGCTCATATTCTTAGTTGTTCTCATGTATTTTTCCATGGGACATATGATGTGGGGCTGGCCGTTGCCTGAGTTTTTCAATGGAAACCATGTGGCTATGGGGCTTTTGCAGCTTCTGCTTACAGTGGCGGTAATGGTCATAAACCAGAAGTTTTTTATCAGTGGCTTTAAGGGCTTGATTCACGGCGCTCCCAACATGGATACGCTTGTTGCGCTTGGCTCTGCGGCATCGTTTGGATACAGCGTGTATGCACTTTTTGCCATGACAGCTGTGCAGGTGAATGGCGATATGGATGCGGTCATGTCATATATGCATGAGTTTTATTTTGAATCCGCAGCCATGATTTTGGCACTGATTACTGTCGGAAAAATGCTTGAAGCGCACTCAAAGGGCAAAACAACAGACGCTTTAAAAAGCCTGATGCAGCTTGCCCCAAAGACAGCAACCGTTGTAAGGGATGGCGTGGAGCAGGAAATTTCTGTGGATGCAGTGAAAAAGGGCGATATTTTCGTGGTCAGACCGGGGGAAAATATCCCTGTGGACGGTGAAATAATAGATGGAACAACCGCTGTCAACGAATCGGCACTCACAGGAGAGAGCATCCCTGTGGATAAGCAGCCGAAAGATGCAGTAAGCGCTGCCACAGTGAACCAGTCAGGCTTTATAAAATGCCGCGCAACCAGAGTGGGCGAAGACACCACACTCTCACAGATTATACAGATGGTTTCTGATGCCGCAGCGACAAAGGCGCCTATTGCAAAAATCGCTGACAGGGTATCGGGAGTATTTGTGCCGGCGGTTATTACAATTGCAATCATTACAATAATAGCATGGCTTATAGCCGGTGAGACCGTGGGCTTTGCGCTTGCCAGAGGCATTTCGGTGCTCGTGATAAGCTGTCCGTGTGCACTTGGACTGGCAACTCCTGTTGCGATAATGGTAGGAAATGGCAAAGGCGCAAAGAGCGGTATACTCTTCAAGACAGCGGCAAGCCTTGAGGCAACAGGCCGCACACAGATTGTGGCTCTTGATAAGACAGGCACCATAACAAGCGGTGAGCCGAAGGTGACGGATATCGTGCCGGATGAGACATTTTTTGAGGAAATCGGCAAGCATGCCGGTGAGTGTCAGTGTAAGGCAGATGATTTAAACCCGTACTCATCAACAGATAAAGCACTGTGGTCAAGGAAGCTTCTTGCAATAGCCGCATCAGTCGAGGCCAAGAGCGAGCATCCGCTTGCAAAAGCCATTATGGAGCGCACTAAAACGGATGAAATCGCTGTCGCAGAGGTGACGGATTTTAGCGCTGTTGTAGGAAATGGTCTGACTGCAATACTTGCAGGCAAAATGATAAAAGCAGGAAATCTTGCTTTTGTCAGCAAATTTGTAAAAGTGTCAGATGATATGCGCGCGAAAGCTGTCAAATTTTCAAAGGAAGGAAAAACTCCTCTGTTCTTTGCCACGGATGATAGGCTTTGCGGTATCATAGCCGTTGCAGATACAATAAAGGAGGACAGTCCGGAAGCTGTCAGACAGCTTAAAAATATGGGTATCAGAGTTGTTATGCTCACCGGTGACAACGAGCATACTGCCAATGCCATTGGAAAGCAGGCGGGAGTGGACGAAGTCATCGCAGGTGTGCTTCCGGATGGTAAGGAGGCTGTCATAAGGAAGCTAAAAAAACAGGGCAGGGTAGCTATGGTTGGTGACGGAATCAATGATGCACCGGCGCTCACACGTGCGGATATGGGAATTGCAATCGGCGCGGGAAGTGATGTGGCAATAGATGCAGCGGATGTTGTCCTGATGAAGAGCCGCCTGATAGATGTACCAGCAGCAGTGCGGTTAAGCCGTGCTACATTGACAAATATACACGAAAATCTGTTTTGGGCATTTTTCTATAATGTAATAGGTATTCCACTTGCGGCCGGTTTGTGGTATCCTTTATTAGGATGGAAGCTCAATCCGATGTTTGGAGCGGCGGCGATGAGCCTGTCGAGCTTATGCGTTGTTACCAATGCCCTGCGGCTGAATCTGTGCAGGGTGTATGATCCTAAGCATGACAGAAAAGCAACACCAGATAGAAAAAACAAAACAAATAAACCAAGTGAAAGTGAGGAAAAATCAATGACAAAGACAATGAATATCGAAGGAATGATGTGCGGACACTGCGAGGCAAGAGTAAAGAAGGCACTCGAGGCGCTTGATGCAGTTAGTGAGGCAGCAGTAAGCCATGAGAGCGGAACTGCAGTAGTGACATTAAGCTCTGACATTTCCGATGAGAAATTAAAGGAGACTGTAGAGGCTGAGGACTACAAGGTTACATCCGTTCAGTAATCAGTCAGACAGTATAACAATATGAAGAAATATATAGCATTGGTATTGGCTGCAGTGCTGGTGCTTGGGATTTTTACAGGATGTGGTAACAAGGGCAACAAAGAGACAGAATCACAGACAGATGAGAAAGCCACTGAGTCGGTGAATTCTGCAGAAAATAATACTGAGGACAGTACGCAAAGCAGTACAGAAAACAGTACAGAGAATCAGAATGTGGCTGGCACAGAGCAACTCACCACAGAAAACGGACAGGAGAGCTCAGTTCTTGCCTGTCCGTCAGTAAACGGTAAGCTGCATGTGGAGGGCAGCAAGCTCGTTGATCAAAATAACAACGAGGTGCAGCTTCGCGGAGTCAGCACACACGGTCTTGCGTGGTATCCACAGTATGTGACCAATGATTGCTTTGCCACGCTGAAAAGCTTTGGAGCAAACGTGGTGAGGCTCGCCATGTATACCTACGAAAGCGGTGGCTACTGCACAGATGGTGACAGGCAGCAGCTTGAGACACTTGTGCAAAACGGCGTGCAGTACGCACTAAACAACGACATGTATGTCATCATCGACTGGCATGTGCTAAACGAGGGCAATCCAAACCGCTACAGTGATGTGGCAAAGACATTTTTTGCCAAAATGGCACAGCAGTATGCCTCATACAACAACGTGATTTACGAGATTTGCAATGAGCCGTGCAAAGGTGCGACCTGGGGAGATGTGAAGTTTTATGCCAGCGAGGTCATTCCGTCAATCAGAAGCTACGACAAGGATGCAGTCATACTGATAGGCACACCTAACTGGAGCCAGGATGTGGGTGAGGCAGTTAAGGACCCTGTCACAGGCTATGATAATATCATGTATACACTGCATTTCTATGCCGCAACCCACAAGGAGGACTTGCAAAACAAGCTAAAATCGGCGGCAGACGCCGGACTGCCGATATTTGTATCAGAGTTCGGCATCTGCAGCGCCGACGGAAACGGTCAGGTGGACATAGATTCCGCAAACAGCTGGATCAGCCTGCTTGACAGCTACGGCATCAGCTATGTGTGCTGGAATCTGTCCAATAAGGACGAAAAATCAGCGCTTCTAACACCTGCCTGCGATAAGACAAGCGGCTTCACCTATGAGGATCTAAGTGATGAGGGCAAGTGGCTGTACGGTGTGCTCACAAGTCATGTGACACAGGAATCATCTGGAACATGAAAGTATCCGGAGGTAATCAGCTGTATGACGAGCTGCCGAATTATGTGACACAGGTCTTGAATTAACGAAAAGCCTCAGATGTACGGAAAACGGCGCACCTGGCAATGCAGGGATAGAAGCATCCATACACTCAGCCGGCATGCACATGAGGCAGATGCAGATACTTCTCTCTGGTGGCAAGTCCGCCGCGGATATGGCGCTCGGACTTGTTGATATCGAGAATGTGACGCGCTTTTGCGGCAAGCTCCGGGTCTATGCGAAGCAGCCTGTCAGCATCCGTGATATCCTTGTGCACAGTGGATTTGCTGATGCCAAACTGCTTTGCAGCCTGACGCACCGTGGCATTGTTTTCAACTATGTAGTTGGCGATTTCCACCGCCCTTGTCTCAATATATGATTTCAAAAAATACTCCTGCATATTCTGTTGTTACAGTTTATGCAGGAGTATTTTTAATATTACACACAGGTTGTAATTCTATTTACGTTTTTCGTAATAAAATAAGAAAACGGTTTCTTAATAGTAATAATAATATCAATTTTCCGTATTGCATTGGTGCAAAAGTTGCGCTGCCTGATCATATTAAGCTCATTAAATATATTAAGTGTATTAAGTATGTTAAGCGTATGCAGCAGTTATGAGCTCAATGCATTTGTCATACCCAAGCACAGAGCTGTTGAGCACCAGGTCATAATTTTTCCTGTTGCCCCACTCCTTATCGGTGAAGTAGCGGTAATTTACAGAGCGCTTCTTATCGACATCCTTTAGCAGCTTTTTGACCTCGTCATCGCTTTTTTGGTAGAGCTTTTTTATTCTTGCAGCCTTCTCAGGGGTGTTTGCCTCTATAAAAACATTCAGCACATCATCCCTGTCAGAAAGAATGTAGTCTGCGCAACGTCCCACAATAACGCATGGCTCTTTTTGCGCAATATCCTTGATGAGCTTCTGCTGGATATTGAAAATCTGGTCGGAAAGAGAAACTCCTGTGATGTCGCGCCCCACAAATGCATATGAAAAAATACTTCCGGCAGGTGCATATTCGCCCTGGTTTGCGACAATCTGCTCAGAGATACCGAGCTCCTTTGCCACATGCTCAATTATTTTTTTATCGTAAAACTCAATGCCGCATTTTTGAGCAATCTGCTCGCCGATAAAGCGACCGCCACTGCCAAACTCTCGGCTTATAGTGATTATTTTAAAACTCATGATGAAACCTCCCAGCCTATAAAAGTGTTTATTACTCATTATAACGTAATTGCACATAAAATCAAAACAGAAATTTAACAAAATCGCTTGCAGATAAGCACTCCGTAATCTATAATGACATAAGAATACATGTTGCTTTTATGTAATCAATGAGATGGCAGCAGATAACATATGTTATGTTTTTGTTATTGTTTACACCACAGTGTGGTAAACAGCAATTACGTGATGTTTCAAAGATTATAAAACAGCAGCATAGCGAATAAACAATTAGGAGGAAAACATGGATCAGGAAAAGGTCATAGTCATAGACTTTGGTGGTCAGTACAATCAGCTTGTTGCGCGCCGTGTCCGCGAGTGCAACGTGTACTGTGAGATTTACTCATACAAAATAGACATTGAGAAAATCAAAGAAATGAATCCAAAGGGCATCATCCTTACAGGAGGTCCAAACAGCTGTTATGAAGAGAATTCTCCATCATACCGGAAAGAGCTGTTTGAGCTGGGAATACCGGTGCTTGGCATCTGCTACGGTGCACAGCTTATGATGCATAAATTAGGCGGAAAGGTAATCACACCGGAGGTTGGAGAGTATGGAAAGACAGAAATCACATATTCTGCAAACGGCGTGATGTTCAAGGATCTGCCATCAGAATCAGTATGCTGGATGAGTCATTTCGACAGAATTGCAGAGGCTGCACCGGGCTTTGAGGTAGTTGCGCACACTGCAGACTGCCCAATAGCCGCAACACAGAATGTTGAGAAGAAATTATATGCAGTACAGTTCCATCCGGAGGTACTTCACACCAAGAACGGAACACAGATGATTTACAATTTCGTCCGTGGCGTATGTGGATGTGCAGGCACATGGAAGATGGATTCATTCGTCAAAAACACAATCGACGAAATCAGAGAGCAGGTCGGTGACGGCAAAGTGCTCCTTGCACTTTCGGGTGGAGTAGACTCATCAGTACTCGCAGCACTCCTTGCCAAGGCAATCGGCAAGCAGCTCACCTGCGTATTCGTAGACCACGGACTTCTCCGCAAGAACGAGGGCGATGAGGTAGAGGGCGTATTCGGCAAAGGAGGTTCGTTCGACATCAACTTTGTCCGCGTCAACGCACAGGAGCGCTACTACAGCAAGCTTGCAGGCGTCACAGAGCCTGAGCGCAAGCGTAAAATCATCGGTGAGGAATTTATCCGTGTATTCGAGGAAGAAGCTAAGAAAATCGGAAAGGTTGACTTCCTTGCGCAGGGAACCATCTATCCGGATGTAGTGGAGAGTGGACTCGGCGGAGAATCTGCAGTCATCAAATCACACCACAACGTAGGTGGTCTCCCGGAGCATGTCGATTTCAAGGATATCGTGGAGCCACTCAGAAACCTCTTCAAGGACGAGGTACGCAAGGTCGGACTGGAGCTTGGATTACCTGACTATCTCGTATTCCGTCAGCCATTCCCAGGCCCAGGCCTTGGAATCCGTATCATCGGCGAAGTCACAGCCGAAAAGGTACGCATTGTCCAGGATGCAGACTGGATTTACAGAAGCGAAGTGGAAAAGGCAGCAAAAGAGTACAAAGAGGCCCACGGCGAGGAACCATCATGGATGCCAAACCAGTACTTTGCAGCCCTTACCAACATGCGTTCAGTAGGTGTCATGGGTGATGAGAGAACATATGATTATGCCGTTGCAGTCCGTGCAGTCCGCACTGTGGACTTCATGACAGCCGAAGCAGCCGAGATACCGTTTGAGGTACTTCAGACAGTGATGAGCAGAATTATAAATGAGGTAAAGGGAGTCAATAGAGTATTCTATGATTTGACCAGTAAGCCACCGGGAACTATTGAGTTTGAATAACGGACTAAAATGCCGAAAGCCTGTATTTATGCGGGTTTCCGGCATTTGTTTTATCAAATGGCTCTAGTTTGGCGCTATTTGAGAACGGAGTAATGATAGGAAAGATAGAACGGACAGGAATAAGGAGGAGATTGCCATGCAATATGCCAGAAAGTTAAGAAAAGGTGACAAGGTAGCAATTGTTAGTTTGTCAAGCGGAATGTTAGGGGAAGAATTTTGCAGTCATAATATAGAAATAGGTGTAAAGAGATTAAAAGAATATGGATTAGAGCCAGTATTTATGTCAAATGCATTAAAAGGTATTGAATACTTAAAGGAGCATCCTGAAGCTAGAGCGAAAGACTTAAAAGATGCTTTTTTAGATAATTCTATTGCAGGGATTATTTGTGCAATAGGTGGTGATGATACATACAGAATTTTGCCATATTTGATGAAAGATGAAGACTTCATTAAAGCGGTACAAAAGAATCCTAAATTATTTACCGGATTTTCGGATACCACGATTAATCATTTAATGTTTCACAAACTTGGGTTATCTACATATTATGGTCCAAATTTTATATGTGACTTAGCAGAGATTTCTGATGAAATGTTGCCATATAGCAAGAAGGCATTTGAAAGCTATATAGAAGGAAATGAATATCGTGAGATTACATCAAGTGAAATATGGTATCAGGAAAGAACTGATTTTTCAAAAGAGGCAGTTGGGAAAGAGAGAATTTCTCATAGAGAAGAACATGGATTTGAATTATTACAGGGGAAAGAATGTTTTGAGGGAAGACTGTTAGGCGGTTGTTTAGAGAGTTTATATGATATTTTGACAACAACAAGACATGAAGATGAAAAAGCAGTATGCGAAAAATATGGATTATTTCCTGATATAGAGGAGTGGAAAGAGAAGATTCTTTTTATAGAAACCTGTGAAGAAAAGCCTGTACCAGAGCAGTTTGAAAAAGAAATTGCTATCCTTAAAGAGAAAGGTGTATTTGATGTTGTTAGTGGAGTTTTGGTTGGAAAACCACAGGATGAAGTATACTACGATGAATATAAAAATATTCTTGTGAAGGTAGTAAATAATCCGGATTTACCGATTGTTTATAATGTGAATTTTGGACATGCAACTCCAAGATGTACTTTGCAGTATGGTGCTATGGCTAGAGTGGATATGAAAAGGAAAATAATAAAATGTGAGGTAATGTAAATATGCTAAGATTAAGACCATACAATAAAAATGATGCAGAAATAATTATGTCGTGGATAAAGGGAGAGAATGCTTTTTATAAATGGACAGCAGGAGTTTTAGGTGAATATCCAATTTCTGCGGAGCAGTTTCAATACGGTAAGTAATCTTATGGCATTTACTGCTATTGATGATAATGAGATAGTGGGATTTTTTACCATGAGAAGACCGAATGAATTTTATGAGGAATTACGGTTTGGCTTTGTAATTGTTGATTCGAAAAAACGTGGGCAGGGATATGGAAAAAATATGCTGAAATTAGGCTTAAAATATGCTAAAGAAATATTTGGTGCTAATAAAGTTTCATTAGGTGTTTTTGAGAATAATGAATCAGCTTATTATTGCTATAAGGCAATAGGTTTTGAGGATGTATCTCAAGATGAAATAGAAAAGTATACTGTAATGGGAGAAGAATGGAATTGCATAGAATTGGAAATGAAACTATAAAATAAGATTTATAGCTGACTTGAAAAAGTAAATTCTAGTGCAAGAGTAAATTCCATCGTGATTTAAATTTTGCTGGTTTAACAAGAAATTTTTGGACTAAATCTCTCGTTTTCTGCTATAATTAATGTAACTTATCGAAATTTTCTCGATTTCTAGACATGCTAAATAGGCTACTGGAATTCGGTGTGCTAGACTAAATTCCACCAGCCGCATCTTAAAAATGTGAAAAGTTTACATCCAGTCTGACAGCAGATTTCGATTAGTTTTATTAATGGTTAAAGCGTATCAGCTTAGGCGTCAGATTAACCTTATCTGGTTCAATCGGCTTAAGCTGAAATGCTTTTAAGATATCTTCACCAAGCGTTTCTAATGCAACTTCATATGGTGTCCTTCCACTGAGGATTTCTCGCGGAGTGGAGTTGATGTGGTTTACGATGAGATTCACATCCCATTGTGTTAAGAATTCAAAAGAAGTTCCTTTCGGTAAAACAATACGAAGCATTGTGTGTGCTTGTTCTATAGCGCCTTTTTGTCCGCTGCGCATTGGATCACAATAATAGATGCTGCTTCTCTGGCTTCCCTGAATGCCTGTCTCAAGGCTTACCGGATCTCCGAATTCGGAACCTCTATCAGTCAATATATTTTCAAAAACGGATATAAATTCATATGTGCCCAGGCGCTTCTCTAAACGGTCAAAGGTAAGTCTTACAGCACCTTTGGTACATCGGTTAAGTAAAAAGGCAAGAAATAGCTTTTCTTTCGTAAAAAACAGTGTCAGGAGAGTCTTGTTTGATTCTCTTGAGGAATGGACTGTATCCATTTCCACAAAAGACGACAGGTCTAATGAACAAAAGTCAGAGTAGGTTCTGTGTGTAAAAACAGAACGATCAGTGATTTGTGTTTTATGACACTTTCGCGGTTTGAATTTTGCCTGTCTTTTCAAATCAATATTTCTTGCTGTGAAGAGTCCTTTGTCAATGTATGTGTACATAGAGCGGACAGACATATCCAGTTTCGGGTGATTTGTAAGGATTTGATAAGGGGATTGCCCCTGCTCAATCAATGGAGATATAATCTGGTCTTTCTGATGGAGCTGGTGCTTGGTCATATTTATTCCAGAACGAGAAGATATCAGCAGTTCACGATATTTTCTGTCAGCAGCACGGCCGTTGTAATAGTATTTATGTGCAATTGTGCAGTGATTTATCTTTTTCGTGCAGCCATTGCAAACATATGGCGCTTTGTCCAATCGTTTACATCGTTCTTTTTCAAAGTCCTTGCAGGTCTGATTACAGGTAGGACATGAGGCGCATTTAATGCCACAGAGAAGGATTTTTCCACAGGCATTGGTCTTTTGGCAATGGTAACGATGAATACAAAAGTTCTTTGCGTTATAAAAAGTACCCTTGTGATACCAATCTGAAAGCCGATGAGTACGGACTTCCTTAGATATAGTTGTTGGATCTTTACATAAAAATGCTGCAATGTCTTTAAATGTAGTCCCTTTTGCCAGTTCATTTTCAATATAGATCCGATCATTTAAAGTAAGGTGTTTCTGGTTTCCTGGTATATATTTACTCATAATGATTCTCCTTCTACTGCTGTCAGAAGGAGTTATAAACATAACATGATTATATGAAAGAGTAAATATCTACTGTGCGAGAGTGAATTCCATCACCCCATTGGGCGGTGGAATTTAGAAATTCATTTTTGGAGATTCTAGCATTTAAGTTGAATATATATGGAAAAAAATATAAAAAATGATACAATGTACATATATAATTTACTATTTTTATGAAAAAGAAGTGTACAAGAATCATATAGAAGAGGGTGTAATATGGGACGGCTAAAAGATAATCTAGATGAAATGCATTTGTATATTAATAAAAGCGAGATGCTGATAAAAGATACCATATGGGCAATATCGTGGATTGGTGGAATATGTGCGATTAATAAAACAACAGATAAGCAGGCATTAGCTAGTGCATATTTAGTATTTTCTTTATCATTAATAATGGAGTTTGGTAGAAAAATAAAAGATAAGAAACATTGGTTTAGCAGGGTTGTAGATGGTGTGTTTTGCCTTGCTATTATATGTATATTATTGATGGCTACAGCAGCCTTAATGGGCGTCCAACTATGTGGCAATGACGATAAGGTTATGTTTAATATTTCTATAGGAATAATGATAGATTTTTTTGTTGTATGGATTGAACCAGATATTAAGATACCGGACAATAAAGAAGAAAATAAAGACATGGAAATTGATGACAAAGTAGATCTTTTTGAAAAAAATTTATATTCAGGTTGTCTAGGAGATATTAATAAAGGAGATGATAAAGATGAGTAAAGTATTAGCTTTGTTGAGTGGAAAAGGTGGTAGTGGAAAAACAACTTTGGCATTAAGTATTGCTTCTATGTTATCGAATTGTTGCTTAAAGGTTTTGTTAGTTGATTGTGATTTGAGTACAAATGGTGCAACATATTTCTACGAGGGAAAGTTGTCAGAAAAAACAAATGAATTGGGATCATTTTATAAAATTTTTATAAATAATGATGATGATATAGATAAGTTAGTTAAGATAGATGAATATATGGATTTTATGCCTTCAATAGTTAAAATTACCAAAGCAAATTCAGAATCGTATCAATATAACGAACAAGACTTAAAGAGAATAAAAAGCATAGATGAAAAATTAAGAAAAAATTATGATGTGATTATATATGATTGCCAAGCAGGATATACAGATATATTAAAATTGATATTACCATATGTGGATGTTAATTTAGTTGTTATGGAAGCAGATGCAATTAGTTCAGCATCTATAAGAAGCTTTTATTTAAAAATTGGAGATTTATTAAATGAAAAAAAAATATATCAGGTTTTTAATAAGGCTACAGATGAAGAATATGAAATTTATTCGAAAATATCAGGCGGAACAGTATTTACAAATATTGAAACAGTAATGTTTGATTGGAAGATTAGAAAAGCATTTTCAATAGCACAAATTCCAGATATGGAAAGTACTAGTGCAGGGTATGGAGAACAAATTTATAATATATGTAGAGTTTTGTTTAATGAAGAGATAATTCAAAAAAAACTAAAAAAATATGAAATAATTATAAAACTTAATAAAAATCAAGAGCATGAAAGACTGTTAAGAAAAAAAATCGATGAACAGAATGAATATCGTCATAAAAATAAAAACAATATGATTAAAACAATGTATACATTAATTGTACCTATGGCTATAGCGTTACTTTTGATGACTTTCATGCTGTTGATAGATAAAACTTTTCTTTATAAAGATATGGGAAACTTTATAGCTATGTTGTTTAGTGTAATGATTGCAGCAGTATCTATGTGTGCTTCTATTATAATTTTAAATGACATTACAAAAGAAAAACGAACTAGGGCTAAAGAAGTGAATATGGATATTAAAGAATTAAACCAGGTTTTAGCAGAAAAGGAAATATTAAAAAAACAATTTAATGAAACGGAAAAACTAAATGATAAATAACATTAGTGGCTCCATTTTGGCTCTAAAAATTTTAGACGAGGTACACAAAATGGGAAATAAGATGAATATGAAGAATAAAATGAACAAATGTGAACCAAGAAACAGCCAGACAAATCTCTCCGCCCAAGAGTTTGAGTAGTGTACATGAGCCAAGAAATGCCGAATTTACGGCGTTTCTTGGCTCGTTTTATGTTGTGTGATAATCAAATAACAATAATTCTCAGTTACCTTCCGAAGCGGATTCAAGTATTGTTTTTAAGTTAGTCATCATTTTTTTATAACGCAGAGGACATTTATCAGTTAGTAAGAAATGTAGAATGGTACTTTCATATTGCTTTATAAGTTCTTTTTTTCTTAGTCTTTTCCATTTATTACTAGCATGTGACTCAAGTTTATAGGAATATTTATTTATCTCTTTTACCAGCAATTTGTCAATCTTTTTTTGCCATCTTTGTAGGTCTACTATAAAGATGGCACCCCAAAAAGGTAGTGAAGCTTCATTTCCGTTTTCGCTCATAAATAAACTTAGCTGTTTGGTATATCTATCAATAAAAACTAAATTTAATGCGATTTTGCAAGATAAGTTTTTTTCATGTTGCTCTCTGCATATATGTATTTTTTCTATAAACGAATCGTAAGAGGCCCAATCATTAAATATAGCTGGATAAATACATTCGCCTCCAAATAGATTAATATCACTACCACGTTCGTTGAGCTCGTTCTCAATGTTATAAATTTCTTGTGTGGTCAATTCTAATTCTAAATTTCGAAAAAATTGTAAACTATTGGCTATATCTTGTGCAATCATATCATTTCCTTTATTTTTAAGCTCCTTTTTAAGCTTGTTATTATATAGAATATGAGTTATTACACCATTCAATACGCTACTACCAAGAATAGTAGATAAAATGCTTAGTAAAAGTTTTTCTTTATCCATTGTAACTCTCCTTTATTACTTCTTCGGTTTCCTTTTCCTCTTCACATAAGAGAAATCCGGAAACAGGTCTTTTAACAATTCTGCGGTTTCTTCTGCATCGTCTTCTTCATTCATTTTCCGAATCAGTAGTTGGTCGTCATCATCAAGATTCAACGAAACAGTATACTCTTTATTCGGGTATGTTGGGTTCATTGGGTATTTTACCTCTTTGAGATAATATTCCGTTTCTGATATTTCTCCATCCTCCAGCTTGTCTCGTAAACGTGCCCAATACTCAACCATCTTTCGGAAGTTATCAAGGTTTTCCTGTTGACGGGGACCGGCACTTGGAAGCCGCTCTTCAAATTTGAAGCATACTTCGCCATCTTTTATAGTGGGGCGTAATCCGTATGCCCATTCTATATTAAACAGCACATGGAGTGCACTGAAGATATTGGCAACATCCGGGTCTGATAATGCATAAAAACTGACACCTAGATGGTTGGCGATATTGAGTAAAGTCGCCTCGTCCGGATATCGGTTCCCAAGCTCGTAATTTCGGATTGTGGATTCGTTTAGTCCGCATTTATCTGCCAATTCCTTTTGTGTCATTTCCGCTGCAATTCTGAAATTCCTAATTAAAAAGCCTACCCGGCTGGTGAATTTTTCGCCCATTTTAACTGCTCCTTATAAGTGTACTGAGTGTTGTAGCATGCACAAAAACATGAGGTACAAATCATGCACTTACATAGATTATAACATCAACAGTACAAAAGTGAAATGTTTTTTGCTAAAAACATTGACAGTACAAAAATGAACTGTTGATATAAAACACATCAAAACCGTTCAGGAATGAACTGAATAATAAAATAAAAGAGAGGAGAAATTTGCTTATGGAGAACAAACGATTTTTAACAGCGCATGATGTTATGTAAATGCTGGACGTATCACTATCCTATGCGTATAAGCTGATACGGCGGCTGAATGCAGAACTTGAGTCGGAAGGGTTTGTGACAATAAAAGAGCGTGTAAGCACGCAGTATTTTATGGAACGAATCTACGGACTGTCCACAGATAAGGATGTTGGATAGATGGCGGTTATCAAGAACAAAAAGACCGGAATGTGGGAGGTTAGGATCTATTATAAGGATTTGACCGGAGAAAGGAAGCAGAAGACCAAGAGGGGCTTTGCGAAGAAAAGCGAAGCCCTCGAATGGGAACGGAACTTCAAACTGAAAGAGAATCAGAGTATCAGTATGAGCTTTCAAAGCTTTGTGGATATTTATTTGACGGATTTGGAGCCGAGAATAAAACGCAATACGTTCCTGACAAAAAAGCACATTATTGAGACCAAGATTCTGCCATATTTCGGGAAGAGAAAACTGGATGATATTCGTACTTCGGATGTGATTCAGTGGCAAAATGAGATTATGAAACTGAAAAAGGATAATGGGGAGCTGTTCTCCCCAACTTATCTGAAAACGATTCACAATCAGCTAAGTGCCATATTAAACCATGTAGTCAATATGTATGGGCTAAAGGATAATGTGGCACGAAAAGCCGGAACTATGGGGAAGGAAGAAAATAAGGAAATGGAGTTCTGGACACAGGGGGAATTTCAGAAATTTTTGGAGTGTGTGGCAGGTAAGCCGATTTCGTATTATGCATGACTGATATTGAACCAAGAAACTTGAATTACTATACAATGTATATCCGCAGTGTGATTCATGGCGTGATGCAGGAAATGGGATATTCCGAGGAACAGATAGGGCAGTATTTTAAAATGTCAGGCGATACAACTGTAACAAAAACTCATGGTAGGAAATCGGTTGGTGGCATTAACAGAATGGTAATGGATGCACAGTATTTTGGTAAGAAGCTGGAGAAAGAAGCAAAGTATCAATGGGAACTTAGTGAGTATCTGAACAGCGATATTTATCAGCCAGAGGGATTTGATGCATATGGATATCCGAGTGAACTTTTTAAATTAGACATGGAACGATTAGGGATTGCTGCTAAGAGAGAGCAAGCAAAG
>OHTA01000389.1_pt1 | contig 30842 bp, 31 predicted proteins | sample 1578851 | NCBI WGS metagenome assembly OHTA01 (sample SAMEA3879578, study PRJEB24766) | human gut metagenome | biome: human-associated habitat; feature: feces | place: USA | collected 1985/1987 | reverse complement strand
GCCTTTCGGAAAGTAATCGGGAAGCGGAAGAGGAGAAAGATGCATCCTGATAGCGGGAAAGTAATTCCGGCATAAAAGATTTCCATCTTTTCGCGAGACCGAGGTAATCGTTGGAGGTCATGTCGATATGCGGCCGGTCGCAACGATCGCCCGGGATGGATCTGAGCCGGTTTTCCCGGTCGAAATCCTCAAGAATACGGCTATATGCTGTTAACGGATTTTCAGTTTCCATACATTTCTGCGATGATTTTGAGAAGGGCGTCGCAAAGTTTCCCGAGTTGCGAATCGGATATCGCCATAAAAGGAGGCATGATGTAGGCATTCTTTCCGAAAGGTCTTATCCATACGCCCTCTCTGATGCAAAATTGCTGGAAGCGGGCGAGGTCGACATCCGTTTTGAGTTGAATAACGCCGATGCCACCAAGAACGCGGACATCGTCGACGCAATTCCAGTTGCGGGCCCGGTAAAGCTTTTCGCGCATGATGCTCTCGATATGCTTTATTTTCTCCTGCCATGGGGAATCGAGCAGCAGGCGGGTGGAGGCTATGGCGACAGCGCAGGCGAGCGGATTGCCCATGAATGTGGGGCCGTGCATCATGCAGCCCGATTGCGATGAAGAGATTCTGTCGGCCACTTCGGCAGTGGTTGCAACGGCAGCGAAAGTCATGAATCCTCCTGTGATCGATTTGCCGATAAGCATTATGTCGGGCTCGACGCCGGCATGTTCCCAGGCGAAAAGACGTCCGGTGCGTCCGAAGCCGGTGGCGATCTCATCGAAAATGAGCAGAATGCCGAGTTCATCGCATTTGCGGCGGAGTTCCTTAAGATAGCCCGGATTATAGAATCTCATTCCACCGGCTCCCTGTACGATGGGTTCGAGAATCACCGCGGCGAGAGAATCCGCATGTTTTTCGAGCAGTTCGGCCATCGGGCGGAAATCTTCCGGGTTCCACGGCTCGTCAAAGCGGCATTCGGGGGAGGGAGCGAAATAGCGGATCGGGAGCGCGGGACCGAATGCGCCGTGCATTCCAGTGACGGGATCGCAGACAGACATCGCGTTCCATGTGTCGCCGTGGTATCCGGAGCGAATTGTGGCGAAATTGGTCTTTTTAGGGTCGTCGCAAGCCTGTATGGCCATCTTCATGGCAACTTCGGTGGCTACAGAGCCGGAGTCGGCATAAAAAATATGGTTCATCGACGGCGGGAGAATGGAGAGGAGCAGTTTGCCGAGGTCGATTGCCGGCTGATGAGTGAGGCCGCCGAACATAACGTGCGACATGCGGTCGATCTGGCGGCGCGCCGCTTCGTTCAGGACGGGATGGTTGTAGCCATGGATCACGCACCACCACGAAGACATGCCGTCGATGAGCACGGTGCCGTCGGCGAGGAAAATCTCGGCTCCGTCGGCATGATCAACTTTATAGGTTGGAAGCGGACAATGAGTGGAGGTATAAGGGTGCCAGAGGTGATCTCTGTCGAAAGTATCGTGTATGCTTTCCGAATGGTTCATAATATAAGGTCGTTTTCATCAATACGCGGCTTTTCGCATTGCGACTGCAAAAATAGCAAAAAAATCAGACGGGGTCAACATCGTAATAAATCACGGAGGATTTAATTTCGGGAATATGTGCGAGTCGTGCGTTGATGGCCCTGAGCAGGTCCTTTACTTTTTTGAGGGAGGCTCCTGCTTCGACTTTGAGCATGATCGACTGTATGAACCATAGCGCCACGCGGCTGACGAACGGCTTTTCCGGACCGAGCACGCGGTCGCCGAAGACATCCCTGAGAGCCATTGTCAGAACCACGGCCGCCCTGTCGGCCGCCGCCGCATCCTTGTTTTTCAGATATATGTTGATGATTTTTGTGAAAGGAGGGTAGGCGTATTTCTGCCGTTCGGAGATTTCTCGTTCGTAATAACCGGCGAAATCATGCTTTTTCACATATCGCAGGATGGGGTCGTCGGGTTTTGTGGTCTGGACAATCACTTTTCCCGGTTCCTGTCGACGACCGGCTCTTCCCGCAACCTGCTCGAGCATGTTGAAAGCCCTTTCGTTGCTTCTGAAATCGGGAAAGTTGAGCAGCGTATCGGCGTTCACCACTCCGACAACGCGCACTTTCTCGAAATCGAGCCCTTTAGTAACCATCTGCGTGCCGACGAGAATATCTGTCTGATGGGATGCAAACTCATCGATAATTTCCTGAAACGCCTCCTTGTTGCGGGTGGTGTCAAGGTCCATGCGGGCCACGCGATAGTCGGCATATTCGCGGTGCAGTTCCTCGGCGATGCGTTCGGTGCCGTAGCCGAAAGTCTCGATGCTGTTCTGTCCGCAGGCCGGGCATAACTTAGGAAGAGGCTGACTATAGCCGCAATAATGGCAACGGAGCATCTGAGTATTTTTATGGTAGACGAGCGAGACGTCGCAGTTAAGGCATTTCGGAGTCCAGCCGCATTGGTTGCAGACCACTACCGGCGCGAAACCGCGGCGGTTCTGGAAAACGATTGCCTGAGCCCCGTCGGCGAGAGTGTCGGCCAGGGCCCTGCGCAACGGGGCGGAGAGTATGCCTTTGTTAAGCTTGCGCTTACGCTGGTCGCGCATGTCGATAATTTCGACATCGGGGAGGACGGAGCCTTCGAATCTTTCTGAGAGGGAGACAAGGCCATATTTGCCGTTGGTGGCTTTGAAATATGTCTCCACCGAGGGAGTGGCTGAGCCGAGCAGTGTTTTGGCTCCGTGCATGGAGGCAAGCACTATTGCCGCATCGCGGGCGTTGTATCTCGGAGCCGGGTCGTATTGTTTGAAAGAGGCTTCATGCTCCTCATCTACAATCACCAGACCGAGTTGCGCGAACGGGAGGAATATCGAAGACCTGACACCGAGGATGATTCTCGGCTCATTGGAGGTGAGCAGCTTGTTCCAGACGTCGACGCGCTCGTTGTCGGAAAACTTGGAGTGGTAAACGAGCATCGTGTCGCCAAATACTTTGCGGAGGCGGTCGGTGAGCTGAGTGGTGAGAGAAATCTCCGGTACGAGATAGAGAACCTGACGTCCGCTTGCAAGCGTTTCGAAAATGAGGTGCGAATATATTTCGGTTTTCCCGCTACCGGTGACGCCATGAAGGAGCGCTACGTTATGCTCTCGGAATGATTCGCGAATTTCTCCGAGAGCCTTTTTCTGCGCAGGGGAAAGCATGGAAAGCTGAGGCGCGGTGGCGCTTCCGACCGCATTGAAACGGTTGACGGCCCTTTTATTCTGCCGGAGTATTCCCTTGTCGACAAGCGCTTTGAGGATGGCCGGCGAAACGCCGGAGGCCGAGAGAAGCTCCTCGCGGGTAACATCGCGCAGAGGTTCGTTCCGGCGCATCCATCCGGAGAGGTCGAGATAGGCAATAAGTGCTTTTTCCTGCTGGCGCGATTTGCCGACGAGTCCGAAGAAGTCGTGAAGGCGGTCGTTGTCGTCGCGTTCGGCAAGAAGTTCGATAAATGTCTGCTTACGGGCTTTGTATTTTTCCACCACTTTCTCGTTGATCTCGACTATGCCTTCCTCCATGAGCGAGCTGACCACCCGCGTAGCGTTCTTGATGCCTGTGAGATTCTCAAGTTCCGAGATCCGCAACCTTTTTTTAGATTGAAGTGCCTGAATAACTATGGCCTGGTTTTCCGAGAGCTGAACGCCGTCGGGAGATTCGAAATCGGAGTTCAACGACACAAAAGTCTCGCTCTCCGGTTTGAGGCCTGTTGGCACCGCGGCCTTGAATACCTCGCCGGGCGAGCAGAGATAGTATTCAGCAATCCAATGCCACAGCTTGAGCTGGGGATGTCTAACCACGGGCTGCGGATCGAGGAGAGCCATGAGCGGTTTGACGTCATAGCCTGCCGGGGGATTGGAATGCAGATGCTCCACGATGCCGGTATAATATTTCCTTCGTCCGAACTGGACGAGAACCCGTGAGCCTTTCTTCAACACATCCTGCAATTCCTCCGGAACGGAATATGTGAAAGTGGAATAAAGGGGCAGGGGAAGGATAATCTCAGCGAACATACTGCAAATTTAGGCAAAAAATCGCCAAAATTCCTTAGATTGATATTATTTTACTAAATTTGTAATTCAAAGCGATAAACGGATTCTTCCGCCCGTATAAGGGATTATCGGAAGTCGTAGCGTTTAAGGAGTTGAATATCAATAAATAATATATAGAATAAAGATTATGAAAAAAGCTAAGTATCTCATTCTTGTAGCCCTAATGGCAATATTCGTCAGTGTTCCGGCCAGTGCAGAATTCCGTTTCGGTGTAAAGGCCGGCCTCAATATCAACAAGCTCCATCTGAGCAATTTCGGCGATAACGTTTCTTCCGACAACCGTTGCGGTTTCACTGCCGGTGTGATGACGGAATTCACGGTGCCTATCATCGGTATCGGTGCGGATCTTTCGCTGATGTATACCCACATGAACGAGCGAATCAATGATGCCGGCGATAAGGGAAGCATCAACAAGAATTTCCTCGAGATTCCTTTGAATCTGAAATATAAATTCAATATTCCCGTTGTGGCGTCGATCATCAAGCCGATGGTATATACAGGTCCGACACTTGCATTAAAACTCGACAAGAGCGCGATAGACGATCTCAAGACAAAGACCGCTCAGTGGGGCTGGAATTTGGGTATTGGTGTAGAACTTATCAAACATCTTCAGATCAGCGGCGGCTATACTTTCGGTATCAACAACATCGTGAAGAAGACGGGTCTGGTCGATGAAGTCATTAAAGATGTAAAACTCAAGAACAACTACTGGACGGTTACGGCAGCGTGGCTTTTCTAAGCGTATGCGCTCTTAACTGACAAATCAGGATATGAGAAAAATTATATTAGCATTCCTGCTTGCCGCTGTGACCTTCGGCGCTTCGGCCGAATTCCGGTGGGGTCCGACTGTAGGCGTGAATATCTCCGAGCTTTATTGGAAACAGAATCTTGTAAAGACAACGTTGCTCGCCGGTCCGAATGCGGGAGTGATGGGAGAGGTGATGATTCCTGGAATCGGTTTTGGAATCGACTTCGCGCTTAAATACAGCATGCACGGGGCGACAGTTAATTTCGGGGATCAGTACATATGGTCGTCGGATGGCTACGGCAAAGAGAAGGTATGGTTTCATACATTGCAGATACCTTTGAATGTAAGGTTCAAATGGACCCGTATGAACGGATTCGAGCACTATGTGGCTCCATTTGTCTATGGCGGTCCGGTGTTTAACTTTAACCTTTCGACATCCGATCTTCCGATTATCGAGCATCCTGCCGGTTCGTTCGGCCTTCAGTGTGGCATCGGCGGTGAATTCCTTGAGCGTTATCAGCTATCCGCAGGGTATTACTGGGGCATCAGCTATGATTGCCGGACGATAAAGCTCGATAATTTCAGCGGACGCACACGCGGCTGGCAGATAAACGTGGCTGTATTGTTCTAATCTTTAAGGAATAGAATATAAGGATATGGACGAAGAAAAGGATAAAGTTCAGAAACCTTCGGCAGGAGAGGCATCACCCGCAGTGCAGACTGATGAGGAGATGCGGATTACTGCCAAGGCTGTGGAATTGCTAAAGACAGTCTTTGACCCTGAAATACCTGTGAATGTCTACGATTTAGGCCTCATATACCGTATCGAGTATGATCCTTCTGACAGGACGCTGCATGTGGATATGACCCTCACGGCTCCTTCATGCCCTGCGGCCGATTTCATCCTTGAGGATGTAAGGCAGAAGCTCGTGAGCATCGAAGGGCCTGAAAAGGTAGATTTGCGGCTCGTGTTCGAACCGGAGTGGAACAACGACATGATGACCGAGGAAGCCAAGCTTGAACTCGGATTCCTTTGAAAGCATATTTTTGTGAAAGCATATTTTTTGAGTGACCTTCATCTCGGCGCTCCTTATTTCCCCGATTCAAGGAGCACGGAGATGAAGGTCGTAAATTTTTTAGATTCGATCAAGGATGACGCCGATGTGATTTATCTTCTCGGCGATATCCTCGATTATTGGTATGAATACAGGTATGTGGTGCCTCGCGGGTTCGTGCGCTTTTTCGGTAAGCTCGCGGAGCTTGCCGACAGGGGTACTCGCATCGTGTGGTTCATCGGCAACCATGATATCTGGATATTCGATTATCTTCCGAAAGAGCTTGGCATAGAGGTTGTGGATGGCAGTCTTGTCGAGAAGATCGACGGGAGATATTTTTTCATGACACATGGCGATGGAATCGGTAAGCTGAAGCCGTCGTTCAAATTCTTGCGCCGACTCTTTCGGAGCAAGACCTGTCAGCGGCTTTTTGCAGGTATACATCCGCGCTGGACAGTCCCGTTTGCCTACAACTGGAGTCGCCACAGCCGCAAGATAGAGGGACCCTCCGCCGAGGATGCGAAGAGGATGATGACCAACATACGCGAGTTTAGTGAAGAATATCTCGCTGAGCATCCGGAGATCAATTATTTCATCTACGGGCACCTTCATCTGTGGGAAGATATCCGACTTTCGGAGAGATGCCGGATGATTGTGCTCGGTGAATGGATCTCGACCTACAGCTATGCGGTGTGGAATGGAGAGGAGTTGGAATTGAAGATATGTAAAGATTTGTAAAAATTTGTGCTTTATAACATATTTTCACATCAAAAATTTACGAGAAGAGCCGGATTTTATATGTTTTACAACACATTTGTAACATTTTGCTATAAAATCTTTGGTTAAAGAATATAAAATACCTACCTTTGCAGTGACCTAAAACAATCTTTTTTTACCTTAAGATTTTTTACCTGTAGAAACTTATAAAGGGTGCGACCGTGGAGGTTATCACCCTTTGTTTTTTATATATCCCCGAGGATTTTGATGTATACGAAGAAATTCAGTCGCTCCGCGACTCTCCCCAGCCGGAAATCATCTTATTTGCGAATCATTTATTGTCTATGTGGACGCGATTAATAGCGTCCCTACTGGTGGTGCCGGGAAAGAGCGGGTCAGAAGCCTTTCTTTTCGCGGTGGCGGTAGAAGAGGTAGACGAGGATGATGACGATTATCTCAACGGCAGCGACGGTGAAGAAGCGTGCTTTCTCGCCGTTTCTGAGGAGCTCGGGGCCGAAGACGGCCATCATCGCGATGAAATAGATTGCGAGCAGGGTTGGCAACCAGATCGATTTGCGGATTCTCTTCATTGTGTTATGGACTCTTTTGCGTCGTCTTTGGGGGCGGGCGCGATGGGTTCGGACGGAAGGGTGAGGTATTTCGATTCGAGAGGTTTGAACCGGCCTTGGGAAAGGAAATCATAGATGCTGACGCATGCGAATGCGTCGAGCGAGGCGTAGGCCTGCTGATTGGGGGTTAGTTCATCGGCTTCCCAGTTGGTGAGGCGCTGGCCTTTGGATATCCGCTTGCCGAAGATGACGGCGTAGATGCGGGCCAGACTGTTGTCGGCAATACGGAATTGTTTCACGTAGGCCTGCAGGTCTATGAAGCCGTCGGGATTGAGCGCGCAGATCTTGTTGAGATTGTGGAAATCATCATGAATCGAGAGTCCGACTTTCAGTATCTCTTTGTTCTCAAGCAGTGATTTTACGGCAGGGTGCAGTCCGATATGGTTCAGCCGGAAGAGGTAGCAGGTGGAATGGGAGGAGAGCTGGAGGAGCGACACCTTGTTTGTCTGTCCGCGTTTGAAGCTGGGTTTGGTTTCCGTGTCGAAGCCTATGACTTTCTCTTTCGAGAGTTCCTCCACAGCTTTAAGGGCATCGTCGACTGTATCCACGAGCACAATCGTGCGGTCGTAGGTGGCAATCGGCAGCGATGCGAGCTGATCCTTGGAGATGCTTATTATTCTTTTATCCTCTTCCATGTTTCGATTATTGATAAGCAGTTCTGTTGAAATTATATCGAAGGCATTTCAATATAAAGCGCATAGGGGAAATATTCCTTCAGCCAGCCTTGGATATACTGTTTCGTATCATTGCAGATAACGGCATCCTTGTCGAAATGCGAATTATAGATGACGGCAAAGAGCGGTATGCCTCTGCTCTTTAAAGCATCGAGGGCGAGAAGAGTGTGGGATATCGATCCGAGACGTCCGTTTGTGACCAGCACTGCCGGCAGTTTATTTTCACGGATATAGTCGATCGTGAGATAATGCTGCTTAAGCGGCACCATCAGACCTCCGGCTCCTTCCACAAGCACATGGCCGTGCCGGTCGGAGAGCTTTCCGGTGCATTGTGATATAAGATCGAAATCGAGCTCTCTGCCATCGATGCGGGCTGCAAGATCGGCCGAGGCCGGATATGTGAATATCACGGGAGCCGTGGTGTGGTCGAGATCTTCCGGGAGCATTCCGGTGCCCATAATCCGGCGGTGCACCTCAATGTCCTCGCTGCTTCCCACATTGCCTGTCTGCACAAACTTCTGGGTAATGACATCAAGTCCTGCATCCATCATGCGAGCGGCAAGCCACCCTGTGGCGTAGCTTTTGCCGGCATCGGTGTCTATACCTGTTATGAATAGAACGGGAGGGAGGTCGATTCCTTTGAAATCCATATTAGACTCAGTTCCTTAAATTTTTTTAAAGGAGGAGAGATTTGCTATCTCTCCTCCTTTATGGATTAGTTTACCAGGCGAACATCGGGTAGTCGTTCATAAGGTCGTTGACCTTGCGGCGGACATCTGCGATGATTTCGGGGTCGTCGGCGTTAGAGAGCACGGTGTCGATGAAATCAGCTATCGTCTCCATCAGTTCCTCTTTGGCTCCGCGGGTGGTTATGGCGGCTGTTCCGAAGCGCAGGCCGCTCGTGAGGAAGGGGCTGCGGGAATCGTAAGGCACCATATTCTTATTTGCCGTGATGTCGGCTTCAACGAGCACCCTCTCGGCTTTCTTGCCACTCATGTCGGGGAATTTGGGGCGGAGGTCCACCAGCATGCAATGGTTGTCGGTGCCGTCGGAGATAATCTTGTAACCGCGTTTCATGAGAGCGTCGGCAAGAGCGGCGGCGTTCTTCTTGACCTGCATTGCATATTCTTTCCACTCCGGCTGAAGAGCCTCGCCGAAAGCCACGGCCTTGGCTGCAATGACGTGTTCGAGGGGACCGCCCTGAACGCCCGGGAATACGGCAGAGTCGAGCAAAGCCGACATCTTCTTGATCTCACCCTTCGGTGTCTTTTTGGCCCAGGGATTATCGAAATCCTTGCCCATGAGGATGAGACCTCCGCGAGGACCGCGCAGCGTCTTATGGGTTGTGGTCGTCACGATATGCGCGTGCTTTACGGGGTTTTCGAGCAGACCGGCGGCGATAAGACCGGCCGGGTGAGCCATGTCGACCATAAATATGGCGCCTATTTCATCGGCAAGCTTGCGGATGCGGGCATAATCCCATTCGCGGCTATAAGCGCTTGCGCCGGCAATTATGAGTTTGGGGCGTTCGGCACGTGCTTTCTCCTCCATCTCCTCATAATTCACGCGGCCGTCTTCAATGCGGACGGTATAGCTGATGGGGTTGAACATCAGCCCGGAGAAATTCACGGGGCTTCCATGGCTCAGATGGCCGCCGTGGCTAAGATCCATGCCCATGAATTTGTCGCCCGGCTGAAGGCATGCCATGAAAACGGCCATGTTAGCCTGAGCGCCGCTGTGCGGCTGAACGTTTGCCCATTCAGCGTCGAATAGTTTTTTAGCTCTTTCAATGGCGAGGTTCTCAGCCTCGTCCACGATCTGGCAACCTCCGTAATAACGGTGTGCCGGATAGCCTTCGGCATACTTGTTGGTAAGACATGATCCCATGGCGCGCATCACTTCGTCGCTCACGAAATTCTCGCTTGCAATCAGTTCGATACCTCTGCGCTGGCGAAGGTGCTCGCGGTCGATAATGTCAAAAATCCGGTTGTCTCTTTTCATGATATTATTGGTTGATAATTGTGTGATTCATACAATTTAAAGGAATATCAGAGTCTTATCCTCCGAAGTTGTCGTAATGGATGCTTTCCGGTTCGACACCGAGGTTATAGAGCATATTGTTGACGGCATTGCTCATCGGGCCGGGGCCGCACATATAATATTCGATATCCTCGGGAGCCTCATGATTCTTGAGATAAGTATCATACATCACCTCATGCACGAATCCCGGAGTATACTTCACGCCGGCGGCATCGGCCGCCGGATCCGGACGGTCGAGAGCGAGGTGGAAGCTGAAATTCGGGAATTCTTTTTCCAACTCCAGGAAATCCTGAAGATAGAACACCTCGTTGAGGGCACGTGCTCCATAGAAATAGCTCATCTTGCGGTCGGTGGTGTGCAGAGTTTTCGTCATCCACATGATCTGTGCGCGGAGAGGAGCCATTCCCGCGCCGCCGCCTACCCAGATCATCTCCGCTTTGGAGTCGACGATAGGGTGGAAGTCTCCGTAAGGGCCGCTCATCAGCACCTTGTCGCCCGGCTTGAGCGAGAAAATGAACGAGGATGCGATGCCAGAGGGAACATCCTGAAATCCTACCTGAGGTTTCGGTTTGAAAGGAGGAGTGGCAATTCTGACAGTCAGCATTATCCTGTCGCCCTCTTCCGGATAGTTGGCCATAGAATATGCGCGGACGGTTTCTTCGTCGTTTTTGGCCTTGAGGGTGAACAAACCGAACTTCTCCCATGCAGGAAGATATTCTTCGCCTATAAGATTCTTGTCGATATCCTTATCATAATCCATCGAATAGCGTGGGATACGAATCTGGGCGTAGGAACCGGGGATGAAGTTCATGTGTTCCCCTTCGGGGAGGCGAACGATGAATTCCTTGATGAATGTAGCCACATTCTTGTTTGAAATCACCTCGCATTCCCATTCCTTGACATCGAGTGCGGATTCGGAGACCTTGATCTCCATATCGCTCTTCACCTTGACCTGACAGCCGAGACGCCAGTTGTCCTTTATCTGTCGGCGCGTGAAATGCACGGCTTCGGTGGGTAGCATATCGCCACCTCCGGAAATCACCTGCACCTTGCACTGTCCGCAGCTACCCTTGCCGCCGCAGGCCGAAGAGAGGTGCACTCCGTTTTCGCCAAGCGTGGAGAGGAGGCTTTTGCCTGCCTGAGCGTGGAGCATCTTCTGCCCCTCATTGATCGAGATTGTGACTTCGCCGCTATTCACGAGCCAGCGCTTGGCGATGAGAAGCACAATTACCAATACAAGGACAATCACAAGAAATATCAATGAGGCCGCAACCACATTGTTCCATTGGATTATATTGAGTAGATTCATTGCTTTTAGAGTTTAATACCCAGGAAGCTCATGAAAGCGATTCCCATGAGGCCGGTGATGATGAAAGTGATACCGATGCCGCGCAGAGGTTTGGGCACGTTGCTATAGTCGAGGCGCTCGCGGATGGCGGCCAGACAGGTGATTGCCAGAAGCCAGCCGATTCCGGAGCCGACACCATAGACAGTGGCGGTCCAGGCGTTTGCAAAATCGCGCTGCTGCATGAAGAGCACCGCTCCGAGGATGGCGCAGTTCACGGCGATAAGCGGCAGGAATATACCCAATGAATTATAGAGTGAAGGGGAATATTTCTCAATCACCATCTCCAGGATCTGAACCAATGCGGCAATGACCGCAATGAACATTATCAATCCCAAGAACGAAAGGTCGGCCGAAGCATATTCCTTTCCGAGCCAGCTCAGAGCACCCGGCTTGAGGATATATTCATTGATAGTCCATGTGACGGGGAGGGCGATAAGCAGGACGAATGTAACCGCCACGCCGAGGCCGAACGCCGTCTTGACATTTTTAGAGACGGCAAGGAATGAACACATACCGAGGAAGTATGCGAAAACCATATTGTCGACAAAAATCGACCGTATGAACAGATTCAGGTTCTCCATATTAGTTTAGCGGTTTATTCTTGAAGGTCTTTGTTTTTTGCGCGGTGAGCCCAGATGATGCATCCGACAACGATCAGAGCCATCGGAGGGAGAATCATCATGCCGTTGTTCATATATCCGGCCTGATACCAGGACTGCGGGATAATGCTGAATCCGAACAGCGTTCCGCTTCCGAGCAATTCGCGGAAGAATGAGACGATGATGAGGATGATGCCATATCCGAGGCCGTTGCCGATGCCATCGAGGAAAGCGGGCCACGGGCGGTTGTTGAGGGCGAAAGCCTCGAGACGTCCCATGATAATACAGTTGGTGATGATAAGACCGATGAACACCGAGAGAGCCTTGCTTATCTCATAGTTCCATGCCTTGAGCACCTGGTCCACAATCACCACGAGCGCGGCCACGACCACAAGCTGGACGATGATACGGATTGAGGTAGGAATCGTTTTCCGCAAAAGGGAGATGATGACATTTGCCAGTGCGAGCACTGCGGTCACGGATATTGTCATCACAATAGCCGGTTCCATCTTGGCTGTAACGGCCAGAGCGGAACATATACCCAACACCTGGACAATTACAGGATTATCCTTCGATAGAGGATTTATGAGGGGGATGAATGTTTTCTTAAGATTCATTTCGCAGTCTCTTTAAGATTTTTGAAAAATGCGGAATAGGGTTCAAGTGAGTTCCAGAGCATTTTCTGGACGCCCTGGCTGGTGATCGTGCCGCCGCTGATGGCGTGAACGAAAGAGCCTTGGGCGGGTTCCTGCCCGGCCTTGACAACTTTCACCGACTGGAAAGTTCCGTCTTGGTTGAATATGTCTTTACCTTTGAATTGATCGCTGAAGGCAGGTTTCTCTATTTCCGCGCCGAGTCCCGGAGTCTCGCCCTGGTGGGCGAAGTATGCGCCATAGATAGTGTCGCCGTTGGCATCAAATGCCACATATCCCCAGATCGGACCCCAGAGTCCGGCGCCATAGACGGGCACGATATATTTAGTGCCGGCTTCCGTGGAGCATTCAAAGACGGGGAGAAGCCGCTGATCCGGAGCCTTCTTGACTTCCGAGCTGATGTTCACGCTGAACGGATCGACATCGGTCGAAGCTTTCTCTCCTTTGTCGTTGACGATATAAGATGCCTTGATGTGTTCGGCATAGAGGTCGCCGACGCTTTCACCATCGGAGGGGACGATCAGGGCCGCGGCGAGAATCTGGCGTTTGGTATCGTTTTCGATGTTTTCCACCTGTTTGGGGCGTAGTGCCTGATAGACCACGGAAAGAGTGACTCCCACAAGCACGACCAGTACGATGGAGTATATTATTGTATACACATTGCTTTGTCTGTTCATAGCTTGTATGATTAGGAGTTTCTGATTTCAGCGCGGCGCAGGCGTCGGCGGACATTTGAATTTATCACGCAGTAGTCGATGAGGGGCGCGAAGCAGTTCATCAGCAAAACGGAGAGCATGGCTCCTTCGGGATAACCGGTGTTGTAGCAGCGGATAAGTATGGCAACCACACCGATAAGGAATCCATAGATATATTTGCCGATGTTTGTGCGGCAGGCTGTTACAGGGTCGGTGGCCATGAACACCACGGCAAATGCGAATCCGCCGAGGCAGAGCTGTTCGAGAGGAGCTACGAACGTGACGGGGTAGAGGTCGGCGGCAAAATTATGTGCCAGCACCGACATGAGGAATCCTCCGACAAAGGCTGAGGTGATGATTCTCCAGCTTGCAATGCCCGTGAGCAGAAGTATCACGGCTCCGATGAGGATGCAGAAAGTGGAGGTCTCGCCCCAGGATCCGGGATATAAACCGAAGAATATATCGTTGAAAGTGAGGGGATCGCCGACAACATTGGTCAATACCGTGGAGGAGTCGCCGGAAGCGAGCTGTCCGAGCGGGGTGGCGCCTGTGAAGGAATCCACGAGCGGAGCCTTTCCTGTTGAGACGAAAACGGCATCGCCGCTCATTTTCGAGGGATAGCTGAAGAAGAGGAAAGCGCGGGTAGCGAGAGCCACATTCAGGAAATTATAGCCGGTTCCGCCAAACACTTCCTTGACGAAAATCACCGCGAATGCCGTGGCCACAGCTATCATCCAGCAGGGGGTGTCGACCGGGCATATCATCGGTATCAGGATTCCGGATACGAGAAATCCTTCCTGAATCTCATGTCCTCTCATCTGAGCCACTACGAATTCTATGCCGAGGCCGACGATGTAAGCTGTAAGAATCTGCGGCAGAACAGCGAATAGACCATAGATGAAGAGTTCGAAGAAGTTTTTATCGGTTATTCCCGCGGCTTCGAAATGCTGGTAACCGATGTTCCACATTCCGAATAGGCAACAAGGCAGGAGGGCGATCACCACAGTGATCATCGTGCGCTTGGAATCGTTGCTGTCGTGGATATGGACGCCCGAGCGCGAAGTCTCGTTCGGGGTGAACAGAAATGTATAGAAACCGTCGAACACGGAGTGTAGTTTCTCAAACTTTCCACCCGGCTCGAATTGAGGTTTGATTCCGTCGATTTTTCTTTTTAATCCTTTCACGATATTGATGGAATAAATAAAGTTTACGTGTGGTTTTGCCGGAGGTCATAAAGTCTCCTTTCGGAGATAATCGAGACCATCTCTGACGATTTTCTGAAGTTCGAGTTTGGAGGTATCGACAAATTCGGGGAGAGCAAAATCTTCGGGCGCCACTTCGTAGATTCCCCTCTCCTCCATTTTCTCGATGTTGCGGGCGAGAATGGCTTTGATGAGAAATTCGGGATAAATGTCGAAGGGGAAAACCTTGTCGTATTCTCCGCTAAGAATCATGGCGCGATGGCCACCTTTGATGCGGGCGTCGAAATCAAAGGGTTTCTTCAACCCTCTCAAAAATGCGGGGAAGGTATGCTTCACGCTGTATTTTTTAGGGTTCATCGAAGCCCAGCCCATGAATTCGTCGGAAGTGTCGCCTTCATCGATAGCGGTTATCTGTCGATAGGGGAAACGCAGGAATCCGGTTTCGGGAGAAACCTTGATTCCTGTGAGCACATTGCCTGAAATCACCCGAACGTGTTCTTCACCGGCTATTTCTCCTTTCAACAGAGAGGCGAGGCTTGCGCCGACAAGAGTGCGCACGATATGCGGATCCTTCATGTCGGGACCGGTAAGAGCCACATCGGCTGTATAATCGATATCGCCTGTTGTGGCGAAGCGTCCTATTCTGATGGCTGTGGTGGCGTCGAGGGTCCAGACGGTCTCACCCTTGTTTACCGGTTTGATATTTGCAATCTGGACGCCGACGTTTCCTGCGGGATGCGGACCCTTGAATTCGGTTACAACTGCAATGTCGGAATCAATGCCCGAGCCGGCAGGTACAGATAGATAGACATTTCCATGCGTAAGGGATGCGAGAGCTTTGATTCCTGCTTCGAGCATATCTTTATCTTTCCCGGCAACAAGCACAGGAGCGAGTGGGGCTGAATCGAATGCCGTGATGAAAATATCGCGAGGTTCGGCATCGCAAGCAGGCACTATGTCGAAAGGCCGCTGGCGCATCAGCGCAAAGAGGCCCGAGAGCCTAAGCTTCTCAAGCATCGTGAAGGAAGAATCGATTGTTTCCTTCCCCTCCTCAGATCCTTTTCTGACAGAAACGAATTCTATTTTGCGGCGTTCGCCCCGGTGAATCTCCTCCACTTCTCCCGCAACCGGTGAGGTTAGTCTGAGATTTTCGCATTCTTTAGCATATAGCAAAGGGCTGCCTACCTTTACCTTGTCGCCCGGTTTGACACATACTTTCCATGTGTATCCCGGGAAGTCATCCGGAACGATGCCGAAAAGAGCTGTTGTCTTGTCTTCGGTCTCAGTTTCCGATGCTTTGCCGGGCAAAGGGATGTCGAGCCCTTTCTTGATGTTGATTGTTCTTGCCATGACAAGCGCAAATTGTGTTTGTTATATCATGCAAAAATACTAAAATTTGCAAACTAAAGCAAAAAAAAGCTTCCGTTCTCGCAATGAAGAACGGAAGCTTTTACGAATCTATGCTTTTATGCTTATATGCTCTTATTTTCCGAGGCCTTCTACAAACTTGCGGTAGGCATCGTTGTTGGGATCATACTGCAGATATTTGTTGAAGTATTCTTTTGCCTGGGGAATATCCTTGATGCTGAGATAGTAGTTGCCCATGTAGTTATACATATCCTTGGCATCGGATTTATAACGGGAGGGATCCTGACTTGCTTCGAGGAGTTCGATGGCTTTGGTATACATCGGAACAGCTGCGCTCTCAACAGTTTCTTTAGTGGCTTTCTGTTTGGCTATGTCGCCGAGGAACTTCACGGGTTTGTAGTTGTCGGGAAGAATCTCGGCTGCAAGGCCGGCATATTTTTCGGTGTCGGCGAAGAATTTGTCGGCAACGGGCTGGTTTTCTTTGTTCTCGACTGCTGCGTAGAAAGAGAAAGTGGCCTGCTGCACATAGTCGTTATATGAAGGTTTCTCTACTTTGGCAAGATAACCTTCGTAGGCTTTGGCGGCTCCGGTGATGTTGCCGGCATCGACATACTTCATCGCGAGATCCTTGTTGAAAGCGGCGTTGTCGGGCATTTCCTTGATACCTTCCTCAATCACGGAGATAGCCTCATCGGCACGTTTCGCTTTGGAGAGCTCATCGGCTATCAGCGTATAGTCGATTGCGGCGAACTTATTGTCGGCGGGTTTTGCGCGATGGGCGGCGAGAAGAGCCTCGGCCATGGGAAGAAGCTTGTCGGACATCGCGGGAATCTGAGCGGCATTCATGAACTGATAGCGCTGAGCCGTGAAATTGCCGGGATCCTCTGAGAGAAGCTTGCTCGCATAGTCGTAACCTTTCTGGTAGTCGCCGCCGTAGAAGAGCAGGAACGCGTAGCGGTTTTCATCCTGTTTGAAGTGGCTGGGATTCTGCACGTATTTGCCATATTCCTTGGCGGCGTTTGCATAATCCTTACCGTTATAGTATGCTATTGCGAGCTCACGCTGGCCGAGGGCCGACTGCGGATTCACTTCAAGAAGTTTGTTGAGCATGGTGATGGCGTATTCCGGATTCACCATTGTGAAGAGGTTGGCATATTTTACGTATGCCTGAGTTGCGTTGTTGTCGGTATTTGCGGCCATCTCGTATTTTGCGCCAGCCTCGCCAAATTTTTTCTGTTCTTTGAGCTGATCGCCTTCGAAGATGTAGACTTGCGGGCTGTTGGCGTTGGTCTTGCGTGCCTTCTCTATCTTATTCGTGATCTGTTTCGCGTATAAAACAGGGTCAACGCTATCGTAAGCGCGTGCGATAGCCACATGGAGGGCCGCATCTTTCTTTGCAAGTTTTTCGGCTTGTTTGAAAGATTCCTCGGCTCCCTTTTTGTCGCCTTCCTTAAGGAGAAGGCGACCGAGTCCTACATAGTTGTAGGCATATTCGGGATTTGCGGCGATACCGTCCTGAAAATATTTTCTTGCCTGCGCCGTATTGTTTTCGTCGATTGAAACCAGACCGAGGTAGTAGTCGCTGACGGCTTTGTCTGTTCCGGGGTTGTTGAGGCTGCGGAGCAGAAGCTCTTTTGCATTTTCAAACTGGTCGGCGTTATAGTATTCGGCGCCTTCCACATGAGTTTGCGCCGTAGCGGTCAATGCAACTCCGGCGAGGCAAAATGTAAGAATTCCTTTAAACTTCATGTTATTATGTTTTGATTTTATTTTTTTAATCGATGAATATTTCTGCATTCCGGCATCTATGAGTATGTCAGAAAATACACGGGATGTCAAAAAACTCGCTCATCTCTTAGAACAATCCTTGAGTGAGCGAGTTCAAAGTTACTAAATTTTCCACGTTATAACAAAAATATGCGCGGAGTATAATTTAATATATGTTAAATTCCCCGATGATCCGTTATTGCTTCAGTTCTACAACGCGGGGATTCATGTGGTAGGGGAGAATTCCGGTCTTGGAAATTATCTTCTGCCCTACGAATCCGGTGACGAATGTATAGAAACTATGAAGCACTGTCGAATTGGATGCGGTCGAAATCATGTATACCTTGCGGAAAAGTGGATATTCTCCGGAATTGATGTAGACCTGATAGGGCTTATAGGCCGTCGGGTCGAAATCGTTTTTCTCCGTAGGGTTGCTTACTTTCACCACATTCACCTCGGTTGTGAGGTTCGTGGCAATAGTATCTGTGGTGTTGGCATAATCCTTGTTGCGCTGATCCACGGGCACTTTGCGGGCGAGGCTGAGGTCATCTCCAAGCCAGCTGACACTTATTATTCCGAGTGCGTCGGGGTCATTTTTCACAACATCGAATACCTGACTGTTGTTTTTCTGCGCGAAAGCATTCGGATTGTCGGAAATCTTGCGGCCGTCTTTCAAGAACTGCTCGCGCATGTAGCTGACTGTGGAGGAGCCTGCGTTGTCGAACACGAGTTTTATCGTTGTGGTGTCGTTGCCGGCGAGCTGGCTCCATTTGGTGATCCTGCCGTTTAGTATATCGCCTATCTCAGTCATTGAGAGAGATGTGACGCGGTTGTCTTTGTTGGTGATCAGTGCTACGGCATCGACAGCTATACAATGGGTGCGGACCACGCGTTTGAATTTCTTCTTCATGTATTCCCTCTGCTCTTTGGTGAGCTCATGGGTCACGATGACAGCCTGGGTGCCGTCGGCCATGAGCGTGTCAATGGCCTCCTGCTCACTGACGTAGAAGGGAATTATGGAGGCTTCGGGATATGAATACTCGAAAACCTCGATTTCTTCGTCAAGAATATTCTTGAAACCGTCGTCGCAGAAAATAGTGGCGCTTCCTTTGGCGTATTCGCCGCGTTTCACTTTTGTACACGAAACAGCTCCCAGCACGCAGAGCGCCGAGAGCAAAAGAGCTATTAAATTCCGTCTTTTTGCAAACATAGCTGTTTTGTCTAATCTATGTATTGAATCGGTTAATGTCAGTTTATACCCTTATAGAGGCGATATCCGCGGAAGATGCCGTAAGCTATGAGGATTCCGCCGATAACATAGCTGACCGTTGTGTTGACGATATCGAACACATTGAATATAAATAGCAGACCTACGCCTAAATAGACGAGAATCATCAGGATTCCGAATGCCAGACGTGCGCCTTTGGGCGCGCCGGGACGGTTTTCATTATCGTAACCACTCATAATTATAATTTTTAGATGTTTCTAATTTTTTAACAATTAATATAACTCTAAGTTCAAAAAAATATTGGATTTCCCCGGAAGTTTCTCGCTTTTGGCGCAATAAACGCGAGTTTCATTCTTCGGGGAGTAGTGAAAACTGAGAGATATTTAAACAGAGAGAGCGTGGAATTTTCCACGCTCTCTCTCTGTTTATAAGGTATAATTGAAATCGGATCAATTGTTGAGTCGGAACACGACAGGAAGGTTGAAGTAGCTTCGTACGGCTACACCATTGTTCTTGCCGGGCTGCCATTTAGGCATCTTGCGGACGATACGCAGAGCCTCGCGGTCGAGGTCTTTGTCCACACCCTTGAGGATAGTGGCGTTGGCTACAGTACCGTCTTTTTCAACAACGAATTTAACAACGACTCTACCGGAAACATCGTTTTGAGCTGCTGTCTCGGGGTAGCGGAGGTTATTCGAGAGCCATTTGGCGAGGGCAGAGTTACCGCCGGGGAATTCAGCGGGCTGCTCAACAGCCACGAAAATCTCCTCCTCTTTGGGTTTAGCCTCGGGTTCGGGCTCTTTAACTATCACCTGTTCCTGAACTGCCTTGAACTTATCGGCGTCGTCGCTACCTTCCTGAGTTACGACACCGCGGGCGGTGTTGTCCTCTTTCTGGGTATCCATATCCATCACTTCGTTTTTCACCTTGTCGGCATCGACGATAGCGATCTGTGTTACCTGGACGGTTGCGAGCACCTCTTCGGGCACTTCGATTTCGGGTTGTTCAAATTTCTGTTCTTCGACCTCGGGTTCCTCGGGTGTTTCCTCAGCCTCCTGAGCGAGCTGAGCAGCCATCATCTTCTCGCGCTGTTCCTGAAGGGCGATAGCCTCCTGCTCGGCGCGGTAGTCAGACCATTTGCTCAGAGCGATTATGAGGATGAAAACCACCACCAGTCCGATCAAGGTATAGAGCACGGCCATATTGTGGCGTTTGTCGCTCTGCTTGCGAAGCTGATATGCACCAAAGTCTTTGTTTTTATCCGCAAAGACGAGGTTGCGCCAGTCGGATGAGGTCAGATCTATATTTCTATTAGCCATTTTTTCGTTTGCTTTAAGTAATTAATAAATCTAACTCACATCATTTATGGTGATTGTTCTGATAATCGATTACCAAAAGAGAATCAGCCTTAGTCATGTTATCAATCTGATATTTTGAAATCGAGTTGATCTGCATCTCGTCGAGCACCGACACGAGGCTTCCGAAGGATGCCTGCGGGGTAGATTTGATGATGATAACCGGTTTCTTCAGATTTTCATCTTTCCTGACTTTCGAAGCTGCTTCATCATAAGCTGCCTGAGCCTGTTCGCGACCATCTTTGGTTTCGAGGCTTCCGAAGCCGCCGTTGGCGTATTTCTCTTTCAGCTTATTGATTTCGGTGAGTACATCCTTGTTGCGTTTCTGGATAATGTCGCGGATGCCGCGGGCTTTTCCGGATTTTTCATCGTTAGCAAGGAATTCGGATTCCTGAAGGTTGTTGTTTTCCGAGAGCACTGATCCTCCGGGGCCGATAATACCGGCGTCACCGCCAGGCTTTCCGAAGTAATAGTAGATGATAGGAACAACTTTACCGTTCACTGTGTCCACATCGAATGATCCAACCTTACGTTTGGCGTCGAGAATGATTGTAACGGCGTCGTCGGCCGAGGCCTGCGACATGTTTTCCTCATTCTGCACTTTTTCGTTCGAAGGGAGCGCGATAGTCAAAGTCTGCGATTTGATCATGGTCGTACAGAGCATGAAGAATGTTATAAGCAACATGTTCATGTCGACCATAGGCGTGAAATCCACGCGGATCGTCATTTTCTTCTGGTGGTTTTTACCTTTTCCACCACCATTGTTTTGTTGAACTTCTGCCATAATATTATTCTTCAGCTCCTTTAAGAGCAGTCAATAACGTAAACTTGTTCATGTGGATTGTCTGGAGGTTATCCATCACCATGTGCACGATGTCGAATGCCGTGTTCTGGTCGGCCTTGATGGCCACACCGGTGCCGTCTTTGATTTTATCGGCGAGATTGGCGTTTTCAGTCTGGCGCATGGCCTTCATCCACATCTGGAATTCATTAGGTTTGTTTTCATCCTGATTCCAGGACACCGGGATGCCGGTGACGTGGTTCGGATTCTCATCCTCGCCGGAGAGCCATTTGCCCATTTTGGTCTGGCCTTCCGATTCGTTGGCGAGGTTAAGGAATTCGCCCATCTGATTGAGAGGAACTCCGAAAGAACCGAGCTTGCTGAAAGTGTACTTCTGCTCGGGAGTGAAGCTGATCTTGTTCTTATGCGACTCGTTGTAGATTTCGCTCACTTTGTCAAGAAGCGCTACCTTCATCTTCTCATTGCTCCAATTGGATGAGGTATCGTTGTTCATAGTGAGCCAAACTTTGCCTTCCGGACTGAGGAGCACTTGCACGAAGTTAGTTTCCTGCACTTTTTCGGTTGAAACCGAAGGCGGGGTGATAACGGTAGTGGGCTCCTTCTGGAGGAAGGTGGAAGTCAACATGAAGAAGGTAAGCAAAAGCACGGTCACATCACTCATCGCGGTCATGTCGATGAATGTGCTTTTTCTTGCAATTTTTACTCTTCCCATATTAGCTATAAACTTAATTCGGTTTTGTTAAAGTTAGTTGTGTATCTCCGTACGGGATTACTTGTGTGTAGCAGCGAAAGTAGCTACGATGGAGAAACCGATTTCGTCGATAGCGTAGGTAAGGTTGTCGATCTTGTTGGTGAAGAAGTTGTAGGAAATTACAGCGAAAGCACCGGTTGCGATACCGAAGGCGGTGTTCACAAGGGCCTCGGAGATACCTGTCGAGAGCTCTGTGGAGTCGGGAGAACCGGAAGCTGCAAGAGCCTGGAAGGATTTGATCATACCCATAACGGTTCCGAGAAGACCGACGAGAGTACCGAGAGTGGTGAGAGTCGCGATGATGGGAAGGTTCTGGGAAAGACCGGGCATTTCGAGAGCCGTAGCCTCTTCAACCTCGTTGCGGAGAGTTGTGAGTTTCTGCTCTTTGCTCAGAGTTGTGTTCTCGTCCATCTCTTTGTAGCGAACCAGAGTGTTGTAAACTACGGAAGCAACGGAACCTTTCTGGTTTTTGCAACGCTGCATGGCTGCGTCGATTTTGTTGGCTGCGAGGTCAGCCTTGATGTCGGCAACGAATTTAGTTGTGTTACCTTTGCCGGAAGCAGAGCTGATAGCAATCCAACGCTCGATGGAGAGCACGATAACTGTGAGAAGAAGGGTCATCAGGATAGGCACGATGAAGCCGCCTTTGTAAACCGTTCCGGCGAGGTTGAGGGGATGGCCGTCGGTTGTGCCGCCTTCGAAGTTGCCGGAGTAGCCCATACCGAAGAGGAAGATGCAGACAGCTGCCGCTGCGCATGCGAGAATTACGAGGAATGCATTGCGGATACCGCGGATGTTGCTGATTTTTTCCTCTTTTTTAACTTTTGCAGAAACAGTTGCTGCTGCCGGCTTGGGCGCCATAGGTTTCTGAGATTCCATAATCGTTCTAAATTTTAATTGTTTTGTTTAATTGAATGAATATTTTTAAGATTTTTTTCTGTATGAATGTCCCGGGAGGAGGGTCTGATGTCAGGTTCTTTCAGGGACGAAGGCGGTGTTTTTTATAATTTTTTCATGGCGGCGGTGTCGGCGCCTTTATTTGTCGACATTGCAAAATTACAATATATTTTGAAATAATCAACATGCCATTTAAAAAAAATGACACAATTGCGCGGCTAATTTATTTTTATTAAGCAAATTCGATTTGTAATTCTGTTTTTAAACATAAATTTGCAATTTATTTTGATGATTCCGTGGAAAAATGAGGGCGGCGCGAGGGAAAGAATTCCTTCGCGCCGCGCTTAATTATATTCTTTTTTAGGGTGTGAAGCTATCAGTCTTCCACTGCTGCTACGCCCGGGAGAGTCTTGCCTTCGATGGCTTCGAGCAATGCTCCGCCTCCGGTAGATACATAGGATACACTGTCGGCAAGTCCGAACTTGTTGACGCAAGCCACGGAGTCGCCGCCGCCGACGAGCGAGAAGGCCCCGTCCTTGGTTGCTTCAACGATTGCCTCTGCGATAGCCTTGGAGCCTTTGGTGAAGTTGTCGAATTCGAACACTCCTGCGGGGCCGTTCCAGAGGATTGTTTTGGCGGGAAGAATAACCTTGCGGAATTCAGCCACGGAGTCGGGACCTGCATCCATTCCTTCCCATCCGTCGGGGATGTTCATAACGGAGCAAACCTGAGTGTCGGCGTCGTTGCTGAATTTGTCGGCTGCAACGGTATCGGTTCCGAGCACGAGGTTGACGCCTTTCTCTTTTGCCTTTTTAAGGATATCGAGTGCGAGGTCGAGTTTGTCGTCTTCGCAGATAGAGTTGCCGATCTTCCCTCCCTGAGCTTTGGCGAATGTGAAAGTCATGCCGCCGCAGAGAATAAGGTTGTCGACCTTATCCATAAGGTTCTCGATGATTCCGATTTTTGTGGAAACTTTCGAGCCGCCCATGATGGCAGTGAAAGGACGTTTGATATCTTTGAGGATATTGTCGACTGCTTTTACCTCTTTCTCCATGAGGAAGCCGAGCATTTTATCCTGCTTGTCGAAATAGTCGGCGATCACAGCTGTGGATGCGTGGCGGCGGTGTGCGGTTCCGAAAGCGTCGTTCACGTAAACATCGGCATAGCTTGCGAGAGTCTTCGCGAATTCCTTCTGCCTTTCTTTCATCTCTTTCTTGGCAGCATCGTAGCCGGGGTCGTTCTTGTCGATGCCTACCGGTTTGCCTTCTTCTTCGGGATAGAAACGGAGGTTCTCGAGCAGGAGCACTTCTCCGGGTTTGAGCTCTTTGGCGGCTTCCTGAGCCTTCATGCAGTCGGGAGCGAATTTCACGTCAGTTCCAAGAGCTTTGGCAACGGCGTCGCGGATCTGAAGGAGGCTCATCTTGGGATTCACCTTACCTTTGGGTTTGCCCATGTGCGACATGAGGATGAGGCTTCCACCGTCGGCCAGGATTTTCTTAAGAGTGGGGAGAGCACCGCGGATACGGGTATCGTCGGTGATGTGACCGTTTTCATCGAGGGGTACATTGAAGTCTACCCTGACGATGGCTTTTTTGCCTTTGAAATTGTAATTTTCGATTTTAGCCATTTCTTTATAAATTGGGTTATTGAATTTGTCTTTAAATAAAATACGCGGAGGGTTTCCTGTAGCGATTTGACCTTGAATCAGCCAATTCACGCAAAATTAATAATTTTTCTGCAAATTCAGATATGAATTATTAATTTTGCCGTATGAACCCGATTTTTGAAGGGTGTCAATATGTCTATAAAAGCTCAGGACGTATCATCTATTTCTAACGAGAACAGAGTCTTAATGTTGACATAAAATGCAGGATATTGAGATACTTTCACAACTTTTTGAAAAATATAGCGGATTGAGTCCGGCCCGCGTCAGAAAGCTCAACGGCGCAGGCTCGAACCGCCGTTATTACCGGTTAACGGTCGAGGACCGAGGAGATCAGCAAGGGTTTTCATGTATAGGCGTGGGAGGCGACAATCTTCGCGACTGCCGGGCGTTCACAAATCTCTCGCGTGTTTTCAGAAATCATGGGTTGCCTGTTCCGGAAGTTTATGAAGTGAGCGGCGACGGGATGCATTATATCCAGCAGGATCTCGGCGATATATCCCTCTTCGATATCATAGGGCAGAAAGGTCCTGACTCTACGGAAGTGCGGGAGCTCGTTAAGGCGTCGCTTGCGAAGCTTGTCGAGATGCAGACCGTCGACAGGAATGAATGGGAGCGATACGCGGAGTATCCGGCGTTTTCCAAACGCCAGGTGATGTGGGATCTCAATTATTTCAAGTATGAGTATCTTAAACCCTCTGGGGTGGATTTTGACGAGAATCTTCTTGAAGATGATTTTGAGAAACTTGCCGATAGGCTCACGGGGGATGGCGGCCGGTTCGGCTTCATGTATCGTGATTTCCAAAGCCGCAATATAATGGTTTGTGGCGGCAAGCCGTTTTTTATCGATTATCAGGGAGGTCGCCCGGGGCCGCTTCTATATGATGCCGTTTCATTTTTAGGGCAGGCGAAGGCAGGATTTTCGGAAGAATTCCGGCATGAAATGATACATTATTATCTGGAACAGCTTGAGCAGTCTGGAACAGCCTCCGACCGTGAGTCGGTCCTGTCGGATTCCGACGGGCGCCGGTCGGGGCTTTTTGCCTTGTTCCGGACTTTGCAGGTGCTCGGTGCATATGGCTTGCGGGGGCTTGTGGAGAGAAAGGCTCATTTTATAGAAAGCATACCTCTCGCGCTTGCGAATCTCGAAAGACTGAAGCAAGATGGTATACTGGATGATTATCCGGAGTTAAAGCGCGTCGCGGCTACAATCTGCACTGACCGGAGGTTTGTCACAGGAGATGAAGATGAGAATCGGCTTCATGTCAAAGTTTTCAGTTTCTCATATAAAAAAGGATATCCTTCGGATTATACAGGCAATGGAGGCGGATTTATGTTCGATTGCCGCGGGATGCACAATCCCGGCAGATATGCGGAATACCGTGATCTTACCGGTCTGGACACGGCGGTGATAATGTTTCTTGAAGAGAGGGGAGAGGTGCAGAAATTTGTGGATAATGCCTATGCGTTGGTTTCTCCTTCTGTAGAGACCTACCTTCGCAGAGGCTTCTCGGATCTTCAGATAGGCTTCGGATGTACGGGCGGAAGGCACCGATCGGTCTATTGTGCCGAACATCTGGCCCGGCGGCTGGCAGAATCATATCCCGACGCGATAGTCGAAGTGATTCATCGTGAACAGGGGATGGAAAGGATTATAAAATTCGAAAATTGAATTCTTTACTGTTATGAAAGCGATGATACTTGCCGCCGGACTCGGCACTCGGTTGCGGCCATGGACTCTTGAGCATCCGAAAGCACTTGTCCCCATAGAGGGAGTCCCGATGCTTGAGAGGGTTATTGTCAGGCTGAAATCGGAAGGATTCGATGATATTATAGTGAATATCCATCATTTCGGCGATCAGATAATTGATTTCCTGTCATCGCACGATTTCGGAGTGCGCATATCGATCAGCGATGAGCGGAGAGGATTGCTCGATACAGGCGGGGGTATTTTAAAAGCGTCGCGCTTTTTCGAAGGTGAGCCGACGCTTGTTCACAATGTGGATATCCTCAGCGATGCAAATCTTGGTCGACTGATGGAAGAGCATGTGAATGCTCAGAATGACGTCACCCTTCTGACGAGCGATCGCGATTCTACACGTCGGCTGATGTTTGATGCCGCCGGCAATTTACGGGGATGGCATAACACGGTCAATGGCGAATATCGGCCTACAGGAGCCGATGCGGAATCCGGTTTGACCGAGGAAGCTTTCAGCGGTATTTATATAATAGCTGCGGGCGGTGTGAGGGCACTTGCGGAATACGCGTGCCGTTTCGACGCTCCCGAGCCGGCCTTCCCGGTGATGGACTTCCTGCTCGGCTCGATAGGATCCATCCGTATCCGTCGTTTCCATTCCCCCTGCCTGCATATGCTCGACATCGGCAAGCCCTCCGCGCTGCAACGTGCCCCCGAGTTGCTAAAGCTACTCTATCGATAATTCTCAGGTGCTGATGATGCTACAAAGACCACCGATTATCAATGAGTTAGCGGTCTTTTATTCATCCATACCCCTCCGGGTCACCACAAAAGTTACCACACGCCACATAACAGTCTGAAATATTGGGTATTACGAGTGCTGTGGCATGCGCATATCTATATGCACCATTTCTAACTCACTGATATTCAGTGATTGATTTGCTGATATTCATTATCGTTCACCACCGTTCAACTCCGCCGAACTGTCTTAAACCCCAAACTTTAACAGACTTTAACCATGATTGTGACCTCAAAATGTGGTGACCTCGCCCCAAAATCTCGTAGGGTCAACACATTAAAATCTAAAATTTTGTTAAATAACTCACTACGGTTATAACTTTCCATAATGCATCTAAGAAAAGAAGCCTGCCCAAAATGAGCAGGCTGAAAAGCAGGATCGAAATCTTCACAGATGCCATATCCTGTTTCGATAGGCTTTCAGTTCCTTTTCCGGAAACTGAGCTATCGCTTTGTCAAACTCACGGAGTATTGCGGTTTTGTCATCCGGCAATGCTCCGGTGATTGGTACCGTATTGGAAATATGATGACCTAACAGATTGACCTTGATATTCAGTCGATCGATAAGAGTACGCATCTCTACCAGACGCTCAATCTCCGGTTCCTCTATGTATGTGCCGTCCTGCACCTCCTGATATAATTGGGATTCCGGGAATATCGTCAGCGACACTATGTTGATTATACAAGGATGGAGTTGGTTAAGTAAATCTGCTGTTGCCATCGCGCTTGCCTCTCCATTCCCTTTGCCTCCGAGTCCGTTGAGGTAGAACACGTTGTAGCGTATTCCGGCCTCGTCAAGTTTTAAAAGTTGTTCGAGTATGTCTGTGTCGTGATATCCCTTGTTCATTCTCTCCAGCGTCGGGTTGTGGGCAGTTTCAATACCGATGTTAATGCTGTCGAGTTTCAGATGATGAAGATTCTTTAGTTCCTCCACTGTTTTGGGGATGATATCGGTGACCCGGGCGAACATCCCGAATGAAACCAAGTGGGGAAGATTTTTTCTCAACAGCAGTGCCACATCCATAAGCTTGTTGTAACTTAATGCGAATGGGTTTGCTCCGGTGAGATAAACTCGTCGGGCTCGTGGTTGCCACTGACGGATAACTTTCAGGTCTTCCTCTATCTCCGATAACGGCGACATACGGAAAGGCGTACCGTGGTAAAGGCTGCAGAACTTGCACTTGTGCCACGTACATCCCGACGTAAGTTGTAGGAGTTGCGAGTTGGCTTCGTAAGGCGGTCGCCATACCTGACCTGTGAAATGTAGTTCCGGATATATCATATCTTGATATTTTTTAGTAATTTTGTGATGCGAAATTAGGTGATAATCAGAACTAAAGCAACATCTTACCGAAAGGTTTGACCCTTACCTGAAAGTTTGTTTTGCTCTTTATCAGCCTATTTTGCCTGTCGAAAATGGCAAAAAAATTGGACTACGAATATTGCAAAGCCGCTCCGATGCTTGAATGGATCGGCAACAAGTGGGCGCTGGTGGTTCTCATGAAGATTTCCGAGAACGAGCCGGTGCGCTTCAATGAACTGTACCGTAACATACCGTCGGTATCGGAGAAAGTGCTTTCGCAGGTGCTACGACAGTTAACGGCCGACGGCATAATCAGTCGCGAACTATTCCCAGATGTACCTCCTCGGACAGAATACTCGGTGACTGACTTCGGCAGCACGCTTTTGCCTCATGTCGAAGCCCTGATCAATTGGGGGCGCGATAACTTCGACACCATAATGTCAAACCGTCAAAAACATGAATAATAACAGGGAAATGGTAAGATGAGCCATACACTTAATGACATGACTTTGGAGGAACTTTGGCAACTGTTCCCCATCGTGCTGACTCCGTACCAGCCACAATGGAAAGATTGGGCTCATGAAGAAATTATGAAGCTTTCGGGATTGCTGGAAGATTATAATCCAATAATCACCCATATAGGCAGCACAGCCATACACCATATTCAGGCAAAGCCGATAATTGACATTCTTGTAGAGATAAATCCCGGTGCCGACAAGCAGCAAATCAAAGAAAAAATGGAAGCAGCGGGATATATCTGTATGTCTGTTTGCGATATCCGCATGAGTTTCAACAAAGGCTATACTCCCGCTGGCTATGCCGACAAGGTTTTCCATATCCATTTTCACAGAATCGGAGACAATGACGAAATCCTATTCCGTGATTATCTGATAGCTCATCCGGAAGTAGCTAAAGGATATGAAAAATTAAAACTATCACTGCTTCCAAAGTACAGAAACGACCGCAACGGATATACCGAAGCTAAAACAGCGTTTGTAAGGAGTGTCGTTGATATTGCCAAGAAACACCGATGAAGATTTATAAGCCGAGAGAGGAGTTGCGCCCGTTTGTACGCTATTACTGGGTGCTGGAAAGCAATGAGCCTTTCCGCATCCTTACGCTCCCTATCGGTTGTCCTCAGATTATATTTCATAGGAAAACTCCTCTGTATATTCCCGAACTTGATAAAAGCCAGAGTAAATTCACTATTAGCGGTCAGGTGAATTTCCCGGCTCATATCCAGTCAGACAGTAGATTGGATATGATTGTGGCAGTGTTCTATCCTCCCACTATCGGTATGTTTATAGATACACCGTCATCTTCATTCTACAATATGGAAATATCCGGATATGATATTGAAAACCGCCAACTCAATGAAATTGCGCAAGCTATCTTCGACAGCGAGGACCACAATGAATGTATCGCTATTCTGGAGAAATATCTGTTGTCAAAGATAAAACCGTGCTTGAATATATCTCGAATTGGTGAATCCATCAAGGCTATGTTCAACGTACCTTCAATGACTGTCGGCTCACTTGCTGACATTGCCTGTCTGAGTAAAAGGCAGTATGAACGGATATTTAGTGAAACTGTGGGTATGAATCCGAAGGAGTATTCTCAGATTGTGAGGTTCCAAAAAGCATTGTGGCTGATGCAGAATGGCGAACTGAACTATGCCTGAATAGCTTCCGCCTGCGGCTTTTCAGACCAGTCGCATTTTATCAGAAATTTCAAGTCAATGAGCGGATATACTCCCCGGACACTCAATCAATACTGCAATCCTTATTCAGATTTGCTTACTAACCCGGTTTAATGTCGTTTTTTTTCTATCACAGAAGAAAAAACCAGAGTAACTTTGCACAAAAAATGATGCAAGAAGTAAATCCGGCTGACACCACGCGGGCATATGCCTTTGAGATGTGGATGAAGGCTCCGATGCCTATGGTAACACTTATCAAGACCCTCGATGTTACCAGGCTACGCCATATAAGCAAAAAGCGGAGGCTGAAATTCAATATGATGATGTGTTGGTGTATCGGTAAAGCCGCCTCACAAATCAGGGAGTTCTATATGTTGCCTGTCGGAGAGAAACTAATCAAGTATGATTCTTTGGCGGTCAATACGATTGTCGCCAACTCCGCCGGAGAGGTAAGCTCATGCGATGTGCCGTTCAGCATTAATCTTCATGAATTTAATGAGGCTTACCTACGGCTGACAACACAGGTTGCCGAAACTAACGAGAATCATGACATTGTGGATAGAATGGTTATAGGCACATCCGCTTTGGCAAAATATGAGATTGATGGAGCCATAGGAATGTATAGTGGGATATTCAATAATCCCTTTATGATATGGGGCTGCTACCGCCAGTCATGGTTCAAAACTCCACTAACAGTCTCCTTTCAGTTCCACCACACCCAGATGGACGGAGCCCACGCAGCCCGATTCCTTAACCTGTTGCAAAAAGAAATTGAAGAATTATAGAATTACGCCACCGAGGGTGGCTTATGTTTCTCTCGGTGGCGTTATCGGTTAGTGTAGTTTTGCCCTGTGCGGCGTTGCAGGGCTTTGCAGTGAGTATTGATTGCTTCGCAACCGCATACCGGCTTCGCCGACTAATGCTTCAATCTCATTCGCGAATGTTGTTTCTGCTCTTCGCGATAACGGCTGCGGGCTTCGTCAAATGTCAGTCCGGGATGTCGGCTCAGACACAATTTGAAATTATTACTGTCCGCTAAACCATAAAGCAGTGAGTCCAACTTTCTGATAAGTAG
>OHTA01000366.1_pt1 | contig 31871 bp, 27 predicted proteins | sample 1578851 | NCBI WGS metagenome assembly OHTA01 (sample SAMEA3879578, study PRJEB24766) | human gut metagenome | biome: human-associated habitat; feature: feces | place: USA | collected 1985/1987 | reverse complement strand
ATGGAAGAAGGCGCATGCGGAGCAGATGATTAATAATTAGGCAGACAGCTCAGTAGAAAGGAGGGGAAGTCTATGAACAGAATAGGTAAGAAAATAGCATGGATGTCATTATCAGGAATGATGATTTTCTCACTACCATCTTGTGGTAAGAAAGATAATGCAGCAGACGAGACACTTATTGATCCTGATTATATTGTACAGGAGTATGAAACTACAACAACAGATGAAGGTTATACGATAATTAATGGATTCTACAGAATTAAGAGTAACAATGGTGATAAGGATACTATTCTGTATATCCCATATATAGAAAATAAGCAACAAGGTGTTTCTTATCTGGAGGAACTTCATATAAAATCGTCGACAGAAAGGCGGATTGACCTTGAAGCGGGTAATATACCAGATGGCGCATTATATAATAAGCAGACAAGCAGTGATTATGGAGCACCATATGTAGAAGCCAGTATTGTACCTGATTTTGCATTACCTTACTATAATTCGAATGATACAATTCCCAACTGGTATCTGTCGGATAGTGCAGGGTATGCGTTTACATATAGAGTAGAAAAAACTGGAGATGTAAAATCTACATCAGATACGATGGTGAGTCTGGACATTGGAGCAATATCAGTGGCAATGTATGAAGATTTTTATGATGATATCCCTAAGATGAATATATCGGTATATGGAGTCCCAAAATCTCTTTTTAAGAAAAAATTTGGAAAAACATTTGGAGCAAATGAATTTCTGAAATATAAGGATACGCTTAAGAAAAACGATTATAAAGATTGCGATTTACTTTGTTCAAAGGATATAACGGCAACAGGTGTATATTATGTTGATTATGCGGAACTTAATAAAAAGGGAGATTACATTAATTATATAATGGAATATAAATTTTCAGATGCAGGGGAAAAGGTATATCTGAAGGCATGTGCGGCAGGCGGGTATAAGATAAACAATGAGAAGGTATATTCAGAATGGAAGAAGGCGCATGCGGAGCAGATGATTAATAATTAGGCAGACAGCTCAGTATACAGGGGGAAAGATATGAGATGGTATAATAAACTAAGGCTGGTTTTCAGGATATATTCAAGAAGAATGTTTGTGACCCTGCTTTTATTTGGCATGTGTTTTGTATCATTTTTTATGATAGACAGGGTGTTTACCGGATATATTGGAAGCAGATATGCGATAAGGCAGACAGAGAAAGAATTCGGAGTTAATACGGCTGATGCGGGATATGTTCATTTTGTAACCAGGGATATTAAACAGGACATATCAGATAAGGTGCATGAATATATGAGTACACTGCCGGAAGTAGTACGGAGCGGATATATTCTTAGTGAAACTCTCTTTGAAGAGGAAGATGAATCTATACAGGTAAATATAATAGATAAGGATATAGCTGCAATAGGAAATCTTATGCTCAGTGAAGAGAATAAGAAGATATTAGAGAACATTGGAGAAGATGAGCGGATTGTATTTGCAGGATATAATTACAGAAAGCAGTATCATGCCGGTGATATGATTAACTGTTATGTAGATGATGATATTGGGCAGATTAAGATAGGCGGTATCCTTAAAAAGGGTGCGGGCTGGATACACGAAGACAGACTGTTTAAAGGTTCATATGGTAAATGGGATAATTATACGCTTGATGATTCCATGATTGTGATAGCAGGAAGCCTGAAAAAAGAATTAGAAGGTGTCAGCAGCGGGTATGCACACTCTATTTATTTTCAGTGTGAGTCTGGCACATTTGATGAAGTGACAGATAAGATTAAGAGATTCTGTTATGACGAGGGTATAACTGTCAATATAAGTAACTATAAGGATGAGATTGATAAAGAAAAAGAAGATTCCAGTATCGTGGATGATACTGTTTTCATAGCAGCAATTATGATAACGGTTCTTGCAGTGGTATCAATTGCCGCGTCTAACATTGTGTATTGTCTTATGAGAAGAAAACATTATGGAATTATGCTTGCAAATGGTATGTGCAAGGCGGATATTATATGGCTTATAGCCATGCAGAATGTAATTGTCATGGTTCTTGCGGCTGTGGCGGCATGGATTGTACGGCTTAGGGCTGAATTTGAGACACTGTTTCCGAAAAAGGTATTAGAGGAAACAGGAAGACTGTATGAGGGGGCATATGTGGCACATATGCATTATATGCCGGTAATTCTGATAATATCAGTAATGATACTTCTTGTGATATCATGTGTGATACCTGCGGTAATGATTGGCAGGACTTCACTGGCGGATATGGTTTCGGGAAGGAGTGAAGGCTGATGGGAAAGATAAAAGCATTATTACGGAGTGTATTCAGGTACAGGCTGATATCAGCATTTTTTATAATAAGCCAGCTTGTTATGTTCTATGCCGTGTTCGGTGTGCTTTCAATATATAATAAGGCATACGCAAAGGAAACGGACAGGCTGCAGTCCATGTATAAGAACAGAATACAGTTAGATGTTACTGTCGGAAACAGTCAGGATATGTTTAATTATATAAGCAACGGAGTGGAAGACGGCAATATGATACTCGGCGGAAAGCTGTCACTTTCATATGCACAGATAAGTGCTAATACGAGATGCGAGGTTATTCTTAAGAGTAATGAGGAGCTTCCATATAAGATGGTAAGCGGACGGCTTCCGGGAAGCGAGCCGGGTGACAGCGGCAAAAGGCTTATTGCCGTTGGAAGATATAAGTATAAAGACGCATACGAAATGGACGGAAAGAAGTATGTGACTTTAGAGAATGAAGAATATGAGATATGCGGTGTTATAGGAAGCAGTACATCAGATTATTATGATTACAAAATGGTTCTTAATATAGATTGTCTTGGAACTAATGTCCTGAAAGAAATATGCAGAAAAGACAGCTATACGATTGAATTGTCAAGCAACATAACAAGTCTTGATAATTCTTATTCTGCGGTATTCGGTAATATAAGGAGTGTAGACGCGAAATCACAGATAAATGCCAAGAAGCTTAACTCAAAGGGTGAGTCAGATGTGGTTAAGGCACTTCAGGGCGAGAATATGAAGATAAATGTGATGGTATATGTATTCTGTATATTTAACTGCCTGCTGATGTCACAGTTCTGGCTGATTCAGAGAAGCAGGGAGATTGCGGTAAAGAAGATATACGGAATGAGTGATTCAAGAATAATCGGTGCAATGGCATGTAATATTCTGGCTTTAAGCGTAACGGCTCTTATTATATTTGCAGTAAGTGCAGTTATTATAAATGTGGTGACTTCGGGGGCTGGTATAATAACCGTTAATCTTACAACATTGTTGACGACAATAGCAGCTATTGCGGTAACGATTATTCTTTCAATGGCATATCCGGTTATAAAGATACTGCATTATGATTCTGTAGAGGTTCTTGGAAGTGATGATTAATGGGGGATTATTAGATGATAAGATTAGAGAATATTACAAAGATATACAATGAAAAGGTTGATGATACGAAGGCGCTTGATGATGTAAGCCTTAAGATAGAGGACGGCGAATTCATTTCGGTTATGGGGGCGTCAGGAAGTGGAAAGAGTACGCTTCTTAAGATTATCGGCTGCATGGACAGCCCTACAAGCGGGAAGTATTTTCTTGATGATACTGAGGTGACAGCGGCAAGCCGTTCACAGGTACATAAGCTGCGTAAGGAAAAGATTGGGTATGTGTTCCAGCATTTTGCATTGATGGATTACTATACTGCGTATGAGAATATAGAGCTTCCGCTTCTTGCAGCTAATGTAAAGCGAAAGGACAGGAAAAGGATTATATTAAAGCAGATGGAACATCTTGGAATACTGTCGGAAAGAAATAAGCTCCCGGGAAAGATGTCGGGAGGACAGCAGCAGAGAGTTGCAATAGCAAGAGCTTTGGTAACTAATGCGGATATCATACTTGCTGATGAACCGACAGGGGCACTCGACCAGAAGACAGGACATGAGGTGCTAGAGCTTCTTAAGGAGATTAATAAGTCTGGAAAGACTGTTATCATAGTAACCCATGATGAAGGGATTGCTAAGATGACGGATAGGATTATTACTATCAGTGATGGCAGGATTGTTGGGGATAGTAAAGAATAATGTGGCATGAATAATGTGGGGCGTGTTTGGATAAGGAGGTTAATATGGATAAAGAAAAATCAAAAAAGAAAAAAGTAATTATAATAGTAATAGCAATCCTTTGTGTTGCCGCAGTAATAGGCTTTGTAATAACAAAGATAGTAACAACGCCTAAAGTAGAGATAGACTATGGAACTTCAGATATCTATACACAAAAAGATATGGATGAAGCTATTAAGGTAATAAAAAGAAAGATTAGGCATATGAAAGGATTTGAGCTTCATAAAGTCTATTATGCAGGTGATAAATCCAGTAATTCAGATAGTGTTTTGAAATGGATAAATGAATTAGCCAAAAGAGATGGCTGGACAGATGATTTTACTGAGGTTATATATTTCAAAAGTGATTTTCATACGTCAAAGAAAGAGAAAGATGTGGAAAATACCGGCTTTGATGTAGATGATGAGGAAACAGGTTATGGCTGGTATCTTGCTCGAACTGAAGGCGATAAGTGGAGAATAATATCAAGTGGATATTAGGATTGTTGGTGATAGTAAAGAAAAATAATGCATTTCATGCCGCTTTTTCATCATTTCTTGACATCTATCTAGGATAAAATATAAAAAAAGCTATAATTAATGTAACAGAGATTGTGAGAATTGAGTTGCATTGGTTATAGCTTTTTTTTATAATTAAATTAGTAATTGTTGTGCGGAATGAAACGTATTTTCCAACTTTTTTTTAACAGGATTCGTATATATGTATATCAGGGAAGGTAATTGCAAGCGTGTTTATTAAAGGAGGGGTATCTATGAGGAGGGTATTATTAACAACAGTATTATTGGGAGTTATGTTTACAGTGAGTGCATGTTCAGGAAACAAAGATGTTGTATCAGATGAAAGTTCTGAATTGCTTGCGAAACCAGAGGTTACACAGGCAGCAACCAAAGAAGGCGAAAGTTTTAATGATAATTCAGAAACAGATGAGACGGGGAAATATGAGAAAATCCAGTATGGAATATATGAATTATATTTTCCAATAATAAAAGAAAGTGACAAAATACGAGGCGTGGAGTATCTGTATGACGCGTATTTTGCGGAAAATGTAAATGTACATAAATCTATAAATCGTCCAGAAGGAACTTCTTCAGTAGAAGGTAATACGCAATTAAGCTGTTGTGCAGCAGCGCTTCCAGAATTTGCGGTTGATTCGGAAGAAAAGCAAATTACAAGAGATGAAATGGCTGAATCAAAGAACGAATTGATTAAGACAAGAGTGGCAAGTGCATATAGAGAATCAGATGAAGAAACAAATGTAAGTTATGAAAGAGATGAAGAAGCTGATAGAAATAAAAAAATGAAGCATGAGTTCAAACATGTAGATGTACAGGCAGTGTCATTTGCTTTATATGAGAGCTTTTATGAAACAATACCTAATCTTACAGTAAATTTATATGGAATGAGTTATTCAACATGGAATAAATACATGCCAGAAGACGATGTATATTCTATTAATGATACTAAAGCCATGATGTCAGCACTGGCTGAAAATAATTATTCAGACTGTGATAAACTTGCCAGCAGGAAAATTGATAAGAGCGGTGTATATTATATGGATTACAGTGAGTATAACAAGGATAACAGATATAAGCAGTTATTCATAGTGGCAGAATTTGATGAAATGCCGGTTGATTATGCAGTGGCTATTAATGATGCCATGAATTATAACATAAGTAAACCGGAAGATTATGCTAAGTGGAAAGAGAATAATAAGGATAAGTTCATAGAGTAGTTATGCGTATACGATAAGTCATGTAAGTTGGATGTAAGTTACATATTATATAATACAGAAAACAAGGTAGCACACAAACTAAAAGAGAAAAGGAGGAGCTTATGAGAAAGGTATTATTAACAGCAGCATTATTGGGAGTTATGTTTACAGTGAGTGCATGTTCCAGAAACAAAGATGCTGTATCAGATGAAAGCTCCGAACTGCTTGATAAACCAGAGGTTACACAGGCATCGACTAAGGAAAAAGATAGCGGAAGCTTAGATTCAGGTAGTACTTCAGAGGACAGATACAAGAAAATTCAGTATGGAGATCTTGAATTGTATCTTCCGAATATTGCAGAGGCTGACAAAAAAAGAGGCGTTCAATATGTAGATGATGCTTATTCACTGGAGGCGGATATATATAATATTTATAAAAAGATTAATAAACCTGATGGCATGAAAATAGAGAATGTGACAGGATTTGGTATTGCTATGCCATATCGTGAATATAGTGAAGAATTGGAAAAGCAAGTAAATGATGCATTTAATTATACAGTAAATGAAGCATTTTCTGACTCACAAATAATCGAGGAAGATGAGTCAGCCAGTATGGGGAAAGATGATGATAAAATAATGAAACGTTTAGTTTCACCTGTTGATGTGATAGCAATATCATTTGCTATATATGAGGACTTTTTTGACACTATTCCGGATATTAAGCTGAGTATATATGGCATTCCACATGAGGTGTGGAACAGATATCTTTCTGAAGATGACAGATATTCATCGAATCAAAAGCTGAACACCTGGGCTACATTTAAGGATAATAATTACTCTGAATGTGACCTGCTGGCAGCCAGACAGATAGAGACAACAGATTTATATTATATTGATTATGCCGAATTTAATAAGGATAACAGATATAAACAGTTTCTTATGGTTCTTGAGATGGGGCATATTCCATGTGAGTATTCATTCTATATAACTGGCAATATGGGGTATGTAATGGATGAAGGCGGGGAGTCTGCATATGCCGCATGGAAGGAAGCCAATAAGAATAAGTTCATAGAATAGACGACAGGAAAATGTGAGAAAAGGGGGATACTATCAAGATGAGGCTGATTAATAAATTTATTATTATATACAGGGAGTATATAAAGAGAGCATTTGTAACGCTGATGCTTATACTGATATGTGTTATATCGTTCTATATGACAGACAGGACATGGAATACATATATGAAGAACAGATGTGAGACCGGAATAAAGCGGAAGGCTTACAGTATAAATCCCTATAATATTAATAAGATAACTTTTTCTGTCAACAGTTCTCATTCTGAGCAGAGTGACATGATGGAAGGACTTGCTTCAGTAAAAGAAATATCAGCATACGGACTGGTTATAAAAAACAATGTGCAGTTTGATAAGGGTTATGTGAATGCTGTAATAAGTGATTCAGATATAGCTGACATGTGTAATACAGGAGTAAGCAGGGAAGATATTAAACAGAAGCAGGCAGAGTGGGAAGGATATGACCTTGTGTGGCTTGGAAGTTCATATAAGGGAGTGTATGAGATAGGACAGAGATGCCAGACAATGTCATCGGAATGTGTGGTTGTGGGATTTCTTAAGGACGATGCACAGTGGCTTGTTAATGAGAGCATAACGCTTGAGAAACCGGATCTGTCGGAGAGCGGACTTGTGGTAACAAAGGATACATCTAAGTATGACTGGGGAGAAAGTCTGGAATATACAACACCTGTCTATTATGTCGCAGATTATAAAGACAATGATGTAATAAAGAGTAAGCTTATGGATTATCAGGCTGAGAAAGGGATAAGGGCATCTATTACTAATGAAGGAGAAAAGCTTGATAAGGATAATCAAGACAATGCAATAACTAATGACAAGACATTTATAGCATCTGTTCTTCTGTATGTTATAGCAATAGTTGCAATATCAGCAGTTACAATTATTGAGTGTCTTGTTAACAGAAGAGATTATGCGATATTCATAATTAACGGAATCAGCAGAAAAGCTGTTTATTCAATGATTCTTATTAAGAACCTGATACTGATTATAGTATCTGCACTTGCTGTATGGCTGTACTGTCAGTGGGAGACATTCGGAAAAATAATAGTAAGTGCTTCTACCATGGAGTCTACACTTGAAGTAACCAATAAAGCAATGGTAATGGCACACTGTATATATGTTCCTCTTATTATTGCAGCAGAGGCTGTGATTATGACAGTCATATCGTGCATAGTACCTGTTGTGTATCTGCATGGAAAAGGTCTTATCGACCTTATGAAGAAATGAGGTGGCGTGATATGAATATAATAAAGAGAATTATGCAGAATGTATTCAGATACAGACTTACAGCCTGCTTCTTCATAATAGGACAGCTTATAATGTATGTTACGATATTCGGGGCATTGGGAATATATAACAAGGCATACCAGAAGGAAGCGGACAGGCTTGCAGCACTGTACAAGAACCGTATAGAGATGTCGGTTGTATCATTGAATAAATCGGACATACTGTCAGCTTGTACGGACGGTGTTACAGAAGGCAATATAAGGGCGAAGAAGGTAGGCTTATATTATACGGAAAGAAAATCATCCACTGTTGCACCTGAAATTATACTTGCAGCAAATGAAGAACTTCCCTATGTAATGGAGAGCGGAAGGATTCCAGGAACCTCAGAAGAGGATTATGGAAAGAGACTCGTAGCACTAGGAAGGTCACAGTACAGGTATGCGTATGAAGAAAACGGAAAGCATTATGTAACATTTGAGAATGAAACATATGAGGTTACAGGCGTAATCGGCAATGAAGGCTCTGATTATTCTGACAATATGATTGTATTCGATAACAGATGTCTTGGAGATAATGTAAGAAAAGCTGTCAATGAGCTGAAGGAATACACGATTATGATTGACAGCAATACAGAGGAACTTAATGATACATATGAAAAGGTATATAACAATATATACGGAGCTGATATTAACTGTGCAATTGAGAGCCGCTCAGTATCAGGAAACGGACAGAGTACAGTTGAAAAAACTCTCCAGAAAGAGAACATCAGGATAAATAAAGTCGTATATATCTTCTGTATTCTTAACTGTATGCTTATGTCTGAATTCTGGATTATAGAAAGAAATAAGGAATTTGCAATAAAGAGGACGTATGGCTTCGGGCAGTTAAGATTAATCGGAGGAATTGCAAGGGACATTCTTATACTTGGCGCGGCATCGCTTGTTATATATGTTCTGGTTCATCTGTTTGCAGCGGGAGTCCTTGGAATAAAGCTGTATACGATAAGCTGGAACTTAAGGCTTATAGCGTCTGTATTGTTTATTAATCTGACGGCTCTTGTGTGTACAATAATTGTTCCTGTATACAGGATAATGAAGATGAATCCGGCTGTTACTTTGGAGGATATGGAATGATAAGATTAGAGAATATTACAAAGATATATAATGAAAAGGTTGATGATACTAAGGCGCTTGATGATGTAAGCCTTAAGATAGAGGACGGAGAATTCGTTGCAGTCATGGGAGCGTCAGGAAGCGGAAAGAGTACGCTTCTTAAGATTATCGGCTGCATGGATACACCTACAGCAGGAAAGTATTTCCTTGATAATACCGAGGTGACAGTGGCAAGCCGTTCACAGGTTCATAAGCTGCGTAAGGAAAAGATTGGGTATGTGTTCCAGCATTTTGCACTGATGGATTATTATACGGCATATGAGAATATAGAGCTTCCGCTTCTTGCAGCCAATGTTAAGCGCAAGGAAAGAAAGAGAATTATATTAAAACAGATGGAACATCTTGGAATATTATCGGAAAGAAACAAGCTTCCGGGAAAGATGTCAGGCGGACAGCAGCAGAGAGTTGCGATAGCAAGAGCATTGGTTACTAATGCAGATATCATACTTGCCGATGAACCGACAGGAGCGCTTGACCAGAAGACAGGACATGAGGTGCTTGAGCTTCTTAAAGAGATTAATAAGTCTGGAAAGACTGTTATCATAGTAACCCATGATGAGGGGATTGCTAAGATGACGAACAGGATTATTACTATCAGTGATGGTCGGATTGTTTGGGATAGTAAAGAGAGATAATGCATTTCATGACGTTTTTTCGTCATTTCGTGACATATTAAGGGATATAGAAAGCCAGTTGGAATATATACGGGTAAGGATATTGAAAAAGGCAGAAGATTTACCTGAATTTCTCAGGTAGTTCTTCTGCCTTGTGTTATATGTTTATGTGTTGTGCGAATTACTCTGCATCACCGAAGATTACATGTCTTACTGGTGTAAGTGCATATAAAAGTATCATGCCGATGATTCCACATACGATTATCTCGCCAGCGCCAACTGTAACGAAGAACATTGCAAACATGCCCTCTGAGCCGTAAGCAAACTTAAGTACGAATGGTACAATGATTGTGTTAGCAACAATTGGTGGAACTGGTGCAAGCCACTTATGCTTTCTTAACAGGTATGTTCCGATTGCGCCGATAAGTGTTGCAATGCTTCCAAATACTACATCCCATACAATTGCGCCACCAAGGATGTTAGCAATTATACAGCCAACAAATAATCCAGGGATTGCTGCAGGTGTAAAGTAAGGCAGTATTGTGAGTGCCTCCGCAATTCTGAACTGCACTGGTCCGAAACTGATGTAGTTAAAGATTACTACAAGTACGACATAGATTGCTGCGATAACAGCGGCCTGTGTAGTTTAGCAAATTATCATGAGATTGGCAAGTAAAAATGTATATTATATGTGAATGTAAGCTGGATGTAAGTTTCGTGTTATATAATTACAGTAAATAAAGAAACACATTTTTAATAAGAGACATTGAAAAAGGATGGCGAGATTTATGGATGATAAAAATGTTGTTAAGAAAAGGGTGACACTTGCTATTGCATTTGCAGTATTTATTGTTGTGGTAATTGCAGTAATACTACTCATTAAGCCGGTGATGTCTAAGGTTCAGGAGAATCGCACAGCAAAGGTGTCTCAGGAAACGGCACAGGAAGCGGAAGAATTTCTTAAGACTAAGTATCCGGAAGTTGTGATTGAGAAGCGCGAAATGTATGTTAAAGAGCATAAGCCGCAGGAGAATACGCAGTATATTAGCAGCAAGAGCATTGATACGGAATATTCGTATGCATCTTATGTATTCTATGGTACAATGGATACACCAGATGCGAAAGGAGACAGCGTCATAATCTATATGTCGGATAGCGGAAGGTCGCCATATTATACTGTTAAAGACAGTACGAATAAAGATAATGAAAAGTGGCAGATGGCGATTGTACAGAATAAGGCGGATAATGCAAAGACATGGGATTACGCGTTTAGAGAAAAATGATGCTTAAGATTATAGGAATATATCTATTGATTATTAATGTAGTAACATTTGCTTTGTATGGAATTGATAAGTGGAAAGCGATACATAATAAATGGAGGATACGCGAGGCGACTCTTCTTATTACGGCATTAATCGGTGGTTCGCTCGGAGCTTTTATTGCAATGCAGATGTTCAGACATAAGACAAAAAAGTGGTATTTTAAGTATACGGTTCCTGCTATGCTTGTTGTGCATGTGGTGGGGATGATTTTATTGGTGGTTAAATTGTAAGCAGGCTGTTATGTGGGACAGCCTGCTTGATTTATGTTTGGTGAATATGTGCGTTGTCGAAAAAAAACTGTAAAAAATTTTTAGGTTATAACCGCAAAACTTTCTGATTGAATTATAGATTAAGGAGTGTAACCGCATTTTTACCGAGTATTGCATCGGTATCTTTTTCTGAAAATCCACACTCTTTTATTAAATCTACTGCGTCTTTCTGGTCGTCCCATGGGCTGTCAGAGCCGAATAATATGTGGTCTGCACCGTGAATGTTGACCATTTTCTTGAATTTTTCTATTGGAAGGCTTGCGTTGTGATTGAGCTTCTTGATGCATGATGAGGTATCAAGATATACATTTTTCATGTAATCTTCCTCTAATATGGAAGAAACATCGTTCCATTGTCCCCAGCCACCCATATGTGCAAGGACGAGTTTTTCAGGCTTTACTTCCTGAATCATTGTGGCAAGTCTGTCGACGCTTGACTCGTCGCAGCCCGGAAAACTCACATCGAAGCCTGCATGTATAAGTATTATAAGTCCGAGTGATGACGCATATTCCATAAGTCTTAATGATTGCATATCATCTATATTGGTTTTCTGGAAAACCGGGTGAAGCTTGATTCCTTTGAAACCGTTTTTGGAGAGCCAGTTCAGTATTTCTCTGAAATTCTCACAAGCCGGGTGTACTGCCCCAAATGAAATTAGCCCGGTTGTCTTACTTGTTTCATTAGTCTTTAAAGCAAGTGTATTGATTGTGTCGCACTGATTAGGCTTGGTTGCCACGGGAAGCAGTACGGAGTAATCAATGCCTGCCTTTTTCATGGATTCTTTAAGTGAGTCCACTCTTCCGTCAAGATAGTTATGGATGCCGCCACTGTGGGCTAATGTACCAACAGCCCTGTCAGCGAGTTCATTTGGAAATGTATGTGTATGAAAATCTATTATCATAAAACCTCCTTGAGATTAGGTATATACGGCTGTCATCTGCTGTTGTATAGGTGACAGCCGTATATTAGTCATTACATATATAATAACCATTTTGACATGGTGTATACAATTGTTTAAGTGTTATATTTGCTCCGCTTTATTATGTATATATTTTTCGTATAAAATCAAGTTCTTTTTTTGGGGATGACCTACTAAAGCTAAGGGAAGTGGAAGATTAGTAGGCAAAATTAAGCAAGATAAAGAGCAGTAGGAAGGATAACAGCCGGGAAAGACCTACTAAAAAGAGCGTAAGCAGCAGATTAGTAGGTGAAATCAAGCAAGATAAAGAACAGGAGAGAGGATAACAGCTGGGAAAGACCTACTAAAGAGAGCGTAAGTGGAAGGTTAGTAGGCGAAATCAAGCAAGAAGATGAGCGGATGGGAAGAAAATAGTTGTGAAAGACCTACTAAAGTTGAGGAAAATGGAAGATTAGTAGGAAAAATTAAGCAAGATAAAGAGCAAGAGAGAGGATAACATCCGTGAAAGACCTACTAAAGTTGAAGCAAGTGGCGGATTAGTAGGCACACAGCCAACACCCATCTAATACCATGACGAATAACCAGCACATACCACCAAATACTCAGCTAATACCCAGCCAATACCCAGCTCCCCCACAATTCAAATAACAAGAATCTGCAAAAACCCTATTGACAAATAGGAAATTGAGAATATAATGATTTACATACCAAGATACTATGTTTATATGGAATTAGATTTTGCGAGGAGGTACATGGAGGTTGAAGAATAGGATTATTGACACAGATGTACTTATTATAGGTGGCGGAACGGCAGGGTGTTTTGCAGGTATTACGCTTGGAAAGAAGAAAGACCTTGATGTACTGATTGTTGAGAAAGCTAACATTGTACGAAGCGGCTGTCTTGCTGCAGGTGTTAATGCAATTAATGCCTACATCACTAAGGGCAGAGTTCCACAGGATTATGTTGATTATTGTAAAAAGGACGCAGATGGAATAGTAAGAGAGGATTTGCTTCTTTCAATGTCGGAAAGACTTAATCATGTCACTAAGGTAATGGAGGACTTAGGACTTGTAATCCTTAAAGATGAGAATGGAGATTATGTTGCGAGAGGAAACCGCAATATTAAGATAAATGGTGAGAATATCAAGCCGATACTGGCGGATGCAGTTAAGAAGCAGGACAATGTAGCGGTAATCAATCACCTGAATATAACAGATTTCATAGTAGAGAATAACAAGATTAAAGGTGCATACGGATTTGATGTCAATGATGCAGTGTTCTATGAGATAAATGCGAAGGCAGTTCTTGTGGCTACTGGCGGAGCGGCAGGCCTTTACAGACCTAACAATCCTGGATTTTCAAGACATAAAATGTGGTATCCACCGTTCAATACAGGAGCCGGATATGCAATGGGAATCAATGCGGGTGCGGAGATGACCACATTTGAGATGAGATTCATTGCTTTAAGATGTAAAGATACGATTGCTCCGACAGGAACTATCGCACAGGGAGTTCCGGCAAAGCAGCTTAATTCTAACGGTGAAGTGTACGAGAACAAGTATGGTCTTACAACATCACAGAGACTTTACGGAACAGTTACGGAAAACCGTGAGGGCAGAGGTCCTTGTTATCTTGGAACTAAGGGAATAAGCAAGGCGCAGGAAGAAGACCTTTATAAAGCGTATCTTAACATGGCACCGAGCCAGACACTTAAGTGGCTTGAGGCGGCGGGCGGTCCTTCTGAAGAAAATGTTGAGATAGAAGGAACTGAGCCATACATAGTCGGAGGCCATACAGCGAGTGGTTACTGGGTTGATAATAACCGAGAGACTACAATCCAAGGGCTTTATGCAGCGGGTGATGTTGCAGGCGGATGTCCTCAGAAATATGTAACAGGCGCTCTTGCCGAGGGCGAGATTGCAGCACAGGCGATAGCAGAGAGACTTACTGGTTCTGGAAAAGGATTTGTTGTCAGGGAAGCTTCGGATGAGGAGCTGTCACAGGAAGCACTGGAAAAGAAGCATGAATACGAGAGCTTCCTTAATAATAAGCAGGGACTGGTTGATATCGAGCAGACTGAGGAAGCAATGCAGAAGATTATGGACCAGTACGCAGGCGGCATAAGCACTGATTATCAGTACAATGAAGCAAGACTTGAGCTTGCAGATGAGAAGATTAAATTCTTAGAGCAGAGCATTGATAATCTTGCGGCACAGGATGCAGATGACTTGCTTAGAATCTATGAGATAAGAGAAAGACTTACGGTGTGCAGAAGTGTTATAGCACATTTGAAAGCAAGAAAAGAAACCCGTTGGCACAGCTTTGCGGAGAATATGGATTATCCGGCTAAGAGTGATGACTGGTTAAAATATGTCAACTCCCGCAAGGAGAATGGCGAGATTAAGATAATCATAAGAGACCTTGTGAGAGGAGGCGACAGCTATGAGCATTCAGATAAATAAGTTAAAATGCGTTGGCTGCGGGAAGTGCGTTGAAGCCTGTCCTGGCAACCTTATCAAGAAAGATACTGATGGAAAAGCATTTATAAAGCATGTCAAGGACTGCTGGGGCTGCACATCATGTCTTAAAGAATGTCGTTTTGAGGCAATTAATTTCTTTCTGGGTGCTGATGTCGGCGGCAAGGGAAGCACTCTTTCGTTCAGACAGAATGGAAGCATCAATACATGGACGGTGACTTCGCCGGACGGAACAGTTAAGGCGCTTGAGGTCAACAGACAGGAATCTAATAAGTACTAAATAGGGAGGAATATCATGGGTAATTTATCACATTTGGACGCACTCGAAGCAGAGGCGATATACATTATAAGAGAAGTTGCAGCAGAATGCGAAAAGCCGGTAATGCTGTATTCTATAGGAAAGGACAGCTCAGTTATGCTTCATCTTGCAATGAAAGCTTTCTATCCTGAGAAACCGCCATTTCCATTTCTTCACATCGATACAACATGGAAGTTCAAGGAAATGATTAAGTTCAGAGATGAGACGGCCAAGAAGCTTGGAATTGAGATGCTTACTTACACTAACGAAGAGGGTGTTAAGCAGGGAATTAATCCATTTGACCACGGTTCAGCTTACACTGATATCATGAAGACTCAGGCTCTTAAACAGGCACTTAACAAATACGGCTTCACAGCAGCATTTGGCGGTGGACGAAGAGATGAGGAGAAATCAAGAGCTAAGGAGAGAATTTTCTCTTTCAGAAATACAGCACAGGCATGGGATCCTAAGAACCAGCGTCCGGAAATGTGGAAGCTTTACAACACTAAGATTCACAAGGGCGAGAGCATGAGAGTTTTTCCTATCTCTAACTGGACTGAGAAGGATATCTGGCAGTACATCCAGAGAGAAAAGATTGATATTGTACCTCTTTATTTTGCAGCAGAAAGACCTGTTGTATACCGTGATGGCAATATCATCATGGTTGATGATGACAGAATGAGACTTCTTCCGGGCGAAAAGCCACAGATGAAGAAGGTAAGATTCAGAACTCTTGGCTGTTATCCACTTACAGGCGGTGTTGAGTCAGACGCAGAAACTCTTGACGAGATTATCGAAGAGACTTTAAGTGCGGTTGAATCAGAGAGAACAAGCCGTGTTATCGACCATGAGGAAGCAGGAAGCATGGAAAGAAGAAAGAAAGAGGGGTACTTCTAGAATGAAAGGTTTACTTAAATTTATTACATGCGGTAGTGTTGATGATGGAAAATCTACACTTATCGGACACATTTTATATGATTCAAAGTTATTGTATGCAGATCAGGAGAAGGCGTTAGAGCTTGATTCCAAGGTCGGAAGCCGTGAAGGTAAGATTGATTATTCACTTCTTCTTGATGGTCTTATGGCTGAGAGAGAGCAGGGAATTACTATTGATGTTGCTTACAGATATTTTACAACTGACAACAGAAGCTTTATCGTTGCTGATACTCCGGGACATGAGGAGTACACAAGAAACATGGCGGTTGGTGCTTCATTTGCAGACCTTGCAGTAATTCTTGTAGATGCAAAGCAGGGCGTGCTTATCCAGACTAAGAGACACGCAAGAATCTGCGCACTCATGGGAATTAAGCATTTTGTATTTGCAGTTAATAAGATGGATCTTGTTGGTTACAGTGAGGAGCGTTTCAACGAGATAAATGCACAGATAACAGAGCTTACAAAGGAGCTTTCACTTGCAGATGTAGTTGTTATCCCTGTTTCAGCAACTGAGGGTGACAATGTAACAACTAAGTCTGGAAATATTCCTTGGTATAAGGGTCAGGCACTTCTTCCTTATCTTGAGCAGGTTGATGTTGATGATACTGAGGAAGAAAAGGGCTTCTACATGCCTGTTCAGAGAGTATGCCGTCCAAATCATGAATTCCGTGGTTTCCAGGGACAGATTGAGGCAGGAAGCGTATCTGTTGGTGACGAGATTATCACTCTTCCAACTAAGGAGCATGTTCATGTAAAGAGTATCCATGTCGGTGACAAGGAAGCCCAGACTGCTTCTATTGGACAGCCTGTAACTATCCAGTTAGACCGTGAGGTTGATGTTTCAAGAGGTTCTGTTCTTGCAGCAGGCGCTGACTTAAAGCTTGCAACTGAGATTACAGCTACTATTCTTTGGATGGATGATGATGTTCTTACTAATAACAAGAACTTTTTTGTAAAGCTTGGAACAAGACTTATTCCGGGCGTTGTTACTGAGATTGTCAATACTATTGATGTTAATACAGGTGAGGAGAAGCCAGCAGCTCTCCTTAAGAAAAATGAAATCGCAGTATGCAAGATTTCTCTTGCTGATGTAATTGTTGTTGATGAATTTGACCTTCACAAGACTATGGGCGAGCTTATCCTCATAGACCGTGTTACTAATATGACTAGTGCCTGCGGCGTTGTCCGTGAAGTTAATGAGGCAGCAAATGATGTTAAGGAAGTTGATGCAGCTTTCAGAGCTGAGCTTAACAACCAGAAGCCTGTTGTTGTAGAGACAGTTCTTTCAGATAAGATTAATGTTGATTTCTTAAAGAAGGTTGAGAAGGAGCTTCTTCTTGACAGCAAGCATGTATATCTGTATGTTCCGGCAGAAGGCGAGGATTATACAAATGTTGTGACTCACCTTGTAAATGCAGGTATTGTTGTTATTCTTGCACTTAGTAAGGCCGCTGATTTTAAGATTGATGGCGCAGAAGTGCTTGCAGGCTGGGAGTCTGAGGTTGATGCCACTACTGTGGATGTGGCTGAGTTTATTAAGAAGAATGCGTAAGTATTGTACAGAGGTCAGGTTGAGATGAAAAAATATGGATTTTTTAAAAAGTTAATATGTTTAGGTATGATTTTCAGCCTGACTTTTACCGGACTTTCCGGGTGTGGGCAGAAGAAGACGGAACTTGTTAATGTTTCTTATGATGCCACAAGAGAGTTTTATAAGGAGTATAACAAGCTTTTTGAGGATTACTGGTATGGTAAGACTGGTGAGAAGGTTGAGGTTATCCAGTCTCATGGCGGTTCTGGAAAGCAGGCACTTGAGGTTGCTAATGGTCTTGGCGCTGATGTTGTCACGCTTGCACTTGAGGGCGATGTTAATGTTATAAGGGACGAAGGGCTGATTGATGACGGATATATCAATGATTATTCTGATGACAGCTCGCCTTACACTTCTACGATTGTCTTTCTTGTAAGAAAGGGCAATCCTAAGAATATTAAGGACTGGGATGATCTTCTTAATGACGGGGTTAAGGTTATTACCCCTAATCCTAAGACTTCCGGAGGAGCCAGATGGAATTTTCTTGCGGCATGGTATTATTTTAAGAAGCAGGGACAGACTGAGGAACAGGTTCAGGCAAGTGTTACCAAGCTTTACAAGAATGTGGCAGTGCTTGATTCAGGTGCAAGAGGTTCTTCTACCACATTTGCAGAGAATGGACAGGGGGATGTTCTGATTGCATGGGAAAATGAAGCATTTTTCGCATTACAGGAATATCCGGGCGAGTATGAGATTGTCGTTCCGTCCGCATCTGTATTGTGCCAGCCGACGGTTGCGAAGGTTGACGAGGTCACGCAGATGAATGGCACGGAGGAGCTTGCTGATGCCTATCTATCTTTCCTGTACACCGATGACGCACAGAGGCTTGAGGCACAGAATTTCTACCGTCCTGTAAATAAGGATATCCAGAAGGAATACGAGGCTTCCAGTGATTCAAGAAATATCAAGGAAATCCTTTCCGACGGCAAATGGATTGTCAAGGACATTGACATGGCGGATATCGGGTATTTTGGTGGCTGGGAAGCGGCTACACAGAAGTTTTTCTCTGATGGCGGAATATTTGATAAGATATATGATTAATTGAGATGTGAGGTCACACTTAACCAGCTTTGGGCTGGCTGAGTGTGGCCTTTTTTGTATCAATCCTCCGTCAGCAGCCTCTTATAAGTACAGTCGATGCCAAGCGCGCCGAGCGGAGCAGTCACTATTATTGCAAGCACAGCTACAGAAAGCACTATCTGACCGCAGGCAAGTCCGGCGGCTAAAGGAACAGAGCCGATGGCTGCCTGGACGGTTGCTTTAGGAAGATAGGCAATTATGCAGAAAAGCCGTTCCTTCCATGTAAGATTTGTCTTTACGGTGCAGAGAAGAACTCCGGCTGCCCTGAAAATAATCAAAAGAACCATCATGAGTAAGGCTGGAAGCCCTGCTTTAAGTGTGTATCGGATATCGACAGCCGCGCCGACAAGCACGAACAATATTACTTCAGCAGCGAACCACAGCTTGCCAAACTTTTCGGACAAACGGGCTGATACGGCAGGAACACATTTGAACTTAAGAGTACATGCCATAGCGACAACGGCAAGAAGTCCGGAAACAGACACTTTACCTTCAAGCCAGCCCTCAATTGCGATAAGAAGGAAAGAAAAGCCAAGCACGATAATAACCTTCATGCTGTTTCTTACAGTATGCTTGCGGGCGTATGATGTTTCAAAGAACAGATACAGTCCCAATCCGGTTACTATGCCAAGAATTATGCCGAGTATAATAGACATAGGAATATTTACGAAATCCATAACATTAGCTCTGCCGCCCTGTGCCACATTTAAAAATGTAGTGAACAACACTATTACAAATATGTCATCGCATGAAGCCCCAGACAGTATCATCTGCGGAATCGCTTTGTCAGTTCCGTAGTGTTTCTCAATCAGCATTACCATTCGTGGAACGACAACCGCAGGAGAAACAGCGGCGAGAACCGCGCCCATCACGGCAGCTTCGGCGTGATTAATTCCAAGAATTACAGGGGCAAGCAGAATATAACCGATGATTTCGCAGGAAGCCGGAACGAAGGACAGAAGAATTGCACTTCGTCCGGCTTTTTTCAGGTCTTTTAAGTCAAGCGACAGACCGGCTTTGATAAGAATAATGATAAGAGCCATTTTTCGCAGATCAGCCGATATTGAAAGGATTGATGGATCAAGAAAATCAAGGACATATGGTCCGAGGACAATACCGGTAAGAAGCATTCCGATGATTCTCGGAAGTTTCAGCTTCTGGCAGATTGCGCCCATGACGAGTCCGATCAGAAAGATAAGTGATAAAGATGTCAGCATAATAAGCCTCCTTAAAAATGTAGTAAATGATGCAAATGCAAAAAGAAAAGTATATTAGATTATTCCTTCTTAATTGCATTATACAGATTAACAATCTCGCCATCTTTCTTGGAATTCAAGAACACAGTCTGGTCAGCAGTTTTTATCATAAGTACAGGAGACACATCATTAAAAATGTAGAGAGTACATTTGCCATAAGTATTTCCTTTGAATTTGCCGACAAGGTAACTGTCGGTTGCGCCGCCGTTATATCTGAAAAAATGGTCATCAGGTAGTGAATCCATCAGAGTAATTTCGGTAATGTCGTCAATGTTAATTCTGCTTGTGTAACCGCATGAAGATACATTTACAGTGCTATCAGTAGTCCTGATGTCGATAGTAACATGAATGTATGGAATTAATACAATAGTTGTCCATATTAGTAATCCAAGAATAACAGCCGTTATACTTCCGGTGAATATCTTAGCACCTGTGCGGGCGTAGTTAAGCGAGTAGTTGGTCGAACACAGCCTGTCGGGTACGAAAAGGTGCGGGTCATTAGGATTGTAGTAAAATCCAGTCTTCCAGTAGTCATCATCATCAACAAATACCGGCTGTGTGTCAGCCTTAAGCATTTCATTCTTTCTGTTGCGTGCAAGAATAAGAATGACAGTGAGCGTGCAGCCGCTTAACAACTGCAGAATAATGTACATCCAGAAACTTAAGTCTCCAACAGTATCCTGAATAATACACATTAAGACAAATGTTATCCATGCCACGAAGTTAAGAAGTGACATTACAAGCATTGCTGAAGCAATGTATTTCTTCATAGTCAGATTAACAATGTTGTTAATGTCCGAATTAAGGCTGTATGCCTGATTTTGTCGTCTGTTCATATAAATGTGGAACACAAGCCCGAATACAGAAACTGTGACAGTACATATTGCAAATACAATAATCATTGAAAAATATGCTCTGTCCGTCCATGAATAGAATGGAATCAGAGCCAGCAGTTCTGCGGCAATTATGATGATGTGGTATCTGAAGCTGATTGGAGTTGCATCTGCATTTGCACAAGCACGCGTATCAATAAAGACCTTCTGTTTCTGGGATTCAACAAACCAGCCATTCTGTATCTTTAACAGATACATTTTCCGATGCGCTGAAAGCTGGATATACATAATTCCCAAAACGAACACGAAAATCCAGATTGTATACATAATAACGAAAATGATTATGTTCACAAAATTAAGAAAGCATATGGCTATTGAGAGTACTGCATTGATATTCTGAAAATATTTCATGCTTTTCTTAAAGCGTGTCATAAGTCGGGTGACATCGTCATCGTTAACATGGTCGCCTGGAATGTGGACTCCGATAAGCATTCCGTTGTTGTATCGGTAGTTGGATTCATATGCAAATCTCATGATCAGGACTGTGAACATGTTGCATACGAAGAATAGCATAAACATTGCGATCTTCATAAGGAAACCTCCTTGTATAGTGGGACTGTGTGTGTTAATGCATGTGTGAATACAGGCATATTACATTGCGCAGGGATTCATCTTGGAATAAATGTTTTCGCACATTTTTAAGAATTCTTCTTTATCCATTCCTGTAATGCTTGCTTCTGCTGACAGCAGCTCAAGTTCTGATTCAAGCTTTTCCCTGAATTCAATATCCATATTAATATTCTCGGCGACAAATGCACCAAGCCTTCTGTCGGTTTTAATAAAACCTTCAGCTTTAAGAATCTGGTAGGTTTTATTGACGGTCATTGTATTAACGCCTGCGTCAGAAGCAAGCTGTCTGACGGTCGGCAGTTTCTCACCAGCCTTGAGTTCTCCCTTGCCGATTCCTTTAACAATCTGATTTCTTAACTGTACATATATGGGTGTGTCGCTTGAAAAATCAAGTTCTATAACCATATCGGGCTCCTTTCTTCTTGCTAAAAATGTGTTGCTATTAGTGTATTTGTTGTGTCTGTATTACGGATTATAATACAAGCATAACAGAAAGTCAAGAAAGGAAGCCAAAGCATTGTGGATTGGACGTTAGAGAGGAGGGAAGGCACGAGGAAGTCCAAAAGGGAAGCCAAGGCGCGGCGGATTGGACGTTAGAGAGGAGGGAAGGCATTAGGAAGTCCCAAAGAGAAGCCAAAGTGTGGTGGATTGGACGTTGGAGTGGAGGGAAGGCGGTAGAAAGTCCAAAAGAGAAGCCAAGGCGCGGCGGATTGGACATTAGAGTGGAGAGAGGGCAGTAGGAAGTCCAAAAAGACAGAAACCTCAAAATTCCTATTGACATACAAACATAGTAGGTATATAATCTGCAACATAGTAACATATAAACTTAGTAGGAATTAAGAAGGAGGAATTGATTATGAAACATTTATCTAAGACATCAGGTACACAGGAAAGCTGTTGCTGCTGTTGTATGTTTTCAGAAGAAAGAATGACTTTGATTCTTCCTTTGGAAATAACCGGTTATTGCAGCCAACTGTAACGCCGTGGAAGATGATAAGCCACTCTTGAATTATTGCAGACCATCTAATAAAACAACCCTTGAAAAATATGCCACAGAATCGAAGGGCAACACAATCACAGAACTTTCGGCTGATGGAAAGTGGATAGTAACCAATGTAGAACTTACGGACATAGCACATTTTGGAGGTTGGAATGAAGCTACAAAGAAGCACTTCAAGGATGGCGGAGTATTCGACAAGATATATGAGAAGAAGTAATTAAGGGAAGGGGAAACGACAGAATGAAAGAGAAGAAAAGAAAGAAAAAAAGAGTAATACCGGGCTTTGGTCTTTCATTTGGAATAACAATTGCAATGTTAGGATTCATTGTTGTTATCCCTTTATGTACCCTTGTGATATTCTCGGCAAAGCTGTCGTTTACGGAATTTATAACGACAGTTACAAGGCCGAGAGTGCTTTCAAGCTACAGAGTAAGTCTTGAGACTGCGTTAATCGCGGCACTTATAGACGCAGTTATGGGAACAATTCTTGCATGGGTTCTTGTAAGATATAACTTTCCGGGTAAGCAGATTATGAATGGAATAATTGAACTTCCATTTGCATTGCCGACAGCCGTTGCGGGTATAGCACTTACACATCTGACAACAACTAATGGCTGGCTTGGAGCATTTTTTGGCAAATTTGGAATCCGGATTGCATATACAAGGCTAGGAATTATATTCGCACTTATATTCGTTGGAATACCATTCGTAGTGAGGGCTGTCCAGCCGGTGTTAGAAAAGGTGGATATCCAGTACGAGGAGGCAGCCAACATGCTTGGAGCAACCAACAGACAGACAGTATTCAGGGTAATTCTTCCAGAGATACTTCCGGCACTTATCGGCGGATTCACAATGTCATTCGCAAGAGGACTTGGCGAATACGGCAGTGTCGTATTCATAGCAGGAAATACACCGTATGAGACAGAGATAGCACCGCTTATGATTATGTCAAAGCTTCAGGAATATGACTACGCAAGTGCAACATCAATAGCACTTGTAATGCTTTTCATCGCATTTATTATTCTCTTTATAAATGCAGTGTTACAGAGCAGGACATCGAAGATTGTAAGTGGAATTTCATAGAAAGGGGTTAGCGTATGAACATCAGAAAAGATTCAGGTCCGTTAAAATGGATTCTAATAGGTATAAGTGTGTTGTTTTTATTTGTGATGCTTATTCTGCCCCTCAGTTATGTAATGTACACAGCATTTTCTAAGGGCATAAAGGTGTTTCTGGCAGCTGTTACTGACAAATACGCACTTCATTCAATTAAGCTGACAATAGAGGTTTCGCTTATTGCGGTTGTGTGTAACACATTTTTTGGAATATTTGCTTCATGGCTTATTACAAAATTCCAGTTTAAGGGAAAGAAAATTATATCTACTTTAATAGATTTACCACTCACTGTTTCGCCGATTATAGCGGGTCTTATATATGTGCTTACATTCGGAAGACAGAGTTTTATATATCCATATCTTAAGGCTATGGGAATAAGAATTATATTTGCAGTTCCGGGAATTGTGCTTGCAACTATATTTGTAACTTTTCCATTCATATCAAGGGAGCTGATACCGGTTCTTACCTCGCAGGGTACTGACGAGGAAGAAGCTGCAGCACTTATGGGTGCAAATGGATGGACTATATTCTGGAAGGTTACATTCCCACATATCAAATGGCCGCTTCTCTACGGTATTGTACTGTGTACAGCGAGAGCTATGGGGGAGTTTGGCGCGGTATCCGTTCTTTCAGGACATTTGCGCGGAAGAACTAACACGATGCCGCTGTATATTGAACTTCTGTATCAGGGATATGATTTTACGGGAGCATTTGCAGTGTCAGCAATTCTTGTGCTGATGGCGGTTATTATACTGGTGCTTCGAAGTGTACTTGAATACAAGGGACAGCAGGCAGCTAAGGCAGAGAAAGGGCAGCAGGAAGGATAGAAACGCACTACAACAGAAAGGCGGAACAGATTATGGCAGATTTACAGCAGGATACAGAGAAATATGTAGAGCTTCGTAATATCAATAAGACATATGGCACATTTAAAGCTTCGAATAATATTAATCTTGGAATAGGGAAGGGCAAGCTTATTGCACTGCTTGGACCTAGCGGAAGCGGCAAAACTACAATCTTAAGAATGATAGCAGGTCTTGAGACTGCGGATTCAGGTGATATTATTATTGATGGCAAGGTTGTTAATGATGTGCCGGCAAGTAAGCGTGGAATAGGCTTTGTTTTCCAGAACTACGCACTTTTCAGATATATGACAGTGTATGATAACATTGCATTTGGATTAAAGGTCAATAAATGGAAAAAATCGGACATTAAAAAACGCGTTGATGAGCTTATTGAGCTTGTCGGACTTTCAGGCATGGCGAAAAGATATCCTAGCCAGTTATCAGGCGGACAGAGGCAGAGAGTAGCATTTGCAAGGGCATTAGCACCTAATCCTGAGCTTCTGCTCCTTGATGAACCATTTGCAGCGATTGATGCGAAGGTAAGACAGGAGCTTAGAAGCTGGCTTCGTGATATGATTACAAAGGTTGGAATCACAAGTATATTCGTTACACATGACCAGGATGAGGCAATTGAGGTTGCAGACGAAATTATTGTCACAAACAAGGGGCATATAGAGCAGATTGGAACGCCAAGACAGATATACAGAGAGCCTGAGACTGCATTTATGGCAGAATTCATGGGACATCCGGTACATGTTGACAAGATTAATAAGATTAAAGGTTTTAACCAGCTTGACGATTCTGTTAAGGCGGTATTAAGACCTGAGAATGTCAACATCACAAGGCTTGATGAGAAAGTTGATTCAGCCGCTTCTGTTGAGAAGGGCGTGGTTGTAGGCAAGCTTTTCATGGGCAAGGAAGTCGAGATAACTGTCAATGTCAACGGTATAGAGGTTGTCGGAACAAGAAATGTTGAGGAAGCTCCGATAAAGAAGGGCGAGGAAGTAAATGTATTTATTCATAGGGCATTTACTTACGGCGCAGATGAAATTGTCAACATTGTTGAAAATGCAAATAAGTTTGAAGACTGGATGGTTATCTAGAATATACAAAATGGAGAAAAGCTGATTAATATGCTTTTCTCCATTTTAAGATTTTAGTTATTATTTTTTTCGGCACGTATAATTTTCTCTACATATTCCATAATGTAGTAGTTATCCTCTGGCATCTGGCAGCCTACTATGTAGACGCCGTCATTATCAGAGCATCTTATAATCTGACCCTCTAATACAGAATGTGCAGGCAAATCAAAATTATCAATTGAAACAGTAACGATTTTGCCTTTGTTATTAGAGAAAAATCTGTCTTTTGAGAGAAATGCAAAACCATTGGCACTCAGATTATCAAGTTTTCCTTCAAATGTTTCGTCTGTACCCTTTACTGTAATTGTACAGTGATTGTTCATATCGATTCTAGGATATTTACGACGGTTAAGAATCTGCGGTCTTGTTGTGATTGTAACAATGCCCGTTGTTGCAGATGCTTTTTTGTCAGCTGCAATCTTAGCGTTTTCCCAACGGTATATTACATTGCCAACTGTTACTAACATGTCACATTCAATGGCTGAATTAACTGCAGGCAGTGCCTTCTCAAGTTCAAGAGTTATACAGTTGTCATTATGAGTCTTAATGGTTCCGTGATATTCAACATTTTCACCATGAGTACCTTTAAGGATTGCGGATGCCTTCATGCCTGTCTTAATATCTTCAATACCCATGAAACCGCCAACACCAAGTTCACACATAAGAGCCTGTATTGTGTTTTCCATGGTATTGATATTAGTAGCACTTTCGTCATATTTACTTACAATACGGCTGCTGATATCTCTTGAATTAGTTATGCACTCTGTCATGGTATCGACTATATCTGATACTTGGGACATGTTGCTTACAAGTTGCTTGTTAGCGGATTCAACATCTTTAATGGCTGTATCAATTATATGTATATGGTCTTCAATCTGAGTAGAATCAGATGTGATAAGACTGATACTTTCGCTTGTCTGTGTAATCTTGTCAAGAGTAACCTGGATAAGTGATAAAGTCTCACCAATAGAAGAAAGCATTTTATCAGAGATTACAGCAAGACGGTCTAATGCACTCTGGATTTCACTTGATGAAGTCTTTGTATCTGTACTTAATGCACGGATCTGTTCAGCAACAACAGCGAAGCCCTTGCCTGCTTCTCCGGCTCTTGCAGCTTCAATAGAAGCATTGAGGGCAAGAAGATTGGTCTGGCTGGATATATTGTCGATAGCACTGGTCTGGTCTTTAACGGTCTTGAATTCTGATTCAAAATCATGCAGGATATGCTCAACCTCTGAAGAAAGCTCAGACATGGTAGTTGCTGTTGTAATAAGGTTTTCAAGGTCGCTGGAGCTTGTGTATGCATGCTCTTGTGATTCGGAAGTAAGGCTTACCATATCATCAATAAGCTGGGCAACATGTTCAACCTGTGAGCTTATGTCAGTTGTCATATCAGTGGAAGAAGCAGTATGGCTTCTTAAATCTTCATTATTGCTTGAAAGTTCGTTCATACCAAGCATGATAACATCAGAACCATGCTTATTCTCTGAAGCCAGTTCGCGTACAACAGTAATTCCACTCATAATAGAATTACTTGAAGTCTTAACCTTCTCAACGGTTGAAACAACTCTGTCAAGATCAGCTTTAATGCTTCCATTCAAAGCACCATCGGATTCATTAAGGTGTCTGATAGACATAACATAGCAGATGTAGCATAAAAGAAGACATGCAACCTGTAACTGGTAATTCTTCATATCTGCATCAGACCTGCATCCGAGAACAACATATCTGTACACATCACTGACAATAACAGAGAGTACATTAGCAATACCGCAGTTAATCATGAATTTCTTGTTCTTATATAGAACGAGAAGACTCATAACCGGAAGAATATATGTGAATGAAATCGGAGAATCAGTTGTGCATATTACAAATGTATAGAAAATACCATAACCAATAACAAGACATAATCTGTACGCATCAGTTGCTTTTCCCTTGATTCTGAAAAATAATTCTCCAATAAAGAAAGGTATCCAGCAAAGTGCAACAAATATTATGTAGCTGCTTTTTGGATAGATTCCATTAGCTGCATCAGTACCATAATTGGCGGTCAAAAGGAGTGAGAAAACAAGCCATATCCGACGGGCTTTAATATTAGCCTTGGCTTTAAAAACATTAGCATCGTAGTTCATAGAATAATCTCCTATAAAATATAAAATTGTTAAGTTAGTGAAGTATTTTATCACGAAAATAAACTATCTCTATTCTATAGCAAATATTTACTATTTTCAACAAGAATATCTTAAATATGGGGGGGAATATGGGGAGAATGTGATACCTATAGGTAGTCGCATTTTGAAACATCTTATAGGTAGAAAACAAATATGACTATAATATTAGAATGAAAATCAACCTATCAAAGCATAATATTATGCAAGCTTATAGGAAATTTCTGCTAAGAGCGGAACGAAAGAATAGTCTCAGACAGTAAAAGAAGAAAAATTTACCTATAGGATGATTGATTTATATGAATATATAGGAGAGACTGATAAAATATATGTGGGCTGATTATAAATTTCTGATTAAACAGAGAAATATAATTACCTGGTTATATTTACTCAGGCGGTTTTACATAATAATCAAAAGGTAGATTTACTTAATAATATTAAAGTGTTCTGGCTGTGTATAAACAGAAACGTATCAGAAGATGTTAATTTTATTAAGAAATTTAAGCTTTTTTAAGAAATGTTTAATTTTCTTATTGACAAATTATCCGTAAAGGAATATTTTAATGTACAAATCAACAGTCAAATGCGAAGAACAGGAAATGACTTCTTCATATCACCGCTCACAGAAAGCCGTCAGTTGATGAGAGACGGCAGCAAGGAATGATTAAGCCCTCACCTGCAAGCAGTTCTGGTGAAAGACAGGCAGATGTCTAGTAGTTGGAACCGGTACCCACCGTTAAAAGGGCATGCCATAAGAGATGAATATACCGAGTGGCAGTAGAGTGGTCGGAGTATCCGGCAAGCAAAGTGGTAACGCGGAAGTAGAAATAATATACCTTCGTCTTTGCACATAATCCAGAAATGGATTAGTGCATCGACGAAGGTTTTTTTGTGCGAGTAGCGATGAGGATGGAACAACGGGAATTTGATGTATGCTTGCATACAATCAGATTCATGTTGGAACATCCGAGGAGCACCGCTTCCACTGCGTTTGACTGGTGAAATATATTTTTATAGGAGAGTGACATTATGAACACATTAGTAATCGTGCTTATCGCGGCAGTTGTACTTTTTGGTGCATACATGGTTTATGGTCGTTGGTTAGCAAAGAAATGGGGTATTGACCCTAAGGCAGAGACACCAGCCGTTAAATATAACGACGGTAAAGATTTTGTTCCAACTAATGGCTGGACAGTTTTCAGTCATCAGTTCTCATCAATTGCAGGAGCAGGTCCTGTAACAGGTGCTATTCAGGCAGCAGCATTTGGATGGTTACCAGTTTTACTCTGGATACTCATCGGTGGTGTATTCTTCGGAGCAGTTACAGACTTTGGTGCACTTTATGCCTCAGTTAAGAATGAAGGTAAGTCAATGGGTATGATTATTGAGAAGTACATCGGTAAGTTTGGCCGTAAGATTTTCTTACTTTTCTGCTGGTTATTTACACTTATCGTTATCGCAGCATTTGCAGATATGGTTGCAGGTACATTTAATGCTTATACAGTAAATGCTGATGGTGCTACTGTTTTATCAGCAGTTGCTAAGACAAATGGTTCAGCCGGTATGGTATCTATCATGTTCATGGTGTTTGCCGTTGTATTTGGTCTTATCCAGAAGAAGTTAAAGCTTTCAGGCTGGAAAGAAGCAGTGCTTGGTATTGTGTTTATTATCGCAGCATTTGCTGTTGGTATGTTTTTCCCACTTGAGTTCAACAAAGATGTATGGAGTTATATCACATTTGTATATATCTTCTTCGCTGCAGTTATGCCAATGTGGTTAATGAAGCAGCCTCGTGACTATATGACAACATTCATGTTTATCTGCATGATTGTAGGTGCAGCAGTTGGTCTTGTAGTTGCACATCCTTCAATGAATCTTCCTGTATATACAGGATTCAACAATGCAAAGCTTGGAACAATGTTCCCAATTCTTTTCGTAACTGTTGCATGTGGTGCTGTTTCTGGTTTCCACAGCCTTGTATCTTCTGGTACATCTTCTAAGACAGTTGATAACGAGAAGGATATGCTTAAGGTTGGTTACGGCGCAATGGTACTTGAGAGTTTACTTGCAGTACTTGCCCTTTGTGTTGCTGGTGCAGCTGCTACTAACGGAGCGCTTCCAGCTAAGACACCATTCGCAATCTTCAGCAGTGGTGTAGCAGGATTCTTTGAAATGTTTGGTGTTCCAGTACATTTTGCAACAGTATTCATGACAATGTGTGTATCTGCTCTTGCTCTTACATCACTTGATGCAGTTGCCCGTATCGGTCGTATGAGTTTCCAGGAACTCTTCAGCGTAGATGATATGGAACATGCAGAAGGATGGAGAAAGTTATTCTGTAATACATACTTCTCAACAGTTGTAACATTGGTATGTGGATTCATCCTTACTAAGATTGGATATGCAAATATCTGGCCATTATTCGGTTCAGCTAACCAGTTATTAAGTGCTCTTGTAATTCTTACACTCTGCGTATTCTTAAAGGTTACAGGACGAAGCAACAAAATGCTTTTCCCTCCTCTTATCATCATGCTTTGTGTAACATTTACAGCACTTGTACAGAGAACAATTGCAATGGTTAAGGCTATTAAGTTAGCAGCATCTGTTACAATTCCTGCTGGACAGACATCTTGGGGAAGCGTATTCATCGCTAACGGACTTCAGCTTATAATTGCTATACTCCTTATCGTACTCGGTGTAATCATCGTAGTTAACTCAGTAAAGAGCTATGCAAAGAGCGAGAAGAACTCTGAGAAGACAGCAGCTTAATTGGTCATTAAATATGTATGACGCAGGATATGTTAGTGGTACAGGCTTTCATGATTCCTGAGCTTAGTGGTAGTAAATGCCGCTATATACAGAGTTTTTTACAGGGCTTGAAATCAAACGCGCTTCGCTTGAACGAGATTTCAAGCCCTGAACTTTTGTATATAGCGGCATTAACTTCCACACAGCACAGGAATAAATCAAGCCCGCGCCACTAACATATCCTGCTGATATCATATTCAATACCAATAAAATAAAATATACCGGGGCAGTTATTCTGCTCCGGTATGTTTTGATTTGTCGGAAGGTGTTCCGATTTCTTCTATTATGTTGTCGTCAATTTGAATATCTGCGAGAGTGTATTGTTCAGGTGCTTCTTTTATGTTGCGGAAAACATTACAGGTGCAGGTGTTCTTTCTTATTATAATGTGTTCTGTGGAAGACGGGGAAATATCAGTTTTTCCCTTAAGGTCGAAAAACTGTGTCCACGGATTAATGTTGATGAAATTAAATATCTTTCCCTGAACATATTCTATAGTGATGTATTCATAATGCTGTGGCGTGTCGGGACGCATTTTCAGCCAGAGCAGATTGTAACCTGAGTCGACCTTGATGTGACGCATTATTATATTCTTATTGTGTATGGATTCTGAGCCACATGTAAGGCATCCATGGCAGAATTCAAATGTGCAGTCCTCAATAATTATGCGTTCATTAGCACCATTGTCTGGGTCGTTGTCAGCAAATGGTCCTTTGCCGCCTTTTAAAGCAACTGCGTCATCATTAACATTAATTGTGCAGCCTTTAATAAGAATATCAGTGCAGGCGTCAATGTCTATTGCGTCAGTGCTAGGTGCTTTGACAGGCGCAGAGGGGCTTGTAATGCGGCAGTTAAGGTAACGTACATGAGAACATCTATATAGGTGATTAGTCCAGAACTGCGAATTACAAATGTGCAATCCGGCAACAGTAACATTGGTACAGCCTGACATATAGATAAGCCTTGCACGCTGTTCGTCTTTGTTGGTGCAGTCGGGATTCCAGGTTCTTCGCTGCCAGAAGGCTTTCCAGCTTCGTAAGCCGTTACCGTCTATCGTTCCATTACCGCACAATGTAAAGCCATCAATTCCAGAAGCGTTGATAAGTGCAGTAAAATACTGACAGGTTTCACCTTCTATTCTTGTTTCACAGACCGGATAATCGCTGATGTCGTCACTTCCCATAAGTGTTGCATCGTCTTCAATATATAGATTAACTCCCT
>OHTA01000364.1_pt1 | contig 31881 bp, 25 predicted proteins | sample 1578851 | NCBI WGS metagenome assembly OHTA01 (sample SAMEA3879578, study PRJEB24766) | human gut metagenome | biome: human-associated habitat; feature: feces | place: USA | collected 1985/1987 | reverse complement strand
TGGTTGATTTTTCAAGTAATATACTATATACTATAACTATATAGTATGAGTGTATAAGTAGATATAGAAAAGAAAAGAGGCATTTATGAAACTATTTTTAAAATATATAAAGCCATATGTTTATTATTATATTTTAGGACCGATTTTTATGCTGGTTGAAGTTGCGGGTGAGATTATCCTGCCATGGCTGTTGTCAAAGATTATTAATGTCGGAGCAGCCAATCATGATGTAGGATATATAACAAGAATCGGGCTTGTCATGGTTTTAGTGGCAGTATGTATGGCGGTCGGGGGTGTGCTTGGTGCATGGTTTGCGGCTAATGCAGCCATGAATTTTGGTGCTGACCTGCGTATGGATTTATTTGAAAAGATACAGAAGTTTTCATTTAACAATATAGATAAGTTTTCAACAGGGTCGCTTATTACGAGGCTTACCAATGATATTACGCAGATTCAGAATATGATAATGCAGACACTCCGGGCGTGCCTTCGGTCTCCGGGAATACTTATAGGTGCAATAACTATGGCATTTGTAATAAGTCCATCGCTTGCTATTGTATTTATAATTGTAGTTCCTGTACTTGTTATTTCTATTATTATAATAATGAAGAAAGCATTTCCAAGATTTAAGGCTTTGCAAAACAGCATTGACAGTCTTAATTCGTGCGTTCAGGAGGGACTTGTCAACATTAGGCTTATTAAGTCATTTGTGAGAAAGGATTACGAGGAAAAGCGGTTTGATGAGCATAATAAGGATTTGTTTGATAAAAATATCCACGCCATGAATATTATGATTAAGTATCAGCCTGTCATGACGCTTGCACTCAATGCTACGACCGTTGCTGTTGTATGGTTTGGCGGCAATATGATTATAGGTGGGAAGATGCAGGTGGGTGACCTTACGGCATTTATTAATTATATAGTCCAGATTATGGGAAGTCTTACGATGCTTTCAATTGTATTTTTAAATTGGGCAAGAGCAGTCGCATCATTTAGAAGAGTAAGAGAGGTGCTTGAAGAAGAGATTGACCTGACAGATGATAACGCATTATATAAGGAAAGAAAAGTTGAGGATGGAAATATATCATTTAAAAATGTGTCGTTCAGATATTATAAGAACAGTGAAGAAAATGTCTTGTCGAATATAAGCTTCGATGTAAAAGCAGGACAGACACTTGGTATTATCGGTCCGACAGGAAGTGGCAAGACTACACTTGTGTCCCTTATTTCTCGTCTTTATGATGTTGATGCGGGTGAAGTATGTGTGGATGGAGTTAATGTCAAAGAGTATTCGCTTGATAATTTAAGAAATGGTATAGGCATGGTACTTCAGAAAAATACGCTGTTTTCGGGAGATATTTATGAAAATCTCAGGTGGGGCAATGAAAATGCAGATGAAAAAACGATTGCACAGGCAGCGGCAGACGCACAAGCTGATAAGTTTATAAGAGGCTTTAGAGAAGGATATAATACACAGCTTGGACAAGGTGGTTCTAATGTGTCGGGCGGACAGAAGCAGAGACTTTGTATTGCGAGAGCCTTATTAAAGCATCCTAAGATATTGATTCTTGACGATTCGACAAGTGCGGTTGATACTGTAACTGAAAAATATATAAGAGATGTATTATATGGAAAATATTCAGATATGACAAAGATAATTATTGCACAAAGAATTACATCAGTTATGGAAGCTGATGAGATTCTTGTCATGGATAATGGCTGTGTAAAGGGATTTGGAACACATGAAGAACTTTTAAAGACATGTCCTTTATATAAGGAAATATTTGATATCCAGATAAGTAAGGAGGTGGGATGATATGCCACCAATGGGCGGAGTTACCGGAGCCATGAAAGGAACCGGCGGGTCTATGGGAAAAAAGAAAGAAAGACCCAAGAATACTAAAAATACTATAATCCGTCTTTTTTCTTATATGAAAGAGACAAAACTTCAGCTGGCGGGTGCATTGTGTTGTGTTCTCGCGAGTACAGCCAGTACGCTTGCGGCATCGTATATGTTAAGGCCGGTGATTAATAATTATATTATAGGATTTAATGAAAATGGCGGTATAAAGAGTCTGGCAATGGCACTCGTTGTTATGGCATCGGTTTATCTTCTGGGAGTTCTGGCAACATATTTTCAGGCAAAGCTTATGTTAAAAGTGTCACAGAGAGCAATGTTTTCTTTAAGGCGTGATTTATTCGTACATATGCAGAAGCTTCCGGTATCATTTTTTGATATGAACAGCAAGGGTGATCTGATGAGCCGGTATACTAATGACGTTGATGTTGTAGGTGAGATGTTAAACAGCACGGCAGTACAGCTGTTTTCCGGAATAATGACGCTCGTCGGAACATTTGCGATGATGATATATACCAATATATGGCTTTCATTAATAACATTTGTCATGGCACCTGTTATTATTTATTCTGGCAGATTTCTTGTGTCACGAAGCAGGAAGTATTATGCGGCACAGCAGAAGTCGCTCGGTGCCCTAAACGGGTGCATAGAGGAGACGATAAGCGGACAGAGAGTTGTCAAGGTTTTCTGCCATGAAAAACAGGCAGTGGAAGATTTTAGAAAATATAATTATGACTTGAAAGACAAGCAGATAAAAGCACAGTTTTTTGGTGGAATTATGGGACCTGTTGTAGGAAATCTCGGACAGGTCAATTATTCGCTTACAGCTATGATTGGCGGTATTTTATGTGTGCTTAAAGGCTTTGACATCGGAGGACTTACGATATTTGTAACTTATGCAAGACAATTTTCAAGACCGATTAATGAGATTACAATGCAGATGAATACAATATTTTCTGCACTTGCCGGTGCAGAGCGAGTGTTTGATATATGTGATATGGAAGTGGAAGATGTAACGGGTGATATTCCTGACAATGTGAAAGGTGAGATTGTCATGGATGATGTTACATTCGGATATAGAAAAGATACTCCTGTACTGAAACATATAAGTCTTGTTGCGAAAAAGGGACAAAAGATTGCTTTTGTAGGTTCAACAGGAGCAGGAAAGACAACAATAACTAATCTGCTGACAAGGTTTTATGAAATATGGGACGGTGGGATTACGCTTGACGGCAGGGATATAAGAACATTAAATATGGAAGAACTGCGTAAGAATATAGCACTTGTACTTCAGGACACACATCTTTTTACGGGAACAGTCATGGAGAATATAAGATATGGAAGGCTTGATGCATCTGATGAGGAGGTTATAGCGGCAGCAAAGACTGCCAACGCTGATTACTTTATACGTCATTTGTCAGAAGGATATGATACTGTGCTGGAGGGAGACGGCTCTAATCTCAGTCAGGGCCAGAGGCAGCTTCTTAATATTGCCCGTGCGGCATTATCCAACGCACCGGTGCTTATAATGGATGAGGCGACAAGTTCAGTTGATACAATTACAGAGCGTCAGATTCAGGATGGAATGGACAGACTTATGTCAGACAGAACTACATTTGTAATTGCACATAGATTGTCTACTATAAGAAATGCGGATGCCATTATGGTTCTTGAGAATGGAGAAATTATAGAATGGGGAACACATGAGCAGCTTCTTGCAATGAAAGGAAGATATTACGAATTATATACAGGAAAAGCAGAACTAGATTAAAAATAATATGCACTGTTTAATAAATGATTTTTTGGGGAATAATGCTTTTGAAAAATCATATTAAAACAATTAATTAAGGAGTGCATATATGAAATCCGGAAGCATTATTGAAGAAGTTACTGCAAGAGAAGTATTGGATTCAAGAGGAAATCCGACTGTTGAAGCGTGTGTAAAATTATCGGATGGAAGTGTCGGATATGGGATATCACCGAGCGGTGCATCAACAGGTATATATGAGGCACTGGAATTAAGAGATAATGATAAAAAAAGGTATATGGGAAAGGGTGTTCTTAATGCTGTAAAAAATGTTAATACAGTTATTAACGACACATTAAAGGGCATGGAATCTGGTGATATTTATGCCATTGATGCGGCAATGATTAAAGCTGACGGAACAAAAGATAAGTCAAAACTTGGTGCCAATGCAATACTTGCGGTGTCTATAGCAGCATCACATGCTGCGGCTGCGTCATTAAAGCTTCCTCTTTACAGACTGTTTGGTGGAATTGCAGCTGATACTATGCCAGTACCTATGATGAACATATTAAACGGTGGTGCACATGCGGGTAATACGCTTGATGTGCAGGAATTTATGATAATGCCTGTTGGTGCCGGGAATTTCAGGGAAGGGCTTCGTATGTGTGCTGAAGTATTTCACACTTTGAAGAGTATATTAAAAAAAGACGGATATTCGACAGCAGTTGGAGACGAGGGAGGATTTGCACCCGACCTTGTAAGCGATGAAGAGGCATTGTCTTATATTGTAAATGCAATAGAAAAAGCCGGATATATTCCGGGAAAAGACTTTGCACTTGCAATTGATGCGGCAGCAAGCGAATGGAAGGGAAGTGTGTGTGGAGAATATGAGCTTCCTAAGTCAAAAAATACTTTTACTTCTGAAGAACTTGTTATACACTGGGAGCAGATAGTTGACAGATATCCGGTTATATCTATTGAAGATGCACTAGACGAAGAGGACTGGGAAGGCTGGAAAATGCTTACAAACAGGCTTGCACACAAATGTCAGCTTGTAGGAGATGATTTATTTGTCACCAATACTGAGAGGTTAAAAAAAGGAATAGAGAGCGGATGTGCCAATGCAATTCTTATCAAGCTTAATCAGATTGGAACCGTGTCTGAGACAATTGAAGCTGTAAAGATGGCTCACAAAGCCGGATATAAAGCGATTATATCGCATCGTTCGGGTGAGACAGAAGATACGACTATTGCAGACCTTGCTGTAGGCCTTAATGCAGGCCAGATAAAATGCGGGGCACCAAGCAGAAGTGAGAGAGTCGCAAAGTATAACAGGCTGCTTAGAATAGAGGATGAAATTAATGGAAAATATGGATTACAAATTACTGATAGATACGGCGGCACTGGCAGGAACGGTAATGCTTGAAAATGGTGCTGAAATTTACAGGGTTGAAGAGACAATAAATTATATTCTCAAAGTGTCAGGACTTAAAACAACACAGGCGTTTGTTATTTCGACTGGATTTATGATTTCTCTTGATGACCCTGATATTGACGCACTTACAGTTGTACGTCGTGTAAATAAAAGCACAACTAATCTTAATATGATAGCAAGCGTCAATGATATTTCAAGAAAGTTTTATAAAGGTGAAATTACGCTTGAGGAGGCTTTTTATCAGATAAAACATCTGAAAAGAAATGTATATCCATGGTGGCTTAAAGATATATGTATAATTCTTGGAGTTGCTTTTTTTACAGGTATGTTTGGAGGAAACTGGCAAGACATGTTCTATACAGGAATAGTGGGGCTATGTCTTGTCGGATGGCTGCATATTGGAAAAGTAACTGAATTTAATGATTTGATACAGGATTTGATTTCTTCCGTGATTATTTCGGTTATTGCATCGCTTTTTGTAAGATTTAATCCGCAGCTTCACCTTAATCATGTTATTGTTGGTGCAATAATGGTTCTTGTTCCCGGAGCCGCAATAACCAATGCTATACGTGATACACTTCATGGAGATTATGCGGCTGGAAATGCCAAAATTCTTGAATCATTTGTCCGTGCAGCAATGATTGCACTTGGTGTATATGTCGGATTTCTTATAATGGGAGGTGTTGTGAGATGATTATGCAGTGTATATTTGCCTTTTGTGCAATTATCAGTTTTTCAGTGATAAATGAAGCACCTAAAAAGTGCCTTTTTATAAATGGTGTTCTTGGAATGGCAGGCTGGGCAGTTTACTTATATATAGACAGAATTTCAACAATGCTTACGGCAACTTTTGTATCAGGGCTGGTACTTGCTGTTGCTTCACATATACTTGCAAGAATATTAAAGACACCGGTTACGACGATGCTTATTCCCGCAATTCTTACTATCGTTCCTGGAGCAGGAATGTATCAGACCGTCTATAATCTGTTTCTGTCAGACATGGATGGTGCATTATCAAGTCTCGTATATACGATAGGTGCAGCTGGAGCGATTGCTATTGCAATCTTTCTTGTTGATGCATTTGTAGTTGCAATAAAGAAAATTGTAAAAAAAAGACCGCAAACTGATTGATTATTACAATTAGCTTGTAATTTATTCAAAAAGTATTGCAAAAATATGTCGAAAAGTGTTAAATATAAGTAAAGATTTTAAATTTTCTAACAAAAAAAGTTGAAATCAAATTCGTGAGTATATGTTATTTGAGAGGTACATTATATAGGTGGCGGGGATGACTGAGACGATAAAAAATGATGACTACATATTTAATTATATTTCAAATAAAAGTATAAAGAATATAATGACCGATGAAATAAAGTATTTTTTCAGCGATAAAAGAAAAATATGCATGGTGAAAACAGACAATGAAAAAATTGAGTTTTATGGCAAACTTAGTGATATAGAAGCTGATTTGAGTAAAGTGCCATTTGTGAGGACACATCAGTCTTATCTGGTAAATTGTAAATACATAAAAAATACAAGCTATAATCATGTTGAGTTAATGGACGGAGCTGTTCTTCCTGTAAGTCAGTCAAAGAGGAAGAATATTTATAATATTTTTGGAAAGTACAGAAAGATAACAGAAAAATGAGTACAGCATTATTAACTATAGTTAATTTTAAATATCCGTATTAATACGGAAACAGATATGATTGGTTTTGTAAAGCTATATTTTACCATGGGAATAGTTTTATTAAAGAAAATCAGATGAAATAGGAGGTATGTGGTATATATAATATTTTTAAGCATAGTGTTTAGTTAATTTTATAGGAAAGAGAGGATTTTTTATGAGTAACAGAATAAAAAAGATATTTGGTTTAATAGCATGTTTGATGGTATTTATAATTGTAATTAATCCGGTTAATGTATTTGCAACTTCTTATGGAGAACAGGAAGTGTCTATTGACAGAGATGTTCAACTTGATGATTCACATAGTATTCATATTCATGTTGATGCAAAGGTGAGCTATGCATATGATGAAGATGTGTATGGTTGGATTACTAATGTCGAAATTTATGGTGACGGCGGTGTTGGAAGCGATAATGTAAATATAGAGACATTGGAAGCAGTTGAAGAAAGCGATTATGGAAGTTCGGCATATGTAATTAGATATCTGTTTTGCGGACATTCATTTTTAAATGATTACAGAGGTTATATTAATATACATTTTGAGTGTAATGAGTGGGGCGATATAAATAGCTGGCTTGATTATGAGGCTGATTAATATTAATCAGAGGTAACTTGATGGCGGTCCTTTTATTATAAAATATTAATATAGGGACCGTATTTACTAGTGTTATATGTATATATGTGATATTATTATATTAATTTAATTAATGTATGGTGAGGGAAATATATGAAAAGATGCAGGAAGCTTTTTTATTTAATACCGGCATTTGCGGTAATGATATTTGTTGGCTGTTCAAATAAAGGTAGATCGTCTGAAAATGTTGATTATGAATACAGTGATTACGTGTTTGATAATGATGCACCTCAGTATTATATGAGTAATAGCAGTGCGGCGGCACCAAGCGGGTATTATTTTATAGGTGATGCTGCAATATCTACAGGCTCTGAAAGATTTTTGTATTATTTTGATATGGTTAATAAGAGTGTTATGCCTCTTTGTACTAAGCTTAATTGTGAACATAATTCGCAGGATTGTGATGCATATGTGTCTGATAAAAGCAGAGTAACCGGAGGTTTATGGTATTATAATAACCGTCTTTATATGATTGAAAGAACAGATGAGAAAGACCTGCTTGTTTCATATGATAAAACCGGACGTGACAAAAAGACAGAAGCGGTACTTTCGGTTAATGGAATGTCTGTTGTAAGCAGCAGGCAGAGAGCATGTTTCAGCCACGGAAAGCTGTATTATATTTTAACTTCCGAAAAGACGCAGTATCTGTATTACGTACAGGTTGGCACAAATACACAGCCACAGTTTATAAAAGAATATTCGACTGTATATGGTATAAGAGAGACAATTACATTGTATCCTGTTGGCGAAAAGGTATATGTAAAACTTGTAAGCGGCATTACAGATGTTACAAATGATTATATACTTGAGAGTATAGATATTAATGACAATAATGTGTCAAAAGTTTACGATTACATGTCTGATGGAAGTATTTTCAGAGGCGAGGCTGATGATTGGAATAATGGTGCATATATTGATGAATCGGGAAATATGTATTTTATTTCACTGACAGAAGATTCATATATACTTAATAAGATGAATACAGTTTCAAAAGATAATGAAGAGATATTTGTTATTGATTTATCACAGGACACAGGGAAAAAGGAAGCGTATACAGACTTTCTCGGAATTGATGATAAGTATATTTATATTCTTGAACGTGTTGATTTTTCCATTGCCGAAAATAGAAAAAATAAAGAATTAAAAAACAAACTTGATATATTGGATACAGAAGGAAATATTGTTGACGTTATAGAATTCACAACAAATGACGAGTATGCAAAAGAAAATCAAGTGGGAACAGAGGGGAATGGATTACAGTTTGATTTTTTTAACGGAGACAGCAGATATATGTTGTTTGCTGTAGAAGGATATTCTAAAACAGGGGTTGAATTTTCAGAACAGAATATAAAAAAATATAAAGAATGTGTTGAAAAGTTAAGAGGACAGCAAAAAACTGTTACAACATATTCTTATGCTGTTATTGACAAGAAAGATATAGGAACAGGAAATTGTAAGATTATTAATGTTACACCTTAGTTTTATATATGGGGAGTGAGGTGTGGTATATGGAAATTGTAAGAGTTTTTCGTAAAATTTGGGGCATTGTTATTGTTATATTGGTTATAGCTGCAGGCATGTGCATTTTTAAAACAAACAATGATAATGATAAAAAGGCATATGATTATTATAGCAGCCTGACTGATGAATATATAAGCAATCTTAATAAAATGTCACAGGACGAAGCTTATAAGTCTGTGTTTTCGGTGAGACTTGAAGATAACGAAGAAGCACAGTATATACGTCAGGCAAGGGCAGTCTTAAAAGATAAAATAGAATATGCACAAAATTATAAAAGCAAAGTAACGGATATGGCAGGATATGAAAAGATATTAAATAGCAGCCTGTATGCCGACGAGGATAATTTCGGAAGATTAAATGCAAAAAAATATGCAAAAGACATAAAAAAACTGGCGGATATGGATGTTACTCCGGCAAATACCGCAGCGATTGAGAAATTCATGGATTTTAAGGAAGGCTCTGTTATATTTGCCATAATGATTATAATGCTCGTTGTTATTTTTATGGATGAGCGTGATAACCGCATGATTTATCTTACACATGCATCATCCTGCGGAAGAGTCAATCTTATATTAAAAAGATGTGGAATATTGTGTCTGTTCAGTTTTATATGTTCATATATTTTTAATACATTAATATACGGAATGTTTCTTTATATGTACGGAGGCATCAGGTATCTGAATGTTACGATACAAAGTTCACAGATGTTTTCAATGTTTCCGCTAAAAATAAGCATATGGCAGTTTTTTATCCTGTATTGTGCGATATTCGCTGTTGCAATGATATCTTTTGGTTTAATTTCGTATTTGTTTGTGAGTATGTTTAAGAATTATAAGATTGCAATGGTTGTTATTCTTGCAATATTTTTATGTGAATATCTTTTATATAACAATATTGAAAAGAATAGTGCACTTTGTATATTACATTATGTAAATATTATTAATGTGATAATACCGCAATATTCGTATTTTATATATGAAAATTGGGGATATACGGGATTTATTGCCGATATAGCGGGGACAACATTTGTGTTGACGGCAGTTATTGCATGTATTGGTTTTTGTGGCATGCTTTTAATGGGATATTATATGTATCCGGACCGGAAACAGGGATTTTTAGATAAAGTATATCAGAGATTAAGAGAATTATGGCAGCAGATTTTTGGCAGAACCAATTCGGTTTTTATGGAATTTTATAAGTCATTTATAATTCAGAAAGGATTTATAATTCTTATTCTGGCAATATATCTGTTTGCAAATTGTAAGATATACAGAGGCGTTAATTATAGTAACAACAATTTATATCTTGTAAACTTTTATGATGAATTTTCGGGGCGGATACCTGATGAAGAATGTGATACATATATATCTGCTTTAAAAAATAATATAGATGAATTAAAAAAGATTGAAAATCTTACATATAACCAGAAAAAGTCTGTTTCAGATATGGAAAGTGCATATGCTGTCATGGTTTCAACTGTTGAACATGTAAGAAAAATCAGCAATGAAAAATCTATCAATGCAGTTATTGTAAAGCCGGATACTTATAATGATATTCTGGGAGAGCGTAATTACAATAATCAGGAGAGCATTAATCTTATTTGTATAATTGCAATTATACTGATGACTGCCGGGGATTTTTCATATGAAAGAAAATGTGGAATGTATGTACTTTCGAGAACATCAAAAAAGAGGAATATTACATGGATTAATAAGACTGTGAAAGTGGCATTGACAGCAGTTGTAATATGGGGGATATCATTAGCTTTTAATTACACTAATGAAGTATCTTTATATACATTTAACAATATAAATGCACCGGTTCAAAGCCTTATTACGTTTGCAGCATTTCCACTAAAAGTTTCAATCCGTGGGTATATGGCATTGTGTCAGATTATAAGGCTGATAATGTTTATTGTCATAGGATTTATGGTATTGGGAATTTCATTTTTTATGGATTATAAGAGGTCAGTTGCACTTTCCGTGGTAATTTTATTGCCACACGTTCTGTATATATTGAAAGTTCCATTTATGTATTATCTTTCTGTTGTAATACCGGTTGATTTTAACAGGTATTATATAAGGTTTGCAGGAGGCATAGGAATGTTTGTTATGCCTGTTATGATGATTATATCAGGGCTGGTTATTTATATTATTGCTCTGAGGAAATGGAGGGTATCATGAAAAAATTAATATTTATTATATGTCTTGCAATGTTTATGGTGACAGGGTGCACAAGTGGTAATGATAATAAACCAGCCGGCAATAATTCACAGAATGAGTCACAGACCGATAATGATAATGTGCCGTCAAAATCGGAATCGAAGTATATATGGGAAGAAGAGCCATTGTATGATAGCAATATTGATATGTCGGGAGCTGTTGATGAAACATTATCAAAAGTTATAAGCATATATAATGGCAATTCGGATGCAAAAGAATTAATTACGGATGATGTGAAGGCTGATATGACATCAATAATAGAAAAGTGGTATAATAACAAATTTTATAATGTCAAGAATATCAAAAAATCTGAAATGTTAAAGCTGGACATAGAATCATGCGACAAAGAGTTGGTAATGTGTGATGGCAGACCATATATTAAAGTTACATTCCGTGTTTCGGCAATGAATGGCGGTCTGCGTGGAGAAGATAAACTTAATGCCTTGCTTGACTGTTCAAATGACAGATATAGTGTGTATAAAATGTGGTATTATGGTAAGTATAGAAATACAAGTGGCTCGTTTTAAATAAGAGAATAAAAAAATATCAAAAACCTACTTGACAACTAGGAATAGAGGGAATATAATTCAAAACATAGCAATCATACTAAAACAGTAGGAATAAAAACAAGGAGGATTTGATATGAGTAAAATAGTTGAGAGCAGTTTGGAATTAATCGGTAAAACACCTCTTTTAAGAGCATCTAGATATGCAGCCAAGGCAGGTGCAACTGATGCGGATATATTAGTTAAGCTTGAATATCTTAACCCGGCGGGTTCAGTTAAGGACAGAGTAGCACTTGCAATGATTGAAGATGCAGAAAAGAAGGGTGAATTAAAGCCGGGGGCTACAATTATTGAGCCAACTTCAGGAAATACAGGTATCGGTCTTGCAGCAGTAGCTGTGGCAAAAGGTTACAGAGCAATTCTTACACTTCCTGATACAATGAGTGTTGAGAGAAGAAATCTTCTGGCAGCGTATGGTGCAGAACTTGTACTTACAGAAGGTTCTAAGGGAATGAAAGGTGCTATTGCAAAGGCAGAAGAGCTCAAAGAGTCAATTCCGGGGGCAGTTATTCTGGGACAGTTTGATAACCCTGCTAACCCAGCAGTACACAAGGCAACAACAGGTCCTGAAATATGGGAACAGACAGATGGAAAAGTTGATATATTCGTTGCAGGTGTTGGTACAGGCGGAACAGTTACAGGTGTCGGCGAATACTTGAAGTCAAAGAATCCTGATATTAAGATTGTTGCTGTAGAACCTGCAACAAGCCCGGTTCTTTCAAAGGGAACACCTGGAGCACACAAGATTCAGGGAATAGGTGCCGGATTTGTTCCAAAGGTATTGAATACAAAGGTATATGATGAAGTTATTACAATTGAAAATGATGATGCATTTGAAGAAGGAAGAACATTTGCAAGAAGCGAAGGAATACTTGTAGGTATTTCATCAGGTGCCGCATTAAAGGCAGCAGACATTCTTGCCAAGAGACCTGAAAATAGAGGAAAGACTATTGTTGCACTTCTTCCGGATTCAGGTGACAGATATCTTTCAACAGCATTATTCAGCACAGCTGAGTAATCAGGCTTGACAAAACAGAATGAATTCGTATAATAATAAAAGAACTTTTTGTATGTGTATTTGAAAATACAGGTATGGTACGAGGGGGAGCGCCCTGGTACTGTGTATGGAAAGTATAGCGATGGGAGTCCGTGTTTCGGATTGAGAGGATGCATGTGAGCATCGACCGCCAATAATTTTAATAGCTGTTTTTGGCGTAATCGTTATATCTGGAAGTTCTATATTATGAGTGAATTATAATCAGCAGACATATTACAAAAAGATATGGTTTGCAAATAAGCTGAACAAATTATAGAAGATATTAAGGATACGTCGCAAGGCGTATCCTTTTTCAATTTGCAAAGCGTATTTCTCATAGCCGGTATACGTCTATACAGCGGAAAAGAGGAGAAACATGAACAAAAGTCAAAAATTAACAAAGCTTATTTTCCTTGCTATGATGGTGGCAATCGGCGTAGTAATTTCACCGATTCTTCGAGTAGAGGGAATGTGTCCTATGGCACATTTTATTAATGTAACATGTGCTGTTATGCTCGGACCATGGTATGCATTTATCTGTGCACTTGCAATCGGAATTATCCGTATGGCATTTATGGGAATTCCGCCACTTGCACTTACAGGAGCGATATTCGGTGCATTTTTTTCAGGTATGCTTTACCGTCTTTCAAAGGGTAAACTTATATGTGCATTTTTAGGAGAAGTAATAGGAACAGGTATCATCGGTGCAATAGTTTCTTATCCTGTAATGACATTATTCTGGGGAAAAACAGGTCTTACATGGTTTTTCTATGTTCCTTCATTTATCGCAGGAACACTTATCGGAGGAAGTATTGCATTTATTTTCTTAAAGCAGCTTCAGAAAGCAAAGCTTTTATCAAAATTCCAGACAGCACTTGGTTCAAATGTATATGAAGGTTCAGATGTTGTCACAAATGATGCAATTGGCATAGCATGTCTTGGATTTATCGGATATCTTGCAACAGTTGTAATTGTAAATAATTTTGTAGCAAATCCGACAGGTTTTGTTTCAATTATAAAATACATAGTTTTTGCTGTATTTATTATAGCAGCTGTGGTATTCTGGTTCGTGAAGAAACCAAAGAAGGAATCAAAAGAATCTTATGTATAATAAATGGAATGATGTAAAAGGAAAAATTGACAGCCAAAGTCCGCTTATTCATTGTATTACAAGCCCGATTGCAATTAATGACTGTGCCAATGCAGTGCTTGCACTTGGAGCAAAGCCTATTATGGCAGAACATCCGCTGGAAGTGGAAAATATAACATTAATGTCAAAATCACTTGCAGTAAGTCTTGCTAATATTACTGATGCAAGAGCGGAGTCAATTATGATTTCCGGTAAAGCAGCATGCAAAGCCGGTATTCCATCAGTAATTGACCTGGTTGGTGTTACATGCAGTAAAATGCGTGCAGACCTTGCAAAGAAATATATTACACAGTGCAGACCGGCAGTTATCAAGGGAAATGTATCAGAGATAAAGGCGGTATGTGGAATGGGATTTGATGCATCATCTGGAATAGATGTGTCAGATAAGGATAAGGTTGATTCAGCCAATCCAAAGTCAATAGAAGAGATGTCTTATATTGTTAAGAATTATGCAGCTGCTAATGGCTGTGTTGTTATGGCAAGCGGTGAGACAGATATTATAAGCGATGGAAAAGAAGTTTATCATATTTCAAATGGTTCATCCAGGATGGCAGATGTAACTGGTACAGGATGTATACTTAATTGTATAACAGCAGTATTTATGTCTGTTACAGATGCACTTACGGCTTGTGTGCTTGCAGCAGCAGTGCTTGGTATAAGTGGCGAACTGGCTGATGATTCCAGAGGACTTGGCACATATCATATCGGTCTTATTGATTCACTTTCCCTTATGGATTCAGAAAAGTTTTCGCAGATGGCGAAGATAAAAAAGTACAATAAATAACATTATTACGGTGTCATTTTCATAAAACCAGACATCATACATCCACCGGCAGCACCTGTCTGAAGAATTTCAGGCATACGTGCTGCCGTTATTCCTCCTATCGCATAGACAGGAAAATCTGCAATTTCAACAACATTTTTTAGAAAATCAAGTCCTCTTCCTGCAAGGCCCTTTTTGCAGTCGGTCTCGTAAATATTACCGGCAAATGCATAATCTGCACCAAGTTTTCTGGCAAGAAGCATGTCTTCAACAGAGTGAACGGAAGTACCTTTTATCTTAAAAAATGAGCCTTTCTGCTTGTCAAGTTCTGACAATATATGCAGTGGGAGATGAATAAATGGGTGATTGCATTTTATTGCAACATCATAAAAATTGTGGAGAATAAGCATTACATTTTCATTATTGCATATTTCAATAGCTTTCCCGGCAAGTTCCTCATATTCTTCCGGTGATAAGTCCTTTTCACGGAGAACTATTGCTTTTGGGTGAAGCGATGCGATAAATTGTAATTGTTCAAAATAAGAAAATTCATCACAAAGATGTCTGTTAGTTATTGCAATCATATTTTCATACATAATATTTTACCGGCCTTTCTGGTACAAAATTGTTATTGCGGCATGTTTCTTTATGGATTATAATGGATAAAATTATAAAAAACAACAGAATAGGAGATAATAAGTATGTATACATTTACTAAGGATTGTCTTATTGGAATAGAAGCAATAGATAAAGAACATGAGCAGCTTTTTAAGATGATAAACGATGCAGCAAAAATGCTTAACGATGGACAGGTAAGCGTTCCTGCCGTAAAAAATGTTGTTAATCATTTGAAAGATTATGCGGCAGAGCATTTTGCACATGAGGAAGCTTATATGGAAAAGATAGGTGACCCGGAGCTTGCACGTCAGAAAAAAGAACATGCTTCATTTGCGGCAAAAGTTGCCGGTGTTGATTTTGATTCAATGACAGATGAGGAGGCTGTAAAAGAGCTTACAGAACTTGTGAAATTCCTTGCAAAATGGCTTTATCATCATATTCTTGGCAGCGATATAATGATTGGCAAAATGATATCTGAAAAGCCGGCAGGTGCGGGAGATAATCAGAAAAAGAGCATGTTTGAATTTACAGATGAATACAAAACAGATATTGATTTTGTAGATGATGAACATAAAAAGCTTTTTGAGATTATTGAGCGTACATATGATGTAATTAATAATCCGTTTCTTGCAGATAAATATGATTCAATAGTTTCTATTATTGCAGAACTTAAAGATTATACAGAACTTCATTTTAAGGATGAAGAGAATTATATGGAAAAAATCGGTTATGAGGGACTTGCAGCACAGAAACTTGCACATGAGTCATTTGTTGAAAGACTTGCAGAAATTGATATGGAAGAGGTTGATGACAGCCAGCATGAGTACCTCTGCGAACTTATAGATTTCCTTCTTGGATGGCTTAAAAACCATATTTTGAAGATGGATAAAAAAATCCCGGTAAAATAATAAATAGAACATCATTTTATGATAAAAACCGCAGCTCCGGAGTAAATACCGGAATTGCGGTTTTTGTTTATTTTATATATCCATTCTGCTTTAATGATTGTTCAATTTCATCAAGAATCTCTTCACTTGGAGCTTCGATAGTGTGGAAATGTTCATTACATGTCACATTTTTAAGAAGTGATGAATTGCCGCTTTCCACATCTTTAATGAATCGGGCTACATCACGTCTTGAGGTAATATCGAGCTTTGCTTCAAAACGGCCGTATACATTGTGGTCAACAAAGACATTGAGAACTTTGCCGCCTAAATCAACGATTAAAGAAAGCTCATCAGCAGTCTGGTCATCGCTGTGTGAAACTTTAAATGTGCGAGTAAAAACCTTTGGCTTTGGAGCGATAACATATCCGCGGTTTGTTGAAAGGATATCATTTCCTGAAGCACGAAGAAGAGCAATATCCTGTACAACTGCCTGTCTGCTCACGCTGAAATGATTAGCAAGAGCAGTGCCTGATACAGGAACAGGACTGTGTTCAATATAGTCTATTATTTTATTGCGACGTTCTTCTCCATTCATTTTATTTTTAACCATGCCTTTCTACATTTCTTCGTTATATAAATATTTCATGTAAAATAAAATTATATTCTGTGAAGATTTTTGAGGGAAATATCCATAATAGGTGCTGAATGTGTAAGTGCACCGCTTGAAATATAGTCTACGCCGATATTAATTAATCTGTCAATATTTTCTTTTGTTACATTTCCTGAACATTCTGTTTTTGCTCTGCCGTCTATTATTTTTACAGCTTCTTTCATCTGTTCAGGTGTCATGTTGTCAAGCATGATGATGTCTGCACCAGCTTCGACAGCTTCGCGTACCATGTCAAGATTTTCAGTTTCAACCTCGATTTTTCTTACAAATGGGGCATAGTCTCTTGCCATTTCAACGGCTTTTCTGACACTTCCGGCTGCACCGATGTGGTTGTCTTTAAGGAGAACACCGTCGGAAAGATTGTAGCGGTGATTGTATCCGCCGCCGACTGTAACGGCATACTTTTCAAAGATTCTGTTGTTTGGAGTTGTCTTTCTTGTATCGAGAAGACGGGTTTTGGAGCCGGAAAGCAGGTCGGCGATACTTCTTGTGTATGTTGCAATTCCGCTCATTCGCTGAAGGTAGTTAAGTGCAGTTCTCTCGCCTGACAAAAGGACTCTTATGTCGCCTTTTATGATTCCCATAAGCTGGCCTTTTGTAACTTTGTCGCCGTCTTTTACTTTCATATCAAATTCAGTATTTTCATCAAGGAGGCTGAACACACGCATAAATACATCAAGTCCGCATATTATTCCGTCCTGTTTGCATATAAGTTCAACTTCTCCCGGACATGCATCAGGCATTACGGCATTAGTTGTTATATCTTCACTTGTTATATCTTCAGCAAGAGCCTGCTGTATCAGATGGTCTGCATTTAATTTCATTGTTATTGAATTCATGGTAAAAATCCTTTCGTGCAATATTGGTATTTATTGTTATAAAAATAATATTTAAGCTGATTTTTTAGCATTTGTTTCATTTTTAGCACGTTCTATTTCATTTAAAACAGATTCGCGGTAGTTTGCAGCGATTTCTTCTTTATTAGTATAAAGTGATGTGTTGATATTATCAATTATAAAATCCGGGCACTGCGATGTATTGTCAAAATCCATGTCATTGACAGCACGTTTCGCAAATACAAGACTTTCAAGAAGTGAGTTGCTGGCAAGGCGGTTGGCACCATGTACGCCGTTGCAGCTTGTTTCACCGGCTGCATACAGGTTATTCATTGTTGTTTTACTCTTCATATTAACTTTTACGCCGCCCATAAAATAGTGCTGTGCAGGAACAACCGGAATAGGTTCTTTTGTGACATCATAGCCTTCCTCAAGACAGTGCTCATATATATTAGGAAAATGATTTTGTATCACTGCTTCGTCAATAGGTGCAAGCGACAGCCATACGTGATTGCTGTTTTCCTTTTCCATTTCATTAAATATTGCTGCTGCAACAACATCTCTTGGCTGTAATTCATCTGTGAAACGCTCACCTTTTCCATTAAGAAGAACGGCACCTTCACCGCGGACGGATTCTGAGATTAAGAAACGTCTTCCGGGTTTTGAAGAGTAGAGTGTTGTAGGATGAATCTGTATGTAATCGGGATGCTCAAGTTCAATATTGTGATTTAAGGCTATTGCAAGTGCATCGCCTGTGAGCTGTCTGTAATTGGTTGAGTGTGTATACAGACCGCCGATGCCGCCACATGCCCATAATGTGTACGGTGCCGTTATTGCATAGAGAGTATCATTTTCACCGGCTGCAATGATGCCGTAGCATGTGTTATCTTTTTCGATGATATCAAGCATTGTAGTGTTTTCCATTATTGTTATGTTGGAACGGTTTCGTACCTGTGCAAGCAGTTTTGATGAGATTTCTTTTCCTGTTATATCTTCATGAAAAAGAATTCTAGATGTTGAATGTGCACCTTCTCTTGTAAATGCAAGACTGCCGTTTTCATTATGTTTGAAGTCAACCCCGTAACCTATAAGTTCACGGATTGTGTCCTGTGATGAACGAATCATTATATCTACAGCCTCAGGATTGTTTTCGTAATGGCCTGCACGCATAGTGTCTTCATAGTAGCTGTCGTAGTCATTATCGTTTTTTAACATGCATATACCGCCCTGTGCAAGAAATGAATCACTTTCTTCGGCAGTTGATTTTGTTATCATGATTATGTTTTTATCCTCAGGAAGGCTGAGTGCTGCATACATTCCGGCAACGCCTGTGCCTGCTATAACTATATCTGCATTGATTTTTTTCAGGTTTGAATTATTCTGCATAATAATCTCCATTCTGCAAACGATTGTGTTAATGTCTGCTTATTTTGCAAGTTCGAGCATTTTATCAAGTGATGCAAGAGCTTTATCTTTTAAATCGTTGTCTAAGAAAATTTCATTTTTACCGGTTTTTAAGACATCAAGTATTTTTTCAAGAGTGACTTTTTTCATATTTACACATGTAGGAAGTCCGACAGTATAGAATGTTTTGTCAGGATATCTTTCTCTTAATTCGTATAATACGCCACATTCTGTGCATATGATAAATGAAGCGGCTTTGCTTTCTCCGGCATACTTTATAATTCCTGATGTACTGCCGATGAAGTCGGAGAGTGCAAGCACGTCCTGTGTACATTCAGGGTGGGTAAGAACTTCGGCATCAGGATATTTCTTTTTACATTCGGCAAGTTCTGCGGCACTTATGCCTTTGTGGATAGGACAGAATCCCGGATTGAAAATGAAGTTTTTTTCAGGAATCTGGCTTGCAACATATCTTCCGAGATTTTCGTCAGGTATAAAAAGAATGTTTTTATTAGGGAGTGCTTTGACAACTTTTACAGCATTTGCGGAAGTTACACACACATCAGAGTGGCTTTTTAAAAGTGCAGTTGAGTTTATATAACAGACAACGGCAATGTCATCATATTTTTCTTTTACTTTTTCTATGTATTCAACAGTTGCCATATGTGCCATCGGACAGTCAGCATGACTGTCGGGCATAAGTACTGTTTTTTCAGGGTTTAAAAGCTTTGCACTTTCGCCCATGAACGACACACCGCTTAAAACGATAATATCGGCATCAGTCTCCTTTGCAACTTTGCTTAAATAATATGAATCACCTGTATAATCGGCTACTTCTTTGACATCATCATCGACGTAGTAGTGAGACAGAATGACTGCATTTTTTTCTTTTTTAAGACGGTTGATTTCTTCAATAATATCCATAATTAAATAAAGCCCCGGTAATGAGGCGGCCTCCTTTGGTATTTGCTAAAATATTACGTGAGATTATAGCATAAGACTTTACATGTGACAAGACACATGTTAAAAAATATCTTTACATAAAGTTTACACCGGAGTATTGGATGTAAATGAAAAGCTACTTATTAATATAATTTTTAGTTGTGGTAAAAATATTTTTATTATATAATATTAACATGTCTGTGTATGCAGACACGGCACTGGCCCGGCGTTATAATTTTAATTTATAATTTAAAATGGAGATATAATATGCAATATACGTTTATTCAGTTGATATTTTTATTTTTTGTATACTCTTTCCTCGGATGGATTTTTGATATGACAGTGGCTGCGATCAGATATGGAAAGATTTTAAACAGAGGATTTCTTAATGGACCACTCAGTATCCAGTATGGAATTATTATGATTATAGTTCTTCTTGATATTAATGATTTGTGGGATTATCCACTTTATCAGTTTATTACATGTATGGTTATTGTATTTATGACGGAATATGCGTCAGGTGCAATTTTGAAGAGAATTACAGGAAGACGTTTCTGGGATTATTCTGATATGAAGCTTAATGTCGGTGGATATACATGTGCATTCAGCGTGCTTGGTTGGGGATTTACAGCAGCAGTTACTGTATGGCTTATCAATCCGCTGGTGTGCATTGTCTATTCGCTTATTCCTGTAAATGTTGTAAAAGTTCTTGAGATTATTGCGATAGTTGTGTTTTTAATTGATTTGTTTGTGACAGCAGCAACTATGTTAAAATGGCATTATGCAGGCGGAATATATGGTAATGTGGCTGACACGCTCAAAAAGACAAAGAGCACGCTCGGAAGAAAAACATATGAAATTATTTCAAGGCGTATGTATAAAGCATTTCCTGAGCTTGTAGGTCAGGAAATTAATGACGAAGTGGGTTTTGGAAGGACTAAGGACAGAATATTTGCAAAGGGGCTTTGCATAGATAAGCTTGTGTGGATATTTTTTGTTAGTGCATTAATCGGAGACTGGGTTGAGACTGTGTTTGTGTGGGCTACTTCCGGTGTATTTATGAGCAGAAGCAGTCTTATATACGGAACATTCAGTATTGTATGGGGACTTGGAGGTGCATTGGCAACTGCCATGCTTTATCCTTTAAAGGATAAGAATCCGCTTTTTGTATTTGCAGGAGGCTTTTTCCTTGGAGGAGTTTATGAATATAGCTGTTCTGTTTTTACGGAAGTTGTATTCGGAACAGTATTCTGGGATTACAGCCATCTTCCATATAATATTAACGGAAGAGTGAATCTCCTTTTTTGCGTATACTGGGGAATAGCGGCAATAGCATGGGTAAAACTTCTATATCCTGCGGCAAGCTTTTTACTTGAAAAGATACCACCTGTTGCGGGAAAGATAATGACATGGATTATAGTTATATTTATGGTGCTTGACATGGCTGTTTCAGGTGCAGCGATAAGCAGATATGTCTCAAGAAAAGCCGGAGTTGAAGCGTCAAATCCTGTTGAGCATATGTGTGACAGTATTTATAAGGATAAGCTGATAGAAAGAATTTATCCTAATATGAAGATTCAATAAAGAGTATAAAAAAGCCATGCAGTGTTGTAATTCATGGATTACATTCCAAAGTTACATCATGTGCATGGCTTGCTTTTTATTTAATTTACAGATAGAAACGTCCGGATGCTCCGCATGGAAGCACAAGTCCGTTAGATGTTACAGGCAGTCCGACTTCCTGAGAGTCAACATGACCGTTAAATTTCTTTAATTCGGTATTTAAAAGATAACTTAAAACTGCAGGCTGAAGTCCTGTCGTGTATGAGTTGATAAGGAAAAATAAAGGCTTGTCTGTAAGAAGTCCGGCACACTTAGATACAAGCGGATGGATTGCATCTTCTATTTTCCAGATTTCACCCTTAGGACCGCGGCCGTAAGATGGGGGATCCATAATAATTGCATCGTAGTGATTGCCACGTCGGATTTCACGTTCTACAAACTTGACACAGTCATCTACAATCCAGCGTATCGGCTTATCCGAAAGTCCGCTTGAAGCGGCATTTTCCTTAGCCCATGTCACCATGCCTTTTGAAGCGTCTACATGTGTTACGGCTGCACCGGCAGCAGCACATGAAAGTGTTGCACCGCCTGTATAAGCAAAAAGATTTAAAACCTTGATTGTTCTTTCAGGGTCTGCAGCTTTTGCATCTGATATAAGTTTGCCAAACCAGTCCCAGTTAGCAGCCTGTTCAGGGAAAAGGCCTGTGTGTTTGAAGCTGAACGGCTTCAGGTTAAATATTAGAGGCGTGTCAAATGAAGGACTGTTATATGAAATCTGCCACTGTTTTGGCAAATCAAAGAACTCCCAGTCGCCGCCGCCTTTGGCACTTCTGTGGTAGTGGGCATTCATATGCTTCCAGCCTTTGTTAGTCTTTGGAGTATTCCAGATAACCTGTGGGTCCGGTCTTACAAGTATGTAATCTCCCCAGCGTTCAAGTTTTTCTTTGTCAGATGTATCTATAACTTCATAATCTTTCCAGTTTTGTGCGATAAACATAAAATTTATTACCTTTCATTTTATAAATAATACAAAGTATACCGCTATCAGTATACATTAAAATAATCATTTGCACAATCAGAACGATATTTTTTATAAAAAATTTGCAGACATGTAAGCCATTATGATATAAAATAAAATACACAAAGAAAAATTACTTCGCATAAACAAAGAGAAGATACAGGGATTCTGCATAGATAACTGCATTTCTCTTGCAAAAAATAGTAGGAGGGACATTTTGAATTTTAAGAATTATAAACGTGAATATCTGATGAAAGACATAATATCAGGTATTATAGTTGCACTTATATCAATCCCTATTTCCATGGGATATTCCCAGGTAGCAGGGCTTCCTGTAGTATATGGTCTTTATGGTTCGCTTTTTCCTGTAATAGTGTTTGGACTTATCTCTTCATCACCACAGTTTGTATTTGGTGTTGATGCGGCTCCTGCGGCACTTGTTGGCGGAACAATAGCAACACTTGGAATTGCATCAGGAAGTGAAGAAGCGATGCGGGTTGTGCCGGTCATAACATTCGTTACTGCGTGCTGGCTTCTGCTTTTCTTCTTAGTAAGGGCGGGAAAGCTTGTTAATTATATATCAAAGCCTGTGCTTGGCGGATTTATATCGGGAATCGGATGTACAATCATACTTATGCAGGTTGCAAAGCTTTTTGGTGGAACAGCCGGAACAGGTGAAGTATTTGAACTTGTAAGCCACATAATCTCACAGCTTGGAAGTTTTAATCTGCTTTCACTCATTATGGGTGTGGGTACGATTGCTGTTGTGCTTATAAGCAAAAAAATATCAAAAAAGTTTCCAATGTCAGTAATTATGATGCTTGTCGGTGCATTGTCCACTGCAGTATTTCATGTTGACAGATATGGTGTCAAACTGCTTCCTAAGGTTGAGCCGGGGCTTCCAAAGTTTAAAATGCTTGATTTTTCGGTATTGTCAGAACATCCGGCACAGATTATAACACTTGGTCTTACGGTTGCACTTGTAATTGTGTCATCTACACTTTTAACTGCGTGCAATTATGCAATAAAAAATGATTACAAAATACAAAATAACAGAGAAATTCTTGCATATTCTGTCTCTAATTTCTGTGCCGCATTTAACGGATGCTGTCCGCTTAACGGTAGTGTATCAAGAACGGGTATTGCAGAGCAGTTTGGCGTTAAATCACAGATGATGTCTCTTGTAGCTGCTGTGACAATGCTTCTTGTTCTTATGTTTGGAACAGGATTTATTGCATATCTTCCGGTTCCGGTTCTTACAGGTATAGTTATTGCGGCACTTATGGGAATTCTTGAATTTGGAATGGCAAAGAAGCTCTGGAAGACTGATAAAGTAGAGTTTGCAATATTTACGGGGGCATTTCTTGGTGTTCTTATCTTTGGAACTATTTACGGCGTTATAATTGGTATTGTGCTTTCATTTGTTTCAGTTATTATAAAGGCGTCGGTTCCTCCGAGAGGACTTCTGGGTATTATTCCGGGACAGAACGGTTTTTATGATATGGAGAGAAACCGTAATGCACATGCTGTAAAAAATACTGTTATTTACAGGTTCAGCGGTACTTTGTTTTTTGCAAATATCAATGTTTTTGTAAATGATATAGAAAAGGCGGTAATGCCTGACACAAAGCAGGTTATAGTTGATGCCAGCGGTATTGGAAGCATTGATATAACCGCGGCAGACAGACTTGTGCTTCTTGCAGGAAAGCTTGAAAACAAAGGAATAAAATTTTACATAACCGAGCATGTCGGTGCAGTAAATGATCTGCTAAGAAAGCTTGGAGCCGGTGAGCTTATTGAAAAAGGTGCTGTGCGAAGAACTATTTCATTAGCTTTAAGAGACGCCGGAGTAGTTAGACCATATCCGCTTGAAGACAGGGATGGCATGACTCCTATGGACACAGTGCTTGAGAGCAATGATGAACTTGCCGAGTTTGAATGGGCTTTCGGGGATGATGCTGATGAACGGATGGAAAAACTTGCACTTGAAGTTGCCGGAAAAGTTGCTGATGGCGATATAGATGAAAAAGGTATTATTAAAGATGCTGAGCAGCATGCGTCATGGGGACGTATCGGTCTGTTTGATGAAGATGAACTTCTTGACAGACTTGAGATGCATCTGTCAGAAATAGTACAGCGAGGACATCATGATCCAAAACAGCTTGAGGAAAGGATTGAAGAGAGACGTGCTGTTGTTGAGAAGAAGCTTCAGAGCCTTAATCCGGAAGCTATCAAGGCACTTCATGAACACAGAAGAAAGATGGCAGCACATTTTAAAAATGCCAACCCTAAGGCTTATGAACATATGATACAGGTAAGAAAAGAGCATATAGAAAAGCTTGAAAAGAGTGATCCAAAACTCGCAGAGAAATTAAAGGAACTTTATAATCACGGAGAAGACAGTGAATCATGAATATTTTAAATGCAGAAAAAATCAGTAAAACATATGGTGAAAAGGTATTGTTTGATAAAGTCGTGCTTGGCGTAAATAAAGGCGACAAAATAGGCGTTATCGGCGTAAATGGTACAGGAAAATCAACATTTTTAAAAATTATTGCAGGAATTGAGGAACCTGATGCGGGAGAAATTGTTTCTGGGCGTGGAGTTACAGTGTCATATCTTGCACAGGCACCGCAGTTTAATCCGGGTGATACGATTGTGGGTTATGTTATTAAAGATAAAAATAATGCAAGTGAAGCTGAGGCAAAGACAATACTTACAAAGCTTGGAATAACTGATTTTGACGCTGCAATCAATACTCTTTCCGGCGGACAGAGAAAAAGGATTGCACTTGCAAGAACACTTGTGTCACCTGCCGAGGTTCTTATACTTGATGAGCCTACCAACCACCTTGACAGTGATATGGTTATATGGCTTGAAGATTATATTAAGAAATTCAGGGGCGAACTTATAATGGTAACGCATGACAGGTATTTCCTTGATAATGTAACAAACAGGATTGTTGAACTTGACGGTGGCAAATTATATGGTTACGATACAAATTATTCCGGGTTTCTTGAGTTAAAAACCCAGCGTGAGGAGATGGAGCGTGCGACGGAAGCTAAACGTGCCAATATTTTACGCCGGGAACTTGAGTGGATAAGACGTGGCTGTCAGGCACGTTCGACAAAACAGCAGGCAAGAATTGACAGATATGAAGATATGAAAGAAGCGTCAAGGCAGGCAAGAGCAAGCTTTGAAAATAAAGCACTTGAAATGAATTCTGTAAGCACGCGTCTTGGCAAAAAGACTATAGAATTGTCAGATATATGTAAAAGCTTTGGAGAAAAGAAAGTGATAGATGATTTTACATATATTTTTCTGCGTGATGACAGAATCGGCATAATTGGAAAAAACGGATGTGGCAAGTCTACGCTTATGAAGATAATAACAGGTAATCTGAAGCCTGATTCAGGCAGTGTGGAGATTGGCGATACTGTAAGAATTGGCTATTTTATGCAGGAAAATGAACCTCTTGATGAAAAGATGACTGTTCTTGAATTTGTAAGAAGCATAGGAGAGTATGTGACAACAGCTACAGGAAAAGCTACTGCTTCGCAGATGTGCGAGAAGTTTCTTTTTGGACCAAAGAGCCAGTGGACACCAATATCCAAGCTGTCCGGCGGCGAGAAAAGAAGGCTGTATCTTTTAAGCGTGCTTATGAGTGCACCTAATGTCCTTATACTCGATGAGCCGACTAATGACCTTGATATTGAGACACTTGAAATATTAGAAGATTATCTTGATGGATTTGCAGGAATAGTTATAGTGGTTTCACATGACAGATATTTCCTTGACAGAACTGTTGACCGTATCTTTTCATTTGAGGGCGGTGGCAGATTAAAGCAGTACGAGGGTGGTTTTTCGGATTATTATGAGAAAAAACAGGCAGAAAACGGTATTGCATCTGATGGTGCTACGCAGTCAGTTAAAGAAGCTGTATCTGGTGATACGACATCTGCAAAACCTAAAAAGTATTATAAGGAAAGAGAAAACAAGCTGAAGTTTACATATGCCGAGCAAAAAGAATATGATACGATAGATGATGATATTGCATCACTTGAGTCAAAAATTGAGGAACTTGATGGTGAGATTGCAGGTGCTGCAACACAGTACAGCAGGCTGAATGAACTGATGCAGGAAAAAGCGGATGTTGAAGCACAGCTTGAACATAAGATGGACAGGTGGGTGTATCTTAACGACCTTGCAGAAAAGATAGAAGCCCAGAAGCAGAATTAAAAATTTTCAAAAATAAAATTATATATAATATCGTGAACCGGTCGTAAAGTCAGTAAAATCTGGCTTTTGCGGCCGGTTTTTAAATGTTAAAAAATATAAACATTTTACAACTAATAAATAAAATACTTCGTATATAGATTTAGAAGAGCAAAATTCAATCTGCAATTTTAAAATCTTTAAATTATATGGGGAGTTTAAAGGGAAAAGAGGTATTTATGAAAAGAAGGTTTTTAATCAGGGGGAGTTGTCTTGTTCTTGCAATCGGGATGATATTAGCAGGAATGGGATGCGAAAAACGTAAAAGAGTTCCGGAGGATATGACACTTGGTGACGAATATCTTGAAAAGATAGTGTTGGCGTCGGATGTTGAGGAGAGAGATTTTGAGGAAGACGGCATCAGGTATCATGAGTTTAAGACAAAGAAAATGATTGTCACATATCCATTGATTGAAAAAGAGGTTAAATCGGAGACGGAAATCAGGCAGGAATCATTTTCACTGAGAACGGATAAATCTTTTTTTATTGGTGACAGGTCATTTGATTACAAAAAGAGAACCTGCTGGTATAAGTATGTGGCACTGCCGTATGTGGACAGAGACGATAAGATGGTAAAAAAAGAGTATTCATTATATAACGCAAAAGGTTATATTAAACAGCTCGGGGATTCTTATCAGGAAACTATTGATAAGATAGGAATTTCAGAGGCTGATGATATTTTTAAGGTAAATGGGACAGACAAACAGATTATAGAAAATGGTGATACTCACAGACCGATAATTGTACTTTTTGGAGATGAAAATTCAAGTGCGACCAGCTACAATGATTTGAATGTCAAGTTCTGTAAAGAATTGAATAAAGCAGTAATAAGAATAGACACGACATATACTGACGGAACTGCCGAGACAAAATATTACAAGATAAAGACATATAACAATAACACATTTACACATTATACGTTTTACGAAGTGGAGTTTGACTGAGGTGTATCACAAAATGACGAAAGGCGGGGCTGATTTATGAATAAGAAGCTTTCAAAACTTTTTTACAGAGGGATGTGGCACAGAAAAAAAGAAGTAGCCGGTGTGTGTATAGCGACAATGCTGGCATCATTTTTTATAACATGTATATTGCTTTTTCAGGAAAATATGTATCAATGGCAGGTGGCGGAGAATTTTATGAGATTCGGAAGCTGGTTTGTAATGCAAAGCGGTGGAGAGCCATACAATACCTTGAAAGATAGCATTTATCTTGATGAACCTGTAGAAGCCGGAGTATACGGTACAATTTATAACAGAAACTGGGATAAGGCAAGAGGGTGTATAGGTTACATGACACCTGAGTTTATGGAACAGGCTAATATAGAACTTGATAAAGGAAGATTGCCTGAAAATGAAAATGAGATAGCCTGTGACTGGACGACGCTCGCAAAACTCGGATATAACGGTCAGTTGGGACAGGAAATAGTAATAAAATATTATCAGAATGACAATAAAAGCCGTGAGGACCCGGAAAGACAGGCTGTATACACACTTTGCGGTGTGTTCGGAGATTATTCAGATGTATGGGAATACGGAAAATATATCCCATGCGGAGTAATAACGAAGGAAGCATGTGAACAGCTTGATTCAAAAGAATCCAAAGTGTGGCTGTACAGCCTTAAAAATACAGTAAGAAATAAGGATTACAACAGTATTTATAATGAACTTCAGGACAACATAACATCAAAGATTTTCTATAATACAAGTGTGTATGATTTTGAGGCGTGGGGACCGAAAGATATTTATAATTATATTTACATACTTGTAATGATAATCGGAGTTGCATCCCTTACTTATCAGGTTATAGGTTATCAGCACGGCAGAAACAGATTTTATAAAAGAATACAGCTTATAGGTGCATCAAAAAAACAGGTACATATGATGCGTCTTATGGAAAATGTCACAATACTGGTTGCTGCGGGTGTGCTTGGAAGTTTTATTGCAATGTTTGGAGCGAGAGCTTTGTGCTGGTATCTTGAATGGTATAAAGGAATTTCATTTTTTAAGATTACAGCGGTCATTATTTTAAAATGTATTCTGACTATATTAATTGCAATTGTTATGTCAGAGCTTGTCAATGTAAGCATGATTAGGAAAAGTTCAGGTGTCTGGACAGAGAGTTCAAAGAAGAAAAGCAAATCAAAAGTTTCTTATAATTATAAAGGAAAGCTTACAAAGAATAATCTTACATGGCAGATGCAGGTAAGAATATCAAGAAGCAGTGGATTGGGACAAAGACTTGGTGTCCGAATTTTCTCGCTTGGTGTCATGGCGGTTATAATTTTTTGCTTCCTTAATATAAGTAATGCAGTTAAAGATTATAAGTCTATTGAGAACATGTATGATATGACGGGTTTCCAGCAGTCAGACAGGAGCCTTGAATATACACTTCCAATGACTACAAAGTATTCTTTAGAAAATTATATAGACAACAGCAATATGGATACAATGAAGTATCTTCTTCAGAAACAGGTACCGCTTATTACAAGAGATGAGTATATCACAAAAGAGCAGGAGAGTAACGAAAAAGCAAAGAACGGCATATATACTTCTGTAAAATCTAATGAAGAGGTGGTAAGACAACTTGATATAACAGTACATGATATATATTGTAAACCCGGAAATACAAGTCTGTTAAAAGGAATAGATAAATCATTTCTTGATAAAGTAGAACAGTTAAATGGAGTAGAGAGCATAACATATTCATGTTTTGAGTCTATGCGTAACTGGACCTGGGATAGTATGGATTATGAAAAAATGGGGGCAAGACGTTTTTCAAAATCTTCATCCAATTCAAAAGATAAAATGACGGGATATGCAGATAAATATCTTTATACAACATATTATCTTGATGCGGACGAAGTATTATATGACCGATTAAAACAGTATGCAGGAAGCGGATTTGACTATGATTCATTTGCGGACGGAGAAAAGATAATTGTGTTTGTTGATAAGAATCCATATAAGCAGTATGACGATTCTATAAAGGAAGGAAGTAAAATAAACTTTCACTATTATAATGTGCTTCTTCCGGGAGCGGATAGAAAGATGTCGTCAAGTTCTTATTTTAATATATTTGATAGAGGTAAAGATGATGTAGAATATAATTTCTTTTACGATGCTGCAATTGAAAAACATCTTGAGGATAAGATATATGACTATCAGCTTGTGACATCAGAAAGAGGAAGAACTTATCGGAGTTTATTAAGAACAGAATATGGGGCTTCATCAGAATATCTCGGTCTGGAATATGATATGAAATATGGTACATGCGTATCACCTGAAGCTGCAGGAGTTGTGTATGTGACTGATGAAATAAAAAATGAACTAAAAGACATTATTCCGGATTTTGGATATTATACAGCAGTTGCATCCAAGAAACTCGCTGAGTCAGAATGTGAAAAACAGAATGAACTTCTTGAAAAAATTTACGGCGAAGAATTGCCGGAAGAATTGAAGTGTGAACTTAAAGATAATACATTTACAATAAAATATAATATCGCTGCTTCTTATTCAGCAACTGATAATATTGTACAGATTTACTGCAAGTCAAATGATGTAATATTTACAACCAATTCTGAACTTAAAAGTGAGTACCGCACGAATGTGCTTAATGCATTTCTTGAATACGGCATAACAATGCTGGCGGTAATTATAATTAATCTTCTTATTATAACGGTGCTTACAAAGAACCGGATTGAGAACAGGACTGACAAAATAGTACTGTTAAAAAGGCTGGGGGCAGGCAGGTCGAGAATTGTCCGTATATTTATGATAGAAGTGTTGCGTGAATCGCTGTGGTGCGTATTTACGCTTCCACTTCAAATGATAATTCAGTTTATTGTATACAGAAGTCAGATTAAGAAAATATAAAGGAGTTGTGGCTATTATGGAAAATATAATTTTAAATGCAGCAGGAATTTCAAAAACATACCATGCAGGTTCGGTTGATGTAGAGGCTTTGAAGAAAAGCGATGTATTATTTAAAAAGGGGGAGTTTACGGCTATAGTTGGAAAGAGCGGTTCGGGCAAGTCTACACTTTTAAGGATAATAGGAACTATGGACAGACCTGATGAAGGAACTGTGGAAATTGAAGGGATGAATGTGTTTGAGATGAAAGATAAACAGCTTTCAAAGTTCAGGCGTGAGAAGATAGGCTTTATATATCAGGATTACAGCCTGTTTCCTGAATTTACAGCGTATGAAAATATTGTAGTTCCGTTTGCACTTGACAATAAGAATGCACCTGAAGAAGAGATTGATGGAATACTTGAATCACTTGGAATATCACATTGTAAAGGAAAATATCCTTCACAGATGTCTGGTGGCGAACAGCAGCGTGTGGCAATTGCGAGGGCAATTGCTACGCACCCGGCTGTAATATTTGCAGATGAACCTACAGGCAATCTTGATGCCGAGAGTGCAAAAATAGTTGCAGATATGCTTTCAATGGCATCAAAAAAATATAACCAGACAATAATAATGGTGACGCACGATATGCAAATGGCAGACCATGCAGACAGAGTTCTTACAATTGTAGACGGCAATGTGAAAGAAGGAAAATTATATTAAGATTGTACTAAAAAAAGAACAATAAAATTTATTGATTTTATCAAACTTATCATGTATACTATCACTTGCTGTGACATTGATAGCGTAGAAGCGTGAGGTTGCTGCCGCAAGGCAGGTTTTCCGTGGAGCGAATGTCAAGGCCGGTATTAACCGGCAGATGAACCTGGCGACAAGTCACTGTACAAATATTAATCATCTGCATGAGCAGAGATGACACGCAGTTATTGAGATGAGAATTTTCGATACGCGTGGGAGTGTGTACAGTCACCGCTTGTCGTACTTACATTATAAAGTGCGAAAAGGAGGCGACTTTTTTTATGGCAAATCAGGTAATAAGAATTACACTGAAAGCTTACGATCATCAGTTAGTTGATCAGTCTGCGAAGAAAATCATCGAAACAGTTAAGAAAACAGGAGCTCAGGTGAGTGGTCCGGTACCTCTTCCAACAAAGAAGGAAGTTGTTACTATTCTTA
>OHTA01000345.1_pt1 | contig 33253 bp, 32 predicted proteins | sample 1578851 | NCBI WGS metagenome assembly OHTA01 (sample SAMEA3879578, study PRJEB24766) | human gut metagenome | biome: human-associated habitat; feature: feces | place: USA | collected 1985/1987 | reverse complement strand
GAGACCGTGAGATGCGTCTGTTTATGCTCCTCACGGCCGATGATTCCGAGCGATGCGAAATCTACCGCAAACCGGAGTTCAAGATCGGCGACCGTCTGCGCGTCACCGGCGGTCCCTTTGCCGGCTACGAAGGCTGGGCGCGTCGCATCCGCAAAAACAAACATATCGTGGTCGAGATCGAGGGCGTCTGCGCCATCGCGTTGCCCTACATCCATCCCGACCTCCTCGAGAAAATCAATTGATTATGGCACACCTCACTATAAAAAACTTCGGGCCGATAAAAGATATCGACATCGATCTGAAGAGACTTAATGTTTTTATTGGCCCGCAGAGCAGCGGCAAAAGTTCGATAGCCAAGGTTATCAGCTTCTGTCAATGGCTCGGTAAGGATTGCGTGCGGCGTCAGAGAGTGAGTCATGTCGACAAGGATTTTACCGACAAGCTTTTTATTGAATATCATAATGTCGGGGATTACGTGACTGAGGATACGTATTTTCGATATAAAGACGATATATTGACCATTGAATATATCGGTGGAGTCCCCACAGTGAAGCGCGGCGAAGGATTCAAGCAGGCCGGCATATCCAAAAATGCGTACATTCCCTCAGAGCGCAATCTGATATCTGTACCGGGTATCTTCACAACGAAGATGCCATTTAATTATATAAAGAGTTTTCTCGATGATTGGCAGCAGGTACGGTCGCGCTATGGCAAGGAACATACGGCCAGAATTGCACCGACACATGATTCTTACTATTTCGATGAAGGTTCCGACACAGATATGATTCTCATGCCCGGTGGCGCAACGATTCATCTTTCGCAAGCATCAAGCGGAATGCAGTCGGTGACGCCATTGGCAGTTTATGTGAATTATCTCACGGATTGGATCTATACGCATGAAGAGATGCAGTCGGCTGAAGAAACACGCAATCTTGAGATGGCCGCACTTGCGAAGGCTATCGAATCCCGATCCACAGGGGAGACAAAAGTCGGTTTTCTTGACTATATGAACGACAAGGACACGCCGCCCGATATAGAGGAATCATTCCGAAGTGTCCTTGAATCCATACGAAGCATCGGCACTCTTGCTCCTGAAAATACACAGGGTATCCTTAAGGATATGGTGATGTTCCGCAAAGAATTGTCTCGCCCCAGATTCTCCAACCTCGTGATAGAGGAGCCGGAACAGAACCTTTTCCCCGAGACCCAATGCAGGCTTATTGAGCATATACTCGGAAATATGAATCATGAGCGCGACAAGGCCGTGATTACAACCCACAGCCCGTTTGTGCTATATTCGATCAACAACTGCATGCTCGGCTTCTTGGCGGCGCAGAAAGATCCGGAGGCCATCAAAGAGATGACCGACATACCGACATCGGCATTCATCGACCCGAAAGAGGTTTGCGTGCGCGAACTGCGCGACGGCCATATAATCGGGATGAAAGGTGAAGAGAACGGAACAATTCAGGATGAACGCGGACTTATTCGCGACAATTATTTCAACCGGGTTATGGGCAACGTGATGGGCGAATTCCGTAACCTTCTCGGTATGCTCTAAAGGTTGTAGCCAATGGAAAATCTTTTTAGAGCGGCTAAGATATTCGACGGCGACTGTTACGTGGCCGACTATACTGAAAAAACGCAAGATCTTCCGAGAGAGGAGCGAAAAAAAGTAGAGCTCTCGGATGTGCCCTTCGAAGATATTGAGTATTTTCACCTTGTAAAGCGGGGTCCCGGGGATATCCCCTATCAGGCTGTGAATCTCGAGGAATATCCGGCAGTGATAAGCGGAATAGAGAATTGCGAATGCGTTTTCAACTCTTTGACGGGTTCGGGACGCCGCTGGCTGATGTTCCTTGAAACGAAATACTGCCAAAATTCCGGCAACATAGAGAATTATCAAAACAAAGCTTATAGGCAGATGGCTGCCACACTTGGGCGTCTTGCGGAACTTGGTGCTGTCCGACCGGAAGAGCGCAGGATTTATTTCGTATATTCTGTTCCTCCTTTTACCGAGTGCGAGCCATTTTACGAATTTGCCGAGGAGCCGAACGAAACTTTGCGCAGACTTGAAGATGAGGGAATTATGCTCTTCGGATATAATTCGATGCTCATACTGACGCGGCAATATTTGCGCCGGCCACCGAGCCGGGTGTGATTTTACGCCTTGGCATTGTGTCCATCCTGCAATAACTTGAAATAATCATATATATCAATTGTGTTTAATTTAGACAGATTTATAGCCGAGAGCGTCACCGGACGCGAGCGATCGCTCTTCTTGGCGGATATCGAGGCAAATAAAGATAAACTGAGATCGGAAATCGAAGGAGAGAAAGTGCTCGTGATCGGCGGCGCCGGCTCGATCGGCAGCTCTTATATCAAAGCCGTGCTCCCCTTCCGCCCCTCGCAGCTCGTGGTGGTGGATCTCAACGAGAACGGCCTTGCCGAGCTTACGCGTGACCTGCGTTCCACCCCCGGAATGTATGTCCCCGAGGATTACAAAACCTACACGCTGAACTTTAACGATCCGATTTTCGAGCGTATCTTCCGTGAGAACAACGGATTCGATATCGTGGCCAACTTCTCGGCTCATAAGCACGTGCGCTCTGAGAAGGACCGCAATTCCGTGCAGGCGCTCTTGGAGAACAACGTGGTGAAGGCCAAAAACCTTCTCGACCTCCTCGCCGAGATCCCCCCGCGCCATTTCTTCTGCGTCTCCACCGACAAAGCCGCCAACCCCGTCAATATCATGGGCGCCAGCAAGCGCGTGATGGAAGACCTGATCATGGCCTATGCCGACAAGTTCAAGGTGACCACCGCCCGCTTCGCCAACGTGGCCTTCTCCAACGGCTCGCTCCCCGCAGGCTTCATGGAGAGGATAATGAAACGTCAGCCGTTGGTGGCCCCCAAGGATGTGAGACGCTATTTCGTCTCCCCCGAAGAGAGCGGCCAGATTTGTATGCTCGCCAGCATCTTGGGCGAGAACGGACAGATCTTCTTCCCCAAGCTCGGCGAAGAGAAGATGATGAAATTCTCCACGATCTGCGACCGTTTCCTCGACCGGCTCGGTTACGAGAAAGTGGAATGCTCCGGCGATGAAGAGGCCAAGGACTTTGCCGCGCACATGCCCGAAGATACGAAACGCTGGCCCGTGGTCTACTTCCTGAGCGACACCACCGGCGAGAAGGACTTCGAGGAATTCGTGGTAGAGGGCGAGGAGGCCGACATGGACACATTCCGCTCCCTGGGAGTGGTGGTGAATGTCCGCCGCAAGAGCCTCGCCGAAGTGGAGAGCTTCCTCGCGAAGCTCCAGGCCACCTTCGCCGACCCCTCCTTCACGAAAGCCGACGTGGTTGGCGTCCTCAAAGGATTCGTCCCGAACTTCGAGCACGAAGAGAAAGGGAAAAACCTCGACCAAAAAATGTGATATCGTCAAGAGGTAAGAGGTAAGAGGTAAGAGGTAAGAGGTAAGAGGTAAAAGGTAAGAGGTAAGAGGTAAGAGGTAAGAGGGATGTAACGTCCGGAACATATCAAAACAATCATGGCAAAAAAGATAGAGTCGAAACTTAATTTCACGGTCGGACCGGTGATGTCGTCGGAGGCCGTCTGCGCCATCGGCGCCGAGCAGGTTCCATATTTCCGGACGCCTGAATTTTCCGAAGTGATGTTGGAGAATGAGCGTCTTGTCAAGGAATTCGCGCGGGCCGACGAGTCGGACCGGGTGGTGTTCCTCACCGGCAGTGGCACTGCTGCGATGGAGGCCGTAGTTATGAACACGCTGACGCCTGACGATCGAGTGATTGTGGTGGATGGCGGCAGCTTTGGCCATCGTTTTGTGGAATTGCTCGAATTGCACGGCATTCCCTTCTCGGCCATAAAATTGCAGCCAGGACAGAAACTCACTGCCGCCCACTTGTCGGAATTCGAAGGGAAAGGGTATACGGCCTTTTTGGTGAATATCCATGAGACCTCAACCGGCGTTCATTACGATTTGGACATGATTTCCGATTTCTGCAAGAGAAACGGTCTGTTCCTTATGGTGGATGCCATCAGTTCCTTCCTTGCCGATGAAATTGACTTCAAAGGCCATGGGATAGGGATAATGATCACCGGTTCGCAGAAGGCACTTGCATGCCCTCCGGGAGTGTCGGTGGTGGTGATGTCGGCCAAAGCACTCGAAAGAATAGCGTTGACACCGGTGAAGAGCATGTATCTCGACTTGAAATCAGCTTTGAAAAACGGCGAACGCGGGCAGACACCGTTCACGCCCGCTGTCGGCACGTTGCTTCAGATTAATTGCCGTTTGAACGAGATAAAGAGAAAGGGCGGAGTCGAATCAGAGGTGGCGCGGATGCGCGAACTCGCGGCCGACTTCAGAGAGAAGATTAAAGACCTTCCTTTCAGAATTATCTCGGAATCGTTGTCGAACGCCGTCACTCCGTTGCATTGCGACACGGCCTCGGCATACGATATTTTCACCATTCTGAAAGATGAATACGGGATATGGGTATGCCCCAATGGCGGTGAGCTTCGCGACGAAGTGTTTCGCGTGGGACATCTCGGCCACTTGTCGGAAGAGGACAACACCACGCTCGTCAATGCCTTCCGCGATTTGCAGAAGCGAGGGATAATCTGACCAACCGGACAGCAACTATCGTCAATCCGTAAGATTCCGTATGAAGAAAGTCATAACATATGGCACCTACGATCTTCTGCACGAGGGTCATATCCGCTTGTTGAAGCGTGCCAAGGCATTGGGCGACTATCTGATAGTGGGTGTCACGGCCGATGGATTCGACCGCACCCGCGGCAAGATCAACGTGCAGCAATCGCTAATGGAGCGAGTGGAGGCGGTGAAAGCCACAGGGCTTGCCGACAAGATTATCGTAGAGGAATACGAAGGTCAGAAAATCGACGACATACGGAAATACGAGATTGACATCTTCACGGTAGGCTCCGACTGGACCGGCAAATTCGACTATCTCAACGAATTCTGCAAGGTGGTCTATCTCGACCGCACTGAAGGCATCTCAAGCACCAAGATACGCTCAGAGAGGAAGGAGTTGCGGATAGGTCTTATCGGTGAGACCTCGATTGTGACAAAATTCCGCCGTGAATGCGGATATGTGAACGGAGTTTCGGTGTCGGGAGTTCTATGCGAGGCTCCTGAAAACATCGATACCGATTGCGAGCCCGTCACCATTTTTGATTCCTTGGAGTCGCTGTTGGAGGCCAGCGACGCGGTGTATGTGGCCTCGATGCCGGAGAAGCACTATTCTCAGACCAAGGCTGCGCTCGAGCGCGGGAAGCACGTTTTATGCGAATCGCCTATAACGCTGAAGCTGACTGAATTGGATGAACTTTCCGCGATAGCCCAAAATAACGGCCTGATATTGATGGATGCGGTGAAAACCGCATATTCCACGGCCTTCAATCGGCTGATATTGCTCGTTAAGGCGGGAATTATCGGCGAGGTCATGTCGGTGGATACCACATGCACAAGTCTTGCCGACATTCAATGCAATGGTGGATTGCCGAAACCATATATGTGGAACAGCCTTTGCTGGTGGGGGCCGAACGCGATGCTCCCGATATTCGATATTTTCGGCAGCGATATCAAGTATTGTCGGCTTTCTTCCCGGATTCTTGAAGGTTACGACAATTTTGACCTCTTTACAAAAGGGTTCTTTGTGTTCGGAAATGGAACGGCCTCGTTTAAAGTCGGCCTGGGAGTGAAATCCGAGGGAGAAATGGTGATTTCCGGGACGAAAGGCTATATCTATGTTCCGGCGCCTTGGTGGAAAACCGACTATTTCGAAGTCAGGTATGAGGATCAGAGCCGCAACAAACGCTATTTTTATCAACTCGAGGGGGAGGGAATACGCTACGAGATTCTCTCTTTTCTACGACAGATCGAAGGGGAAAGCGGAATGAATCTTATCTCCGAAAGCACTACACGCGGCATCGTGGGAATGATTGAAAAGTTCTATGCCGGGGATTATGACAGAATATGACAGGATGCCGGCGAATTACTGACAAATTACTGACAAAACTTTGGTAGGACGATGATTAGTTGCAAGCTTTATAAAAATATAGACGACATAGAGACAATCTGGGATAGCCTCGTTTCAAGGAATCCTAAATTGCTTCCGTATATGTATTATTATTACAATAAGTGCATATGCGATTCATATTGGCTATATCAGCTGAAGGGCTTCCAGAGGCCTTTATTCGCAGTATGTTATAAAGATAATACTCCTATTTTTATCGCTCCTTTGGCCAAATCAATCACCGGCCGTTTCTGCAAAATGCTGGGTGATATTCAAGGTTCCGACAACATCGATTTCATTTATGCTTCCGATATCGACCGCGAAATTCTCGGCCAATGTATCGAATCGGTCAGAAAGTCTGTCGGAGGGGAAATTAGTTGCTCCCGTATAAACGCGGATTCTCTGGTACTGGATTATATCAGGAATATAGCTCCAGGCCATCGGATAGAACCCTATCCGCATGTGAATGTGAAATTTGGGGATGACTTCAATGAATATTTCAAAGGACTCTCTAAAAACTCCCGTCAGAACATAAGAACGTCGTTGAATCGAATAGTTAAAGACGGAACCACAGTTGAATTCAAAGTCGCACACACTGAAAATGAAATCGCGAAGGTTTTGGATTTATATTATTCCCGGATGAGAAACAGATACCGCATAGGAATGTCTGCGGCTCGCATCCGGCTCATGGAATATATCGGAAGGCATTTCAAGCATGATACCCGCAGTCTCACCACCTCCGACAATCGCTTTATATGCTATCTGGAGATAAACGGAGAAATGGCCTCCTGCATGCTCGGTTTAAAGAACAGACAGGAGACTCTGATAACAGTTCCGAGACTTTCCATCAATGATAAGTTTTCTAAATATAGTCCGGGAAATCTACTTATATATGAATGTGTAAAATACCTCATTGACCATACGTCCATCAGAAATTTGGATTTGAGCCGGGGGAATGAAAAGTATAAATATATAATGGGGGGCGTAGAATATTGCACATATACATTTGATATTAAACAAGTTTAAACAAGTTCATTGAGGATGAGCGAAAACGCAATATATTCAGATGTTGTCTCGATGATTCGGGACAGATTCCGGGCCGGCGACGGCGAGACGGTGATGCTTCATCACCCCACGTTTGCCGGCAATGAGAAGAAGTATCTCGAAGAGTGCATCGATTCGACGTTCGTTTCGAGCGTCGGTCCGTTTGTCAACCATTTCGAGGAGGAGATTGCCCGTTACACCGGGGCGGCGCGTGCCGTTGTTACGGTGAACGGTACCGCGGCGTTGCATATGGCGCTGATGCTCGCGGGCGTGGAGCGCGGCGACGAGGTGATCTCGCAGGCGCTCACGTTTATCGCCACGTGCAACGCCATCAGCTATATCGGCGCGCATCCGGTGTTCATCGATGTCGACCTCGACACGATGGGTCTTTCCCCCGAGGCTATGGAGCGCTGGCTTGAGGCCAACGCGGAGGTCCGGGCCGACGGAGTCTGCTATAACCGCAACACAGGTCGGCGCATCAAGGCCTGCGTGCCGATGCATACCTTCGGTCATCCCGCGCGCCTCGACGAGCTCTGCGAGCTCTGCCGCAAATGGCACATAGAACTCGTGGAGGATGCCGCGGAGAGCATCGGTTCCAAATACCATGGCAAGCACACGGGCACGTTCGGCAAGGTCGGTGCCCTGAGCTTCAACGGCAACAAGACCATCACCACCGGTGGCGGCGGTATGCTCCTTTTCAACGACCCTGAACTCGGAGCCTTTGCCAAGCATCTCACCACGCAGGCAAAAGTGCCTCACCGCTGGGCGTTTGTCCACGACCATATTGGCTACAACTACCGTATGCCCAACATCAACGCCGCTTTGGGATGCGCCCAGCTCGAATGTATCGATAAATTTCTGGAAAGCAAGAGGGCAACAGCGGCTTATTATAAGGAATTTTTTGCCGGAGAACCCGGAGGAATAAAATTCATGGCCGAGCCGGAAAACAGTGTTTCGAACTATTGGCTTAACGCCATCATGCTTCCCGACAGAGAGGCACAGCAGGAATTCCTGGAATATACCAACGACAACGGAGTAATGACGCGTCCGATATGGGAGCTGATGAACCGCCTCCCGATGTTCAAGGATGCGCAGACCGATGGCCTTGCCAACACCGAATTCCTTGCCGACAGGATAGTAAACATCCCCTCCGGAGTAATAATTTAGAGCCTTAGATTATGAAAGATCTGAAAGATAAAATGATAATAGTGGCCGGAGCCAACGGGCTGATCGGCCGCGAGATAGTGCGCGAGTTGCAGGAGCATGACGCCACGGTGGTATCGGCCGACATCTCGTTCGAGACAAAAGTCGGTGAGAAATTCTCCACCTTCCGGCTCGACCTTGGCGACAACGCCTCGATCGAGGGTCTTGTGAAATTCGCGTTAGAGAATCACGCGAAGATCGACGGCCTTATCAACGCCGCCTATCCACGCACAAAAGACTGGGGCAAATACCGGTTTGAAGACACACCCTTCTCGCATTGGAAAGATAATGTGGAGTTGCAACTCAACTCCGTGTTCTATCTCGACCAGCAGATTCTCAAAGTGATGGAGCGTCAGGGCTTCGGTTCTGTGGTGAACTTCGGTTCCATCTATGGAATCGTGGGCAACGACTTTACTATCTATGAGGATTACGGCGGCACATCTCCCGCCGAATATTGCGCTGTGAAAGGGGGCATCATCAACTTCACCCGTTATCTTGCCTCCTATTTCGGCAAATATAACGTGCGCGTTAACTGCGTATGCCCCGGAGGCATCTGGGATCATCAGCGGGAGGAATTTGTAAAGAACTACAACCACCGTTGCCCCATGAAACGCATGGGGAATCCCGACGATATCGCGCCGCTATGTCTCTTCCTTGTTTCCGACGGAGCAAAATATATCACCGGCCAGATAATCGCCGCCGACGGAGGCTGGACAGCAATCTAAAGACTATATGGAATTCGATAAATTTTTAATTCCCGCAACCGCCACAATCAAGGATGCGTTGTTGGCGCTCAATACGTTGCATAACACAACGATGACGTTGTTCGTTGTAGACGAAAGCCTTCAATTGCTCGGCACCCTCACAGATGGCGATATCCGTCGAGGGCTTATAGCCGGACTGCAACTCGGCACATCCGTGACTGAGGCCATGCGCTCAGCATTTCAGTCTGTTCGCTCATTGGAAGAGGTTGGCAAAGTTCGTGAATTAAAGAAGAGGGGGATACTTCTGATTCCGGTTCTCGATGATGAAGGAAGAATACGGGAAGTTATCGATTTAAGCCTGTATAGTTCCAAATTGCCTGTCGATGCCGTTCTTATGGCAGGAGGTAAGGGTGAGAGACTGCGACCGCTTACTTTAGATACACCGAAACCTCTGTTGAAGTTAGGCGATAAAGCCATTATCGACTATAATGTTGAGCGACTGATAGATGCCGGCATGCGCAATATTCATGTCACGGTGAACTATCTCAAGGATAAAATTATAGATCATTTTAGCGAGCCCTTTGCAAAAGGGGTGAAAGTGAACTGCGTGGCGGAGAAAGAGTTCTACGGAACCATCGGCGCGTTGAAGCTTGTGGAGGATTTTCACAGCGACACAATTCTGGTGATGAATTCCGATCTTCTTACAGACATAGACTACGAAGATTTCTACCTGCATTTCAAGCAGCATGATGCCGACATGTCGGCCGCCGCTATTCCATACACAGTGTCCGTGCCCTACGGAATTTTCGAACTCGACGGTAGAAACATACTCGGAGTGAAGGAGAAACCCACTTACTCGCTATATGCAAATGCAGGCATATATCTGATCAAGAAGGAAGTGCTTAGGTATATTCCCGACAACGAAGTATTCAATGCCACCGACCTCATCACCAGGCTCGCCGAGAACGGCGGCAAAGTTATCCGCTATCCGCTCACCAGCCTTTGGATAGACATAGGCACTCCTGATGAATTCCGCAAGGCACAAGAAATCGTGCGACATATCAAAGCATAATAAATCATAATAATTCTCCGGAAACAGAATCTAAAAATATAAACAGGTTCAAGGAGTGCAAAAAAGTGCAAACGGGAGGCGGGAAGTAGCGAAAAAATTCGTATCTTTGCCGAAATAAAGACATTGATTTGCATTAACGATGTTTGAAGAAAACGCATTGCGCCGGAGCCCATGTATTTGGAGAAGGTAGAGACCCGAGGCTTGAAAGAGTAGTCGGGCGGATGTGTGTGTCTGCGTTCCGGCGGCCGCTATTGGTCGCGCGGGAAAGGAAGGCACACCCCGGCGCGAATGTAAGAGCATCATAACCCATACGCTCGATAAATCGAAAGAATCATGCAAGTTATTGATGACGAGCTTTTAGACAATATCATATCCGAGGCTAAGGCAAACTCACGCCTCAGAATTAATTATAATTTTCATCCCTCGCTTTCCGACAAATGCCAGAGGCTTCTCAATGCAATGGAGCCCGGTACCGTCATGCCCATACATCGCCATGAAGTAGCTGAGATGTATATTCTTCTTCGCGGATCGTTGACAGTGACTTTCCATGATGATGAAAAGAGAATAACAGATTCTCAGCTTCTTGATCTAAGGGAAGGGATTCATGGAGTACAGATACCCCCGAGGACATGGCATTCGCTTGAGGTACATGAAAAAGGAACCGTGATCTTTGAAGTTAAAGAGGGACCGTTTATACCGCATTCGATCGGAGGAATATTGGAATAACATAAAACATCATAATCTCATGCTTAACAACAAAACTGTTTTAATAACCGGAGGAACCGGCTCGTTCGGAAAAAAATTTGTAGAGACAATCCTCAGAGATTATCCCAACGTAAAAAAGATTATCATATATTCTCGTGATGAACTTAAGCAGTTCGAATTAAAACAGAAATATCCCGAAAGCAAATATCCGCAGTTACGCTTCTTTATCGGCGATGTCCGCGATGGAGAGCGGCTAACACGCGCATGTGAGGGAGTGGATGTGATTATCCACGCAGCGGCTATCAAGCAGGTAGATACCGCAGAATATAACCCTGAGGAATGCATCAAGACGAATGTGCACGGAGCTCAGAATGTGATAAAGGCAGCTTTGGCAACCGGCGTAAAACACGTTGTGGCACTCTCCACCGATAAAGCGTGCGCCCCGATTAATCTTTATGGCGCCACGAAATTGACATCCGACAAACTCTTTACGGCAGCAAATAATATCAGAGGCTCCCGTCCGATCAAATTTTCGGTTGTGAGATATGGCAACGTGATGGGTTCTCGCGGATCGGTGATTCCTTTCTTTATCAACAAACGCGACAGCGGAGCAAAAGAACTCCCGATCACCGACATGCGCATGACGCGTTTTAACATCTCCCTGCAGGCAGGTGTCGATTTGGTGATGTGGGCAATCGGGCATCATTTGGGAGGCGAGATTTTCATTCCCAAAATCCCTTCATATCATATCAAGGATGTCGCTACTGCAATCGCGCCCAATATCCCTCAGATAGAAGTCGGTATCCGTCCCGGAGAGAAGTTGCATGAAGAAATGATCACAGCCACCGATGCGCTTAACACTATAGATTTAGGCCGTTATTATGCAATTCTTCCTTCATATTCGGCAAATGTTACAAGAGAAGATTATATAAAACATCACAACGGGAAGCCCGTTCCCGACGGATTCCATTACAGCTCGGACAACAACACCGAATGGGAGACAGTGGAATCGATGCGCGAGAACATCCGTAAATATGTAGATCCGAACTTTGAGGTGAAATGATGCGCAAACCAATACCTTATGGCCGTCAGAATATAACTGACGATGACATAAAAGCCGTGACAGAGACGCTGAAAAGCGATTATCTCACGCAGGGGCCTAAAATCAAGGAGTTCGAAGAGAAATTCGCAAAGTATGTCGGAGCGAAATATGCTGTGGCGGTAAATAATGCCACTTCCGCCCTGCATCTTGCAGCGACGGCATTAGGTGTAAAAACCGGCGACAAGGTAATAGTGACGCCGATGACATTCGCCGCGAGTGCCAATTGCATAAGATATTGCGGAGGAGATGTTAAATTCTGCGACATAGATCCTGAGACATATCTGATGGATATAGAGAAGCTTCGGAATATTCTGGAAGCTTCCCCTAAGGGAACATATAAGGGCGTTGTTATAGTTGACTTTGCAGGATATCCCCATAATCTCGAAGAGTTCCGCAAGCTTTGCGATGAATACGGTATGTGGATTATAGAGGACGCCTGCCATGCGCCCGGTGCCTGGTTCACAGACTCCGAGGGACGGAAACAGAAGAGCGGTAACGGCAAATTTGCCGACATAAGCATATTCTCTTTTCATCCCGTGAAACATATCGCTACCGGTGAAGGGGGTATGGCAACAACCGACAATCCCGAATTGTATAAGAAACTCTGTCATTACCGCACTCATGGAATTACGAAGAATCCTGCGGAACTTCATAAGAATGATGGAGGATGGTATTATGAAATGCAGGATTTAGGCTTCAATTATCGTCTTACAGATTTTCAGGCCGCACTCGGCGTTTCCCAGCTCGACAGAGCTGATGCAGGGCTTGCCCGCAGACAAGAAATAGCTCGGAAATATGACGAAGCGTTCAAGGGAATCAAAGAAATAAAGACTCCAAAACGAGCTTCTGATATTTTCCATGCATTCCATCTTTACATCATTCAGGTCGAAGACCGCAAAGGGCTGTATGATTTTCTTCATGAGCAAGGTGTTTATGCGCAGGTCCATTATGTTCCGCTTCACCTGATGCCCTATTATCAGGCATTGGGCAATAAGCCCGGCGATCTTCCGGTAGTTGAGGATTATTATGAGCACTGTCTGAGTCTGCCGATGTTCCCCACCCTCATGGATGAAGAGCAGGATTATGTAATCGCAAAAGTGAAGGAGTATATATCCGAACGGTAATTTTTTGGAATATGAGTTCTTTATTGAGTAAGTTAGTTCTCGGCACTGTCCAGTTCGGTTGCCAATATGGAATCAATTCGGCCGGCAAACCTTCGGATGAAGAGATAAAGAAGATTCTCGACACATGCAAATCAGTTGGAATCGATACTCTTGATACATCGGCGGCATATGGAAATTCTGAAGAAATTTTAGGGAATGTTCTTGAAGGAGATTCTTACTTTAAGATAATTTCCAAATATCCCAAAGGTAGCAGGTCTGTTCACGAACGTCTCTCTGAGAGCTTAAATGCACTGCATGTAAGCAAGTTATATGGTTATTTGCTACATCACTTTGACATCTATGCAAATCGTCCGGAGATTTGGAATGAATTCATCGAGATGAAGCGATCGGGGAAAACAGAAAAGATAGGATTTTCCATATATACCACAGAGGAGCTTGACCTGATATTGAACGATAAGATTCCTTTTGATATAATACAGTTGCCATACAATATATTTGACAGAAAGTTTGAACCATATCTGGAAGAATTGTATAACCGAGGAGTATCTGTACACATCAGGAGTGTATTTCTTCAAGGGCTGTTCTTTAAAGATACGGAGAATTTAAGTCCGGCTCTGAGACCATTGAAGCCGCAACTCGACAAATTGCATGCTTACTGTAACATTCATTCTATTTCGATAGCAGAGATCGCATTGAATTATATCCTCTCGAATCCTTCCGTTTCAGGAGTCTTGATAGGAGTGGATAATTGTGAGCAATTAAACAATAATATCAGGATTGCGAATAAACGTTTAACTGAGAATGATATCGAGTTTATAAAATCGATTGACATTGAGGACAAACAGTTATTAAATCCGTCAAATTGGTAAAGTATGAAAGTATTGGCTATAACTCAGGCACGATACGGATCGACCCGACTTCCGGCAAAAATACTGAAAGAGGTTAATGGCATCACTCTTTTGGAATATCATCTGAGGCGTCTTCTTAAATCTTCCAAAATAGATAAACTGAAGATTGCAACAACAGGCGAAGAGGGATCTAAATTTATCGTGGAAATAGCGGATAAATTAGGCATAGGCTATCATAAAGGTTCGGTGGATGATGTGCTATCCCGCTTTTACGAAACAGCAAATGGCGAAAACCCGGAATACGTGGTTCGTCTCACATCGGATTGCCCACTGATAGATCCGGAGGTTGTTGATCAGCTGATTGAATTTGCAATTAATTCGGATTACGATTATGTATCGACAGATGCGGAATCATTCCCGGATGGACTCGATGTGGAAGTATTTAAATTTTCCGCATTGGAGCGAGCTTATAAAGAAGCAAATTTGAAATCTGAAAGAGAGCATGTGACGCCCTACATCTGGAAAAACGGAACTGCATGTGGCGGCACTCTTTTCAAATCTTTCAAGTTTAAAAACCCGGCGGGAGATTACAATGCCAACGACTATCGAATCACTCTTGACGAGCCGGAGGACTTTGAAGTGATTAAGAATCTGATTGAAGTTTTAGGCCCGGACAAGCCTTGGCTCGATTATATTAATTTCCTTGTATCTCATAAGGATATATATGAGATAAACAGTCGTTTTGGCAACAATGAGGGATATGCGAAATCCATAAAAAACGATTCACGTATAGATAAATAGAATATAGATAAATAAAAAATATACAACAATGGGAAAAGGACAAGAATTATATAAAAAGGCAAAAACACTTATACCCGGAGGTACATCTCTTCTTTCAAAAAGACCCGAGCAACTTCTCCCCGAGAATTGGCCGGCTTACTATAGCAAATCCAAAGGATGCAGAGTATGGGATCTTGACGGGAAGGAATATATCGACTGTTTCCTCATGGGAGTCGGAACCAATACATTGGGCTATGCTAACGATGCTGTGGATGAAGCCGTGGCAAAGGTTGTCAGAGATGGAAACCTGACCTCCCTGAATTGCCCCGAGGAAGTCTGGCTCGCAGAGAAACTGATAGAACTCAATCCTTGGGCAGGGGGCGTGAGATATACGCGCGGAGGCGGCGAAGCCAATTCCATGTGCGTAAGGATAGCGCGCGCATATACCGGCAAGGACAAAGTGGCGATATGTGGCTATCACGGATGGCATGACTGGTATGTATCAGTGAATTTGGGAGAATCCGATGCGCTCGCAGGTCATCTGCTTCCCGGTATACCCACTAATGGCGTTCCTAAAGAATTGCGTGGAACCTCAATTCCGTTCCATTATAATGATTTTGCAGAACTTGAGGAAATTGTTGCCAACAATGATCTCGCTGCCGTTAAGATGGAGGTCTGCCGTAATTTTGGCCCGGAAGACAATTTCTTGCAGAAAGTCAGAGATCTCTGCACAAAGCATGGCATAGTGCTGATATTTGATGAATGCACGAGCGGATTCAGAGAGACATACGGAGGATTGTATATGAAGTATGGAGTGAACCCGGATATGACAATTTTTAGCAAGACAATGGGCAACGGCTATGCAATTGCTGCGGTTATCGGTAAAAAGGAGATAATGGATGCCGCCCAAGGCTCATGGATCAGCAGTACTTTCTGGACTGAAAGAATCGGCCCCACAGCAGCATTAGCATCACTTGCAGAGATGAAACGTGTCAAGTCGTGGGAAACCATCACGGAAATCGGGAATAATAATAAGAAGAGATGGCAGGCACTTGCCGACAAACATGGCTTGCTGATTGATCAGTGGGGAATAGCGCCTTTGGCAGGCTTCACGTTCAATAGTCCCAATCATCTGGCATACAAGACATACATAACGCAGGAGATGCTGAAGAAAGGTTTCCTTGCCGGAAACAGCATGTACACATGTATTGCCCACACTCCGGAAATCATAGATGCATATTTTGATGCATTGGATCCGATATTTGCTGAAATACGGGACTTTGAAGATGGTAAAGATGTGATGAAAGCACTCGAGGGTCCCGTCTGCCAGTCCGGATTCAAGAGATTGAATTAAATTGATTAACAATTTTTAATATCTGAATATTCCAAAGAGGTATCATTAAATAGATTCCTCTTTGGAAATATTGCTACATTTATGAAACACCGCGGATTCCGGACAATATCATACATTTTCATCAATTATGTTGAAATGAGTGAGGCTGATTCTAAAAAGATTTGGCAGATGAGGAATCATCCGTTGGTGGCTAAATGGATGGTCAATAGCGAAGAAATCCCATTCGAAGAACATCAAAGATTCGTATCAAGTCTATCAACAAAAACAGAAAAGGATTATTTTATTATAAAAGATTTTTCATCGAATATTATTGGAAGTGTAAACATCGATTATACCGAAACTCCATATCCAGAAAGGGGTATTTTTATAAATCCCCTGTTCTTCCATCAGAATCATGCATTTAATTCCTTGAAGGAGTTCTATGAACATGCTAAATCTGAATGGGGTATTCCCGGTATAATGACAAAGGTTAAGATCGACAATATAGGTTCCAATAGGCTGGAGGAAAAATTGGGAGCACGGCAATCTCTTACAAAAGAGGGATATAATATCTATAATTTAAGCTTCGATGAAACGGAGAATCATATTTCGCGCTGACGCCTCCAAAACCAAAGGCTATGGGCATTTTATCAGGAGTCTTGCATTGGCGGGATATCTGAAAGATGATTTTCGTTGTGAATTTGTGAGTTTTAACGAGGATCAGAACAGAGGGGAGATGTCTGAATACCAGTTGGATGAAACCCTCAAAATCTGTACGCCAATACCCGTATTCGGGAATAGTTTGCAGGAATTTAATGTGAATTTTCTGGAAGAAATCCATTCAGACGATATAGTTGTTCTGGACAATTATTATTATGACGCAGCTTATCAACAGTCGATAAGAGATAAGGGTTGCAAATTGGTCTGCATCGATGATATGCATCAGTATCATATGGTATGCGACCTGCTTTTTACAGTCTGTCCGTTAAAAAGGGAGGACTTTTCTCTTGAGCCTTATACCCGTTTTGCGGGAGGTATTGAATGGACTTTCCTTCGAGAGCCTTTTTTATCGCCGTTGAAAACAAAAAAATCATCCTCTCAGATCAATAGAGTTGTGATGGCAATGGGCGGCGCTGACGCATTCAATCTGACCGATAAGATGATAGAAGCGTCTCTTTCCGTGATTCCCGAGGCGGAATTGACAGTTATATGCGGAGATGGAGCGAATGTTGCAAAAGAAAATGATTCGCGGGTGAAAGTTCGTCGCCGACTCTCGGCAGAAGGAATCGTAACGCTATTCGATAATGCGGACGTCGGACTGCTTTCTGCAAGCACGATCTGTATTGAGGCGATTTCCCGCAAACTTCCTGTAATTGCGGGATATTATGTAGATAATCAGGAGGAGTTCTACCGTTATGGAGTAGAACATAATTATTTTTCGGGATTAGGTTCTCTTTTAGATGATGTTTCTAAAATTGAGGATCGACTGGGCAATATAATAGGAAATAACTGGCAAAAATCAAAGGAGATAGATTTTTTGTCACAGAAGAATAAAACAATAGAACTTTTCAAATCTCTTTAAAGAGCGATATGTCAAAGACATTTATAATAGCGGAACTTTCCGCAAACCATAATCATAATTTACAAACCGCGATAGATTCCATAAAGGCAGCCGCTTCGATAGGAGTTGATGCTGTCAAGATTCAGACATATACCGCCGATACGCTTACACTCAACTGCCGTAAGGATGATTTTGTATTGAAAGGTGGCTTGTGGGATGGGTATTGCTATTACGATCTTTACAAAGAAGCCTATACCCCTTGGGAATGGCATGAGGAATTGTTTAAGGTAGCAGAAGAGGAAGGAGTCGTTATGTTTTCCACGCCGTTCGATAATACGGCAGTGGATTTGCTTGAGTCTCTTGGTAATCCTATCTATAAGATAGCATCGTTCGAAATCATGGATACGGAACTTATCCGCTATGCCGCTTCCAAAGGAAAGCCCGTGATAATGTCGACAGGAATTGCTACGGAACAAGAGATAAGGGAAGCTATAGATGTTTGTCATGAAGTGGGAAACGAGGACATCACTCTTCTAAAATGCACTTCCGAATATCCGGCAAGAATCGAGGATGCAAATCTTGCGATGATCCCGGCCATGCGCGAACGGTTTGGCGTAAAGGTAGGCCTTTCGGATCATTCGATGGGTTCTTTAGTGCCTACAGTGGCAGTGGCGTTGGGAGCAACGGCTGTTGAGAAGCATTTTATACTTGACCGATCGATCGGAGGAGCCGATTCAGGATTCTCGATGAACAAGGAAGAATTTGCGCAAATGGTAAAAGATATCCGCGCCGCTGAAAGTTCTTTGGGTACTATATCTTTTGAACTCACGGAGCGTCAGAAAAAATCCCGTCAGACGGGACGTTCTCTTTATGTAAGCAAAGATATAAAAGCAGGCGAAGAGATAACTCGCGAGAACATTCGTTGTGTGCGACCCGGTTTCGGACTTCATCCCCGCCATTACAACGAGGTGCTCGGGAAACATGCCCTCCGCGACCTTGAATTCGGCTCCCGCCTCCGACTTGAAGATTTGGATAGAGTTAGCATATAAAAAATAACTGAGAGTATGTAAAAATACAACTTCGCGTAAAAAATCCCAAGAATTATGGAAGAAGAGCATATCCGAAATTTCGCTCCGGAAATGGTGGAATCAATTTGGAACAGGGCCGCGGAAATGGAAGGTCTTGATTCAAGTCTTTTCCGTAAAGACGCCTGTGGTGCCGTTATAGCACGGTCCCAATATGGAATGAAAGATTCGAATTTCGGATGGGATGTCGATTATGTCTATCCGGTAGAGCTGGGGGGAGATGATAATATTGAGAATCTCAGAGCGATGCAATGGGAGAATGTAGAATCAAAAGGTTCTGATTTCCCCGTTTATAAAAGTGCTGTCAGCTTCAAAGGATTTGAGAATGTCGAGGACGTTCGCAACAAGAAAGTGAATTCAACATTGGTCAAGGGATTGATGCAAATATATCCATTGATAGAACCATAATAAAGAACTAATATATAGATACAAATATATTAGTAAACATAAAACACATGTGGCAATGAACCGGATTGATTCAAAATACAAGTCAATGGCCGCGTATGCGCTATATTATCAATTGCAATTGAAAAAGGTGGGCACTTTGGATATTATCAAGCAATTTATCCGGCTGGCTGTGATGCAGTCTGCTGTGCGCGTTTTCGACGCATCGCAATTAAAAGATTTTGTAAATCACAGACTGGGTCTTGATGTGCCGTATGCCGTAATGGAGAGGGCTGTTGCAGACTGCGAGTTTTTGCGGAAGAAGGGGAGGAAGAACGAATATGAACTTGCCGGAGAGATAGAACAGGAGGATATCGAAGAGAGCTCCAAAGCTCTAGATACGAATGAGGAGAGGATAAATGGGATATCGGAGAAACTGTTTAAGTTTATCGAGGAGAAATCCGGCTTGGCGCTTGGTGAAAGCGAACGTTTCCAGGTTCAGTGCGATCTTGCCCATTTCCTGATTGACAAGGAGAGTTCTGACGGATTCAAACCCCATATAGCGGCCTTCATAAAGGAGAACGAGGGGGATGAAGAGATGGTCGGAATGCTTCAGGAAGTCTCGATGGGCGTACTCGTGTTCTTCGGCTTGCAGCAAGACGGAATAGAGAAGGGATGGGAGAAATTCTCCCGGCCTCTGACGCTTTTTCTGGATACGGAGATTCTATTCAATATAATGGGTTATAACGGGGAGGCTTACAGGCTTTTGGCTCAGGATTTTATAGCTCAGGTAAATGAAGTTAAAAGAGAGGCCGTATATAAGAACGACAAAGAGAGATCCAATATACGGCTTGTCTATTTCCCGGAGACTCACGATGAAGTAGATAAATTCTTTGAGAATGCGCAGTCTATAAAAAGAGGAACAGGAGGGGGCATAAGGAGGACGGATGCCCTGAACTATATCCTGCTGAATTGCAGGGACACGGCGCAAATATCTTTGATGAATTCGGATTTCTGGAGCAAGCTTTCGGATCTTGGCATTAAGCCGTTCGAAGAGGAGATCCCCTCACAGCTCGACATGCAGGAATATAATGTTTATGCCGAGGAATTCATAGATAAGGAGAAAGAGGAGACTCCGGAAAAATCGGGGAGCGATGACAAGGACCAGTGGCAGAACCTCGCGTTCCTCGACAGCATTTTCAAGCTGAGGGGAAGATATACCGTTAGGAACAAGTTGGAGCATGTGGGCTATCTGATAGTTTCCAATACGAAGGATCTGCTGTCGAAAGCTTCAAAGATCAGGAAAAGTCCTCCGGAGGGGATTGAGCTCCGATATCCTTTGGCGCTGAATCTATTGGATATTACATCAAGGATGTGGCTTATCCTCAACCGTGGTTTCGGCAGCTCGAGTTCGATGCTCTCTCTGAGCGTCGTGACGCAGGCTTCGATTGCGCTGAAAGCGCATCTCAACGGTTTGATAAGAGCGAAGTACGATGAAATCTATCTGAAGTATCACAACAAAGAGATAGATGAGGAGGGGATAAAAAGGGGTATATATGGATTGCGGAAATTGTCGGAATCGAGCAATGATCCGGAAGACGCATGCCTCACAGAGATAATTTCCAACGGGGATCTGGATGAATATATCCGGCAGAAGGATCTCACGGAGGAGGCTTTAAGAGCGGCCAACAATGAATCTCATCTTGAAGTTGAGAGAATCACTCAGGAAAGCAATAGAAAGGAGGAGGCTCTCAGAGCCGAGCTGTCGGATGAAAAGAGCAAGAGCGCAGACCTCGCTAATCGGCTGAGTGACAAGGACTCGAAGATAGAGAGGATGAAAGCCAAGCGGATAGACGAGGAGAATGCGAAGTTGGAGCAAAAATTCAAGAAATTGGACGATGAATGGACCGATAAATTGGGCAAATATAAGCGAAAGAGGGAAAGAAAGCAATGGGGAAAGATTGCCTTTTCCGGCTTCATCGTTCTCGTTCTTTTGGCAAATGTGGTTCTTTTTGCATCATGGGAAAAGGAGTGGTATTTCATAGTAACTGCGATTGTGGCGGGCATTATTTTGGCTGCCTTGAGCCTGACGAAGCATAGCTGGTTTGTGGATTGCTGTAAGTTTGCGTTTTCAAAATCCTACCGCGAAGCAAAGAAGGCGGCATGGGCGAAAGAATTTGAAATTGCAAATCCCAAACCCAAGAAGCTAATTTATACAGTGGAGGATTGGGAAAGGGAATACTCATGAAAGGAGAGAGAATAAGAGTAAATGAGAATATAACAAATGACACGCGACGGCTATATTGATTTTTTGAAAGGAGTTTGCATAATATGGGTAGTTCTGACTCATAATTTACCGCCTTACTTACAAGATTCCATCGGATTCTCAGTGTGGGGAGCTATGGCTGTTCCTCTCTTTCTGCTTCTTCAGTGTTATCATGTTTTCAGAAAAGGCTTCTCGACTCTGAATATAAAATGGCGTTCATTTTATAATGTAAAGAAACTTTTGCATCGTATAATTCTTCCGTTCATCTTTACCACAGTATGCTCGGCAATAGTGCTTGTGCTGTCGGGCAGTCCGCTACTGAATGTAATTAAAAATGCCCTTATTGAGGGAGGCATAGGACCGGGAAGTTATTATTTCTGGATTTATGTGCAATTTCTCATAATAGTTCCTCCGGTGTTCTTTCTTATAAAACGCTGGGGGGGGTGGAGGTTACATTTGGCATTTATTGCCATCGCCCAACTGCTGGAAATCGTGTGTATGGTTTCCGGAATAATAGAGCCGTTGTATCGATTATTATGTTTCCGCTATGTATTTCTAGTATATCTGGGATTCATTTGGAGTCAGACCATGATATCGAAGCGACTTGAAAAATGGCAAGTGATTTTCGCGGTTGTGAGTTTAGCGGCGTTGGTTAACATCCACTATGTCGTTAAAGGCAGTTTAAATCCAATCTTTCACGATACAGGATGGCGAGATTGTCATTGGATATGTTATTACTGGGCTGCTTTCCTTCTTCCGTGGCTTCTCAGATATTTATACAATATTTGCCATAAGAGATTGAAAAGGTTCATTGAGTATACCGGTCGGTACAGCTATGAGATATTTTTGACACAAATGTTCGTATTCACAGCCTATCCGGTGATTTTCAAAAATACTTTGCACGGGGTATATGTATTTTTAATTACAACAGTCGCTTCTATTTTTCCTGTTTTATTATATCAGTATTGCAAAAATAAACTCAAACTCAAACTGAAACAAACTTAAGAATGATAAGAGTAGGGAATATCGATTTATTAAAGGGAATTCGTAAATTGTCGCATAACTCGAATATTAAGGCGGGAGCGCTCTATACGATATTTTCTTTTATATACAACGGGTTGAACTTTGTGCTGATGTTGATATTAGCAAAGTTCCTGACCCCATCGGATTATGGCTCTCTCAATCTTTTCAATACATTAATTCAGATTATAGGAATAATTATCTGCTTGTGCACTACTTCTTATGTTAATGTTGCATTTTTTCAGAAGGATAGAGAAACGCTCCGTAAAATCATCTGGATATGTTTTATCGTAACTTCGATTATTTTAGGAGCTTTATCTATGGTGCTTCTATTTGCCTACGATTTTATGGTAAAGATTGTTGGTATAGGGATACAATATCAATGGCTGGCACTCTTCATCTGTTATTTTCAGGTATTTACTTCCATGAATCTTGATATTTTCCGACTTGAGGAAAGGCCTAAAATTTATGGAATTTATACTATCACTCAGGGAATTTTGAATTTCATACTTACATTCCTTTTTATTGTCGGTATGAAATATGGATGGGAGGGGCGCGTTTATGCGATGTTCTTGACGGGATGCGCATTCTTTGTTTTGAGTATCTATCTGATGTACAAGGCGACATATCTAAGGCCATCGGTATTTACGAAATCGCTTGTAGTAGAAACATTGATATTCTCGCTTCCTATTATACCTCATCTTGCTTCCTTTTGGCTTAAACAGGGTATGGACAGGTATATTATAAAATTTTTTTACGGCACTTCAGAAGTCGGGATTTATAGCTTTGCGATGAATCTGGCTGCAATTATTGCAATCATCGGGAATGCTTTCAACTCGAGTAATTCGGTTTATATCTTTAAGAAACTTTCGGATGGATATGAAAAGGTGAAAGCTACATTGAGAAAACAGGCTGTTCTTATGAGCGCTGTGTTCTTGGTTATCTCCGCGCTTGTTATACTGTTTTCATGGGGGTTGATTTATTTTTTCCTTCCCAAATATACGGAATCTATGAAATATATCATTCCTCTCGGAGTAGGTGCATTCTTCCAATGTATATATCTGCTATATGTGAATTACATTTTTTACCATAAGAAAACCGTGACATTAATGTCGATAACCTTAACAACAGGACTTATTCAATTGGGGCTTTCGTTGTGGCTTACGAGATACAGCGTTTTATATACAGCTTATATTTCAATGGGAATTAGTATATTGACGGCATTTATAGTCATGATGTTTGCAAAGAAGTATAATAGAGAATCATTAGCATGAAAGAGTTTATTCTTATCGACCATGAGCCTTGGACCAAAACAAGGAAAGAACGGTTTTACGATATGTTCAAGAAAGCCGGAGTAGATTTGAAGGTGTTGGATTTGTCGCAATGGCTCTATCCCGGATTTGAAAATCCGGATATGCTCCCGGATGAGCCTTACCTCACAAGAATTTACTCTGATGTGGAGTTCTCAGAATATCTTTCGAAAAAAGATCCTTCAAAAACTATTATAGTGGAGGAATGCTTCAGGAACTGGCATACAAAAGAGGTTTTCAAAATATTGGCAGATCTCGGTTTCAAGACTATAAAGGTAGAACTTTACGGGAATACTGTTTTAAAGGAGAGTTTGAAGCACAAGCTTAAATATATGACTCCTGCCCGATTGGTTAAAGCTATTAAAGATAAGCAAGAGGGATACAGATTAAACAGATTCTACAAAAAAAACGGTATTGGTGCAGGTCCTGCGGAAATAATATCCAGCAATAAATTAAATCGAACTTTGCCTTACAATCATCCGGACTATGAAAAAATAAGGTTTTGGGATAAGAAGGAGGTTGTAAAGAAACCGTATATCGTCTTTTCTGATGAATATTTCCCATTTCATACGGATATCAAATATTTTTTAAAGGATAACGGGAAGTATAGCGGCGAAAAATATCAGGCTACAATGAGGCGCTATTTTGATTATCTTGAAGCGAAATATAAGATGCCGGTTGTAATTGCCGCCCATCCTAAATCGGATTACAAGGGAGATGAATTCGGTAACAGGAGGATAATCAAATACGAAACAGACAATCTTGTCAATAATGCTTCAATGGCTACTTTACATCTCTGCAATACAATTTCATATTCGGTTTTGAAAGATGTGCCGGTTGCTTTTGTTGCAACTGATGATTTTTTTAGGATTAAAGACTTTGAGAGAATAATGGATAATCTTTCCAAAAATATTCTCGGACTTGATTATTATAATCTTGACCATGTGGATTTCGATAAGATTGAGTTCCATAAGGTCGATAAAGATAGGCGTGAAGATTATATATATTCATATCTGACTTCCAAAGAGACGGAGAATAAGAGGAATGAAGATACACTGAGAGAATATCTAAGCAAAATGTAGGCATTTGTTTATATCATGCGTTTTTGTACCAATCCGTCTGGAATCTTGAAACGAGCTGCGCCGTGTTAATTCTCTTTTTCATATTGGCATTATTGATTATATTTTCATGGAATATGAAAATGAATTATCCGGAATATCAAAAGATAATCTGGGTCGGTTTGGGTATATTATTGATTTTGATTTCCGGTTTCAGAGAAAATGTCGGGATTGATTTTGAAATGTATAAGGTATTCTATGAAAATCCGGATTCAAGAGTCAACGAATCTATAGAACCCTTATGGCGTTTTATTAACCTATTTTTGTATTCAACAGGGTTCAATTATCATATTTTCTTTATATATACTTCGACTTTGATAGTTGGGGCAACTTGTTGTTTTTATCATAAGGATTCAATGTATGAATATGCAGCGTTGTTGTTGTTTCTGGTCATGGGTTTTTATTTTGAATCAATGAACCTTGTAAGGCAATATTGTGCGATTTCCTTGACATTCATTTCTTTTAAATTTTTTGTTCTTAAAAACTATAAAAAATTCGTATTGATATCGGCATTGGCCTTATGTTGCCATATGTCTGCTGTTTTTGCCATAGTGTTGGTGTTTTTATCAAGAATCCGATTCTCTAAAAAAATATTAGTTATTGCGATTATAGCAAGTCTTTTGTTTGGAGATACTTTAATGAATTATATTGTGTCTTTTGTTATGGAGGCTATTGCCGGTCAGAGATATTCATATACACCGGACGATTTTTCAACGGGGGTTTCATCCGGTGCTATGAAATATGTATATAATCTTTTGGTGATCGGTATTGTTTTGATTGTTCCCCTTAAGGTTGCTGACAAAAGCGATATATGGCCGATGTTGACAGTGGTTGTAATCGGATTGTGTATATATAATATTTTCTATCTTTTCATGGTTGCAAGGAGATTGAGCCTTTACGGACTTTGCTTTTTGCCGTTGCTGATTCCAAAAGCAATCCAATATATAAGGGTGGACAGAAAATCAAAATATCTGATATATGGCATTATCTGTGCTGTATTTTCTGCATTTACCATAAAGACATACAGCGGAACGCCTTATGATTTCCAAATTTTTTAATTTTCAGTTAAGTATGACAAAAATTTGAAAACATCGAATTTTGGGGTATAAGCAGGACGCAGGAGTATGGTCGCAATCTCCTCCAAACCATACTTGACAAGCGACTTTGCCTTTCTTCCATGTTTCAGAATCCTTATCGGTTTAATATTTATATCTTTATGTTCACCAACGAGATACGCCCATACAAGAGCCATGCAGACCATTGCGACAAGTCTCGCGATGCGCTCCATATCACGCATATGGGTGTCCTCGATGTTGAAGCCGGAAGATTTCATGGCTCTGAAGGCCGTTTCTATCTCCCAACGCTTTTTGTATGTCAAAATCGCGCCCTCGGGCCGGTTGAAGCATATGAGAATCTGCAATTCCGGAACTCCATCGGAGTTTTTGATTCGGCTTCCGGCAAGATAGACATACTCGCCTTTGTGAAGAAAGAGCTTATGGAAGAATTTCTCCTGACCGACCTTCAGATCATTGAACAGCCACCAGGCACGGATTCTCTCACCGGTGGAAGGCTTGACAATCCAGAAGTTCTGCCGAATACGGATGTAATACCGAATACGGATGTAATACCGGATGCGTCTGGTGTTCAGCCGTCCGATCCATTCCTTACCTATGAATTCCCTATCGGCCACAAGACAATCGATGCAGTCGGATCCGAAAAGGCGGATGAACCGCTCCATGATTTTCCTGCGTTCCTCCCGATTGGAATTGCCTCGTTTAGGAAGAAGGCTGAAAATCAGCGGAAAGGCGATACCTTTGTATGTCACGCCCAGCATCAGTATGTTGATATTGAACTCTCCGAACTTCCAGTTGGTGCGATCCATGCTCAACACAAGACCGGTCTTGACAGGAAGCAGCGAGAAAATCATACGGGCTATGATGTCAAGGTCAAGAACATACCTGGCAAAGAATCTTTGGAGCCGTCTGAGGTTGGAATCCTTGTCGACAGCCGTAGACATCGCATTAGCAAGTTTGTGGAGGCTGACAGTCTGCACCACACAGAGTGCGTGGAGCAGCAACGCCATAAGTTTTATGCGTGCCAGATTCATACTTTGTCCAAAGTGCTCTTGCATAATCGGGAGGATTTGGTTAACTTTGACCAAGTCCTTGGAATTAGTAGTTTTCATGGAGAAAAGTCGGCAAACTTTTCCTTTAAATTACTAAATTTCGGGGACTTATGCAAATTTAATCACTTGAAAATTAGATGTTTAACAGCGTAAATTTAAAATTTGTCATCTACTAAAAATTTTCAGGTTAAATGAAGATTGCGTATTGTCTGGCAGGATTGTTTAATTCCGCGGGTATGGAAAGAATCGTGACCGATAAAGCGAACTGGCTTTCGAAACAGGGGCATGAGGTTACGATAATCACGGCCGAACAACGCGGACGTGAGCCTTATTATAAGCTTAATGGAAATGTCGGTTTATATGACTTAGGGATCAACTATTCAAGCAATGATAGTTTTCTTTTAAAACTGCTGAATTATCCTATTAAGGCATTGCGGCATAGGAGGCGACTTAGAAAGTTCTTAAAATCTCACAATCAGGATATCACCATAACGACGATTGGAAATGAATTTCTGTTTTTATATAAAATTCCCTATGGCGGGAAAAAGATAGCAGAAATTCATTTTACCAGATTTTACAGAAAATTAGGTGCCAGTGGTTTTTTGCGTAAACTTGTAGATAATTTCAGAAGCAGACAAGAAACTTATAAACTCGCTAATTATGACCGATTTGTCGTGTTGACGGAGGAGGATCGTAAAAATTGGCCGGAATTACAGAATATTTGCGTGATTCCGAATTTTATTGAGAAACAAAATAAAGAGAAAGACTATAAATTAAAAAAACGGTTTATTTGTGTCGGTCGACTGAGTTATCAAAAAGGAATAGATATCCTCATTGAGGCATGCAATCTTATTAAAGATAAGCTCGATGGATGGCATGTGGATATATTTGGCGCGGGAGAGGAAGAAACAAAATTGCGAAGCCAAATCGATGAATCCGGGCTTTCTGAAATAGTAAGAATAAATAAACCGACTACAAATATATATGCAGAATATGCTAAATCCGATGCGTTGCTAATGACATCCAGATTCGAAGGACTTCCGATGGTATTGCTTGAAGCGATGTCTGCGGGTATTCCGGCGATTTCGTTTCGATGTCCTTGCGGGCCATCGGATATAATTACAGAAGGATGCGGCATCCTTGTTGAAAACGGAAATGTGGAAAAGTTTGCAAAAGCCATGGCGGATGTGATTGATAATCCCCATACATTAATGGAAATGGGTCGTAAATCGAAGGAACGGGCCACGGATTTTGAGAAGGATGCAGTAATGAGGGAATGGGAGGATTTGTTTAATACTCTAACAGCCAATAATTAAAGAAGTGAAGATAGTATATATTATAAATAGTTTAAGAAAAGCGGGGCCGGTAATTGTATTGAAAAGGCTTCTGGATGGGCTCGATAAATATAAGCCTGAAATACACATTATAAAGTTGGCGGATGACGAAAAAGAGCGATCGATGACTTCTGAATTCCGAAAAATGGATTTAACGATCCATGAATTTCATCTTTCGAAGCTTCAGCTGGAAATTAATACAAATAATATTGCTGCGAGAATAGACAGCATTTTGGAAACAATCAAACCTGATTTGATTCATACACATGGATATCACCCGGTATTGCTCGCTTCCAGATTAAATTATAAGTGTCCAAAAATAGAAACGCTGCATAATATTTGCGGCGAGGATTTTATTTATTCGAAAGGGAAGATTTTGGGCAGATATATGGTGAATAGATATTTGAAGTCTTTGAATAAACTTTCAGGTGCCGTTGCCATTTCCGAATCTGTACGGGATTACTATAAGAAATTTTCCAAACTGAAAAATATCGATACCGTCTACAACAGTATAGAACCATATGGCATAACATCTAAAGAGACGTTGCTTAATAAACTCGGACTCAATCCAAGTTTAAAATATTGCGTCGCCGTGGGCTCATTGTCAGAACGAAAAGATCCGATAACTGTTATCAGAGCCTTTTCAAAATTCAAACTTTCTCATCCCGATGAGAATATTCAATTGCTTTTTCTCGGAAAGGGGGAATTATACGACGAATGCCATAAGGAGATTGGCGAAAGGAATGATATAAAATTATTGGGTTGGAAGCCCAATCCTTTGGATTATATAGCGGTGTCTGAATTTTCGATTTGCGCATCACACTCAGAAGGATTTGGTTTGAATCTTGCGGAATCATTGTCGATAGGATGTCCGGTTGTATGTACGAACATAAAGATTTTTGATGAACTCACGAAAGAATTTAACGAAGTCAAGAAATATCAGTTCAATCCCGGAGATGTGGATGGCTTGGCTAATTCCATAGCAAATATTGTTAAGGAGAGACCTAATTTTGGAAATGAGAAAATACGTGCTTGCGATTTGTTTTCACAAGAGAGAATGGCTGACAACTATATGAGAGTCTATAAATCGTATTGCAAATCTGCTGATCAGAAAAAACTGTAATTTATTTTCATTGATAAAAACAGTATGGAAAAATTAAGACATTTACAAAGGGTGCTCTTGTTTATGCTCGAGGAGATTGATAAATTATGTAAAAGGAATGGAATCGAGTATTATCTGAGTGGTGGAAATGCTTTGGGTGCGGTGCGACACAAAGGATTTATACCTTGGGATGATGATCTGGATATTATGCTGATGTCTGATGAATATTACAGATTTATAGAGGCCTGCAGAAGAGAATTGGATCCGAACATCTGGTATATTCAAGAGGAAAAGAAGGATTGGTATGGGTATTATTCAAAAATAAGATTAAAGGGAACATTTGTAGATGACAGAGGGGAATGGGAAGGACTTGATAAAGAAAACAGAGGGATTTTTATTGATGTATTCAGAATTGCCCCTGCATCGAAATCCAAGATAGGCAGGTATTCTCAATATTTCTGCGATAAACTTCTGACAAGTTATTCCCTTTTAATAAAAGGTTACAGGAGTAATGAATGGAAGAAGAAATTAATGTTGGCTTTGGCGAACGGTTTGAGAATAAAGAGTGTAAGAAATATTTGCGAAAATATTGTAAATGGAGGAAATAAAAATGCCTCAGGAATGGTTTTCTGTGTTTCAGATGTTTTAAGGTTGAGTAATTTTTTCATTGAAAAAGATGTCTTTGGGAAACCTCGTTATGTGGAATTTGAAAAAGGAATGTTTCCTGTTCCGGAAAGGACTGATGAATACTTGAAGAAACTTTATGGCGATTACATGAAATTACCACCAATAGAACAGCAAAAGCCACCGCATTCGCAAAAAATTGAATTCGGAAAGTATTGATTTGGTTGTATTTTTGTTTTATAAATAGAGAGATTTCGCTTTTACGGTGTTGGGTGGAAATCTAAAATTGAATAGGTATAAAAGTTTTGCATTGGGATAAGTGTTGATAATTGTTTAATATCATTATAGAATTATTGGTATGGGGTTTACGGTTTTAATGTCGCTATATGATAAAGAGAATCCGGATTTTCTAAGGGAATCTCTCGATAGCCTTATTCATCAGACTCTTGTCCCTGATGAGGTTGTCGTTGTGGAGGATGGACCGGTTGGCGATGTTCTTGAATCTGTGTTGACGGAGTTCCAAAGGCGATGCGATGTTCTTAAGGTGATACGTTTGCCTCATAATCAAGGTTTAGGTGATGCCCTGAATGAAGGACTGAAACATTGCTCGAATGATTTGGTGGCAAGGATGGATACGGACGATATTGCCAAGCCGGAGCGTTTCCGCAAGCAGGTGGAATTTATGGAAAATAATCCAGGGATTGATGTTATCAGTGCCTGGATTGAGGAATTTGAGGGGAATACCGGGAATGTGATTTCTATAAGAAAGCTTCCTGAGACCCATGAGGAAATTTTAAAGTTTGCCAGGTTTCGAAATCCGATAAACCACCCGGTGGCTATGTTCCGAAAGAGCGCGGTAATTAAGGCCGGCAATTATCGGAAGTTCCTATTGTTTGAAGATTATTATCTTTGGGCAAGGATGCTGATGAACGGTAGCAAATTTCATAATATACAGGAAAGTCTTTTGTATTTCAGATCTTCGCCGGATATGTTCGGCCGTAGGGGCGGCTGGAAATATGCTCGCGATGAGTTTAAATTTCAGAAGGAGCTTCATCGGATGGGCTTGATTTCATTTCCTGAGTTCATAAAAAACGAGACTACAAGATTCGGCGTTAGGATAGTTCCAAATTTCTTGCGCAAGTTTCTATATAGGAAGCTGATGAGATGACGATTGGGATAGCGGCGAACTGAAGTTCGCTCACGCGACCGGCGGGGATAATTTTGAATTTTGAATTTTGAATGTTGATTTTAGAATGGGAAGAAGGGTAATTTTGTAGCCGGAATTATTGAGGCGGAAATACTATGGTAAATTTGTTATATTTGCAGGATGAGTGAGCTTAAGAATAATTTAGACGTATTGATCAAGAATAAGGATACGGTAGCCGTGTCTTTCCGGCTGGAATTCTATAGCCGGGGGTTTATGGAGTTCTTTAAGTCTCTGCGCGGCGATTGGGGAAACCGTTTCTCGTATCGTCTGCTTTCGGGTGAGGAGCGCTATCGGATTGATCTGGCTTCGCTGGCGAATCAGCTTGGTACTACAGAGGATGAGCTGGCGGATAGTAAGTGCTATATTTTCGATTATGAGTCGGCGGATGATCCTGATAAGTTCTCTCAGCTGATTGTCGGAGAATATTTCATATATATTTATGTCGAGGCTAAGGAGTTCGCCGAAGAATTCTCATGTCTCTTCAAATTTATAAAAGAAATCCTGGATCATAAAGAGGAGATTAATGAAATGCTATCGCCCAATTCGGCGAGATTTTCTTGCGTCAGGCATCAATTGCTGTCGCCGGATTTTATGGGAAACTACGCAGGGAAGAATTATTATAACATGATGTTGCATAATAATGAAACTATTATGTCGCAACAGTATGAGCTTCGGGAGGAATATCCGAATTCTGCGGACGGCCTTGTCGGACGTTTTATAGCCAAGATGGAACCTGTGATTAATGATGAGGGTAAGAAGCAGGGAAGCGTGCTGCTTATTGCACATGCTTCGCGCCGAATGAATGATTTTCATGACCAAACGGTCGGCAATGCATTGGTGGAAATGGTGGGCGTTATCAATAAAATGGAGGACAAGCTATGCCTAAAGTTATAATAGAAATTAATGGGGAGGGGAAAAGGGTGGAAAAAACATCCACTGAGGTGAATCTGACATCTTTCCGCAAGGTGTCGACGACAGATTATGAGCGTTTGGGAAGCCGGCCGAGCACGCCGCTGAGAACCCGTTCGCGCCGTGAGCGTGAGATTCGCCGGCGCGACAGGGGCGGATATATGACGGAAGGATTTAATTCCGGATTCTGAAGTGGCTGAGCCTATAAGATCTAAGGATTGCGTGTCGCTGAGGTCTTTGAGGCTTCATGTGTATGTGGTGGGCTATCCGATGGAGGGTGAGGCCATTTTATTCCTGTTCGAGGAAAATTCGGAGCCAAAGCTTACAATCCTGACTGATTCTTACAGGGATGATGATTATTGCCACATCTCAAAGATTCTAAGTGACTGGGGTTCTCCGAATCTGGATGTGTTTTTCTGGACTCACCCGGATAATGACCATTCAAAAGGGATAGAGACTTTGCTCGGAGAATTCGATAAAAACGGGGATTGCCATATCTTTATTCCCCATTATCTTCATTCGGAAAATGTGGAAGAGCATATCGGAAAGAATGCCACAGGTGCTTTGACGTATCTAAAGAATAATTATAACAGGTCTCCTAAATATGCCAAAGGGCATTTGCGACAATATCATCCGGTAAGTTTTGATGTATCGGCGGATCCGGCAAGGTTTAATTTTGAGTTCAGGTCGATTGTAACGGGTGGATTGCTCGGTGTATCGATCGAGATTTTCGGGCCTGAGGTGCAACGGGTGTTGCAGCATACCGATGGAACTCTCGGCTATGATGCGAATACGATGTCGATAGTCTACAAAATGAATGCCAATTCCGTGAATCTTTTTATGACCGGGGATCTGGATAATGAGGGAGCCGGGGTGATACCGGATGAGTGTTTCAAAAACATTCATTTTTTGAAGATTCCGCATCATGGCTCGGATGAGTTAAAAGATTTTCCGGGCAAGTTTGTTATGAATGAAACGGAGGATATGGTGAGCGCTACGACGGTTTTCAACCATGGCAAGAAGCCTCTGCCGGTTGATGATATTATAGAAGATTATAAGGAGTAAGAGAAATTTGGATGTGTGCACGTAACGTATAATCTGATGAAAGTTCTCAGGGAGGGAGAGGTGGAACTGGCGGGTAATGCCTTGGCTCTATAATGGCTTTCAAAGCCGAAGGAGAGATGGGGCGCCAAGGCGGCCGACAACGGCGAACTGAAGTTCGCTCACGCGACCGGCGGGG
>OHTA01000271.1_pt1 | contig 39211 bp, 27 predicted proteins | sample 1578851 | NCBI WGS metagenome assembly OHTA01 (sample SAMEA3879578, study PRJEB24766) | human gut metagenome | biome: human-associated habitat; feature: feces | place: USA | collected 1985/1987 | reverse complement strand
ACCAACGACCCCGAGATTACAAATCACGTGCTCTGGCCAACTGAGCTAAAGAGGCTTGTCATATCTAACTTCGCAACCATTCCGCCTTGAATGGTTAAGCGGCTGCAAAGTTAGATATTTATTTTAAATCTCAAAAACTTTCGGTGTTTTTTTTTATTTACCGCGTAGTTTTTCTTTATATTTTGTCAATTGCTTAGAAAGCGCATCTACGCATACATCAACCGACTCTTCAAATGTATCACTCACCTTTTCTGCAAAAAATTCACCATTAGGCACCAGCACTTTTATACTAGCCTCCTTATTCATCGCAGTTTCAGGCTTTACAACTTTTAATGACACCTCCACTTTATTTATATCGTCACAATACTTTTCTAACTTAGCAGTTTTCTTCTGAATAAAATCCTGAAGTTTTTCTGTTGCATCGAAATGAATGGCTTGAATTCTAACTTCCATAAATACCTCCTTTTTTACGCTCTTGGATGAGCTTGTTCATAAACTTTTTTAAGTTCCTCAAAAGTCGTATGCGTATAAATTTCCGTTGTAGTCAGACTACTATGACCCAGTAATTCCTTCACTGCGCCCAACTCTGCCTCATTATTCAACATAGCAGTTGCAAAAGTATGCCTCAACACATGCGGACTTCTTTTTTTTAACGACACCACTTTTGACAGGTTCCGTTTCACTAAAAGATACACCTTTCCAGGATACATCCGTTTTCCGTTTTTTAGGACGAAAAACGCCTCTGCCTTTCCAGGCAACACTTCATTTCTTATTTTCAGATAAACAGACATCGCCCTTCGCAATTCTTCTCCAAAAGGAATTAAACGCTGTTTATTTCTCTTTCCCGTTACTTTTATCAGAAACGCAGAAAAATCGACATCCACATCATTCAGCCCTATCAACTCGGAAAGCCGCATGCCTGTAGCATAAAACATTTCCAACACCATTCTATCCCGACAACCTGTAAAATCCTCCTTAAAAGGAACATCATCCAAGAGTCGGTCCATTTCACGTTCTTTTAGAAATACAGGAAGAGGTTTCTTATTTTTCGGTCCAATGATTTTCAACATCGGATCCTCCTCTATCACACCTTTCTTTAGAAGGAAACGATAAAACGACCGGAGTGAACTCAGTTTTCGGTTTACAGAAGCAGATGTATATCCATTCTCCATCAGGTTCATCACCCAACCACGAACCAAATCAGCATCTACCGTTGTAAAATCGACTTTCTCGTCTTTCCCCTTGAAGTATTCTTCGAACTTGGTCAAATCTATTCCATAACTAACTATTGTTTTTTCAGAATAGTTTTTTTCAAATCGAAGATAATCCAAAAAAGAGTCTGTCATCATAAGAAACGTCGCTTATCAATTCAGCAACGAATATATGAAAAAGAATTCAATTATTCAAAGAATGTGCGAGTTTTTAATTATTCTTCTACTTGCTGAAGTTTCTGAACATAGATAGCACGTTCTCTTTTCAGTCTGTTCAATACAGACGGCTTGTCGAACTGCTGTCTAGCTCTTAGTTCTTTTACAACACCTGTTTTCTCAAATTTTCTTTTGAACTTCTTCAGCGCTTTTTCAATGTTTTCGCCTTCTTTTACTGGTACTACAATCATTGTTTTTAATTATTAAATATGTTGTTATTAATATTTTCCGATAGTCAAATTGCGGCGCAAAATTACACATACTTTCTTTATTTACAAAACTTTCCGCAATTATTTATTTAAAATAATCTAGAAATCGTATCTTTGCTTTCTAGTACAAACCATTATAAACCTATTAAAATGAAATCGGAAATTATAAATAGAATAGCTAGTCTGCGCAATTTCATGCGTAAACACAAGCTTTCAGCCTTTATTATTCCCAGTACGGATCCCCATTCGGGAGAGTATATCCCCAAACATTGGGAAGCACGTAAATGGATATCAGGTTTCACAGGTTCGGCAGGTACGGTTGTCGTAACACTGGATAAAGCCGGACTTTGGACAGATTCACGCTATTTTCTTCAAGCGGCCGAACAATTAGAAAACACAGGTATTACTTTATTCAAGGAACGATTACCGGAAACTCCTTCCATTGTAGAGTGGTTGGGCTGTGTATTGAATGCAGAAGACAATGTGGGTATAGACGGTTGGGTGAACAGCTATCAAGAAACAAGCAACTTACAGAAAGAATTAGAAAAAAAACAGATACACTTAACCCTTGCTCCCGATCCATTCAATGAATTATGGACAGATCGGCCTGCATTGCCCGATAACAAAGTGTTTATACATGAATTGAAATATGCCGGTCTCAGTTGCAAGGATAAAATCACTCAAATACGAGAAGCAATCCGTCGTAACAGTTGCACAGGCATTTTAATTTCCGCACTGGATGAAGTGGCATGGACCCTAAACTTACGGGGAAGTGACGTACACTGCAATCCGGTATTTGTAAGTTACCTTCTCATCACGGAATATAGTTCTACCTTATATATAATAGAGAATAAACTGTCAGATGAAGTAAAAGACTATCTAACAGAAAACGAAATTAAAGTAAGGCCTTATTCAACAATTGAAAAAGATTTAAAAGATTTTACCGGCAAACTCCTGTTGTCAGCTAATATCAATGCCGCTGTCCATGCAGCAGCCTGCGCCCATTCCTTAATAAAAATAGCTCCTTCGCCTGTACTTTTTTTAAAAGCGATAAAGAATGAGACAGAAATAGAAGGCTTCCATCGCGCAATGAAACGCGACGGAGTAGCCATGGTTAAATTTCTCCGCTGGCTGAAAGCTGCTGTTTCTACTGGAAATGAAACCGAAATAAGTATAGATAAGAAATTATACGAATTCCGCGCCGGACAACCCCACTTCAATGGTATCAGTTTTGACACCATTGCCGGATATAAAGCTCATGGCGCTATTGTTCACTATGAAGCAACCCCCGAAACCGATATTCCCTTAAAACCTGAAGGCATGCTGCTGCTGGACAGTGGAGCACAATATTTGGACGGAACAACTGATATTACTCGTACTATCGTTTTAGGAGCACTCACGAAAGAAGAAAAAACAGATTACACATTAGTCTTAAAAGGATTTATCCAACTCTCAATGGCTCAATTTCCACATGGAACTTGCGGAACACAACTAGATGCGCTGGCTCGCCTCCCTATGTGGAAAGCCGGAATCAATTACCTGCATGGAACAGGCCACGGTGTAGGTTGTTTTCTGAATGTACACGAAGGTCCTCACCAATTCCGCATGAACCACATGCCGGCCTTACTTGTTCCAGGCATGACAGTAACCAACGAGCCCGGTATATATAAAACCGGACGCCATGGAGTACGTACGGAAAATACCATGTTAATTGTTCCGTCACAAGAAACAGAATTCGGCACTTACTATAAATTCGAGCCACTTACCCTCTGCCCTATTGACAAAGAAGCCATCCTGACAGATATGCTGAGCGATGAAGAAATAACATGGTTCAACCAATATCATGAAAAAGTTTACAATTGTTTGAATCCGGAATTGAACAACGAGGAACGCGAGTGGTTAAAAGAAGTAACATCTCCTTTAAAACGGTAGAAATTAATTATGGCACTTATAAAATCAGTGAGAGGATTCACTCCAAAAATCGGCGAGAACTGTTATTTAGCCGATAATGCCACTATTATTGGCGATGTTGTAATTGGAAAAGATTGCAGCATTTGGTTTAACGCCGTATTACGCGGCGATGTTAATGCTATCCGCATAGGTAACCGCGTAAATATCCAGGACGGCAGTGTAGTACATACATTATATCAAAAATCAGTTGTCGAAATCGGGAATGATGTTTCTGTAGGACATAATGTAACCATACATGGTGCGACTATAAAAGACGGCGCTCTAATTGGAATGGGCTCTACCATACTAGACCATGCGGTCGTAGGTGAAGGAGCTATTGTAGCTGCCGGAGCGCTGGTACTCAGTAACACCGTCATCGAACCTGGAAGCCTATGGGCAGGAGTTCCAGCCAAATTTATCAAAAAGATTCCCGAGGCACAAAGCAAAGAACTCAATCAGAAAATAGCCAATGGATATTTAATGTATGCTTCCTGGTTTAAGGAGGAAGAAAAATAATTCTACATATAAAGAAAAGTTAGTATTCATTTAAAATGAGTGATTATGAAAAAAATTATTATTGCCGCATGCATGGCACTTTTAGGTTGTGGTTCTGTTTTTGCACAACAAGGGAAACAAGCTATTGGTGGAAATCTAAGTTATGGAACTGAAATAGAGAGCGTTGGTATTGGTCTGAAATATCAATATAATATTACTGATCAAATCAGAATAGAGCCGTCTATGAATTACTTCTTTAAAAATGATGGACTTAGCATGTTTGACATCAACGCAAATATCCACTACCTTTTTCCCATAGCAAGCAATATTAGTCTATATCCATTAGCAGGATTTACATACACTAACTGGCATTTGGATTTAGGGAAAGCAGGCGATTACGATGTCAGTGGAAGTGATGGAAAATTTGGAGTTAATTTAGGGGCAGGTATGGAGTTTGACTTAGACAAAAGCTGGAGTTTAAACTTTGATATTAAATACCAATTAATCAGCGACCTAGACCAAGCCGTATTCAATCTTGGCGTAGCCTATAATTTCTAGTTAATAGCCAAAGAAGGATAAAGTTGTTTTTAAATGCACCTTTATCCTTCTTCACCTTACTAAAAACATACCTGCTCTACCTATTTTTACACTAATCTACAATATGGCATACCATGAATAACATACGACAACTCACAAAAGATGAATACCCAAAAGCCATCGAACTATCTTGGCAAGTTTTCACCATCACCGGCAAAGAAGATTTCAACAATGAGGGATTGGAATTTTTCAAAAGCTTTATTTATAACAAAAAATGTATAAACGAAATCATATTTTATGGTAGTTTTGACAATGAAGCTCTAACAGGCATTTTAGGTATAAAAAGTAATGGCAAACATATCTCCCTATTTTTTATCAAGCCAGAATATCACAGGCACGGATTAGGAAAAAAACTTTTCCACTACGCCTCCACCCTCCATCCTTCCATTGAAACAACGGTTAATTCTTCTACTTATGCTATTCCTTTCTACCGGAGTCTGGGATTTGCTGTCGTAGGAGAAAAACAAAATTACCATGGGCTCTGCAGTACCCCCATGAGACGCTATCATGCTGTATTTGTACAAAAGAACAAGTACACACTACGTACTTGGCAAACAGAAGACGCTCATTCATTAGTTCAAGAACTGAATAACAAAAAGATTTGGGACAATTGCCGCAACGTATTCCCCCACCCTTACAGGCTAGAGCATGCGGAAACCTTTATTGACCTCATCCAGAAAAAAGAAGGCATTCATGATTTTTGTATTGAAGTTAATGGAAAAGCCGTAGGCAATATCGGATTTACACCAGGCACAGATGTGGAATGCTTCAATGCCGAAGTAGGGTACGTTATCGGAGAAAAATATTGGAACCAAGGTATTGTAACCGACGCATTACAAGAAGCCATCTACCATTACTTCACTTATACGAATACAATACGTATATTCGCACTTGTCTTTGAACACAACCTTCCTTCCATGCGAGTATTAGAAAAGGCCGGCTTCAACAAAGTCGGAATAATGACAAAATCCATTTTCAAGAACGGTCATTTCACCAATGCACATCTTTTCGAGTTGCTTAAAAACGTTTAGTATCCGGAAAATGCCAAAAGAACTTACAATAAATGTTATATTACACATATTCATCCTTTGTCCGAAAGACATAAACCCACTCCTTTCACAGTCTTTATCTGTATCCGTTCATCATCAGCAAACAATTTTCTAAGTCGAGTAACAAAAACATCGAGACTACGTGATGCAAAAAAATCATCCTCCGTATCCCATAGTCTTGAAAGAATAATATCCCGCCTCACTAGTTCATTTTTCTTTTTACAAAGCATCTGAAGCAATTTCGCTTCGCGTTCCGTCATTGTCTTTTGTACACACGACGAATGCTTTAATACTGCATGAACAGCATCAAATGTATAATTTTCACCAATCCGATAAATCTCACTTTCATTAGCGGCTCCCATTCCCCGCTTCATTTTCAACAAAGCACCAATATGCGCATCCAGTTCTTCCGCCAAAAAAGGTTTCTTAATATAATTATTCACCCCCAATTCATAACCTTTCACCACATCTTTAGGCGAAACCCTGCCCGAGGTAAAAACAATGGGAATAAATCCATCCGTTTCCCGAATACGACGTACCATTTCATAACCATCCATAACAGGCATCTCAATGTCTGAAATAATGATATCAAGATGTTGCTCCTTCCATATCTTCAACCCTTCTTCGCCATTAGAAGCGGTCATCACCTCGTATCCACCTATCATATCCTCCAATCCACCACGAATAATATAACAAAGATTGGCATCATCTTCCACCAACAACAGTTTTATCATATCATCTTCCTCCTTAAAAAATATTTATTTCTTCTCCCCACTCGGCAAAAAAAGAAAAAATTCACTATACTCCCCTTCAATGCTTTCTACACACACTTTTCCACCATGCGCTTCAGCCACGCGGAAAACATAATTCAAACCCAATCCGAAGCCTGACGCACCGCCTTTACGGCTGCGGTCGGCAGCCGAAGCACGCTCGTACTTCTCGAAAATACGACTCTGGTCCTTCAACGGAATACCTATGCCGTTATCTCTTACCTTTATCAAATAAAAGTTATAGTCCTGACGCAAGGATGAAATCTGTATGTCCACCTCTTCACCTGAATATTTTATAGAATTATCTACCAAATTACCGATAGCTTCTTTCAAGAATTCTTCATCAGCATATACCCATTCCGATTCCAAATGAAGAGAGAAATGTACTGGTTTATCTGCCTTAGCAGTATATTTCTCAATAAGATCCTCTAACATCGGACGGAGTTGTATCTCCTTTTTCCAAAGCCTCAATTGAGCATTTTCCAATTTTGACAGCGTCAGCACTTTGTTAGTCAGTGACAATAAATGTTCACTCTCGTCCTCCAATATCTGAAAATGCTTCTCGCGTTTATCCGGAAAAATATCCAACTTTCCTGATTTCAACATTCGGGTCCCCATCAAAATACAGGCAAGAGGAGTCTTCATCTCATGAATCATGGCGTATGAGAAATCCTCACGCATCCTAGCTATTTTATTCTGATGAGCAATAATACGAATCTGATAAACAAGACAATAGACGATCATTGCCATCATCAAGACAGTAGCAATGAGGAGCAAGGTCATCTGCTGGAAAATAACCCAATAAGGATTAACAATAAAAGCCTGAAGATTCTCCGTACATTTATAATTGATAGGTTGTAATCCGGTTTTCAACAAGCCATAATCCCCTACCTGTATGGAACGGGAACTTCTAAGAATATTCCCCAGCGAATCTGTCACACAAGTTATTACTTCTGCATCCAATCCTTCGGCAGCAAGGCCTGTCCGATAAATAGAATCTAAACTTGACAAAGAAACAGACAATTTATAATCCCTCTTGACAATTTCTTGCATGGAAACCTGCATATTGGACATCAACCATTGGTTCACATTTTTATCACCTCTGCCATCCTCAAAAAAATCATAATCTTCATCCAGATTTATTCTAACCATAATGGAAGTATCTTTGTCCTTATACTTCTTTTGCAAAGAATCTTGATATACTTCCATGCGATAAAACACCTCACGCATCGTTGCATCTCTAAATACTTCATTGCTTCTGAACTGTATACTTTCCTTAGTTAGCTTATAGGTATTTACAAGCCAAACGTACTGCAAACAGATGATTGCCAACAGTCCGATACAAGCTACCCAACGAATATGTTTGATTGTCATACACTTATATCCTATCCATACTTTGTTAACATTGTGTTAACCTGCCATTAACCACGTAAGGAAAAAAGTCTCCCTACTTTTGTTTCGTCAAAGTTAAAGAAAATATTAAAAACAAATAGATATGAAAAAGCAAAATTTTATCATCACATCGCTATTTTTATTTTGGGTTATAGGAACAACCACTGCACAAACCATTACCGGAAAGGTTACAAACATCCATGCACAAGCCATTGACGGTGCAACCGTCATCCTACAAACCATTGATTCTACTTTTGTGGACGCCGTAATCACAGATACCACCGGTTACTTCAGGTTCAACCGGCAACCAGCATCTTATCGGCTGATTTTCCAACACATCATGTACGAAACCCTCTTATTGACAACTACAGGAGAAGACGCAGGCACGATTACCCTGAAAAGTAAAGATTATGCTTTGGACGAAGTTATCGTCAAAGGGGAACGCCCTCTTGTAAAAGTGGAAGGAGGAAAATTATCCTATGATCTGTCACAGCTCACCACACATAAGATCGTGAGCAATGCCTATGAAATCCTTCAGCAATTACCCGGTGTACAGGAAATAAACGGCAACCTTTCATTAGCAGGCACACACAATCTGAGCATTATTTTAAACGGAAGGCCCACAACAATGAATCACGAACAGTTGACCATTTTATTAAAAAACACTCCGGCTTCACGTGTAGAAAAGGCAGAAATTATGTATAGCACACCGCCGCAATATCATGTAAGAGGTGCTGCCATCAACTTACTTTTGAAAGGTTACCGTCCTGAAGAAAGTGGGTTGCAAGGAGAAGTTAACGCCGGATATCTATACAATTACAGAAGTGGCACACAAGGAGGAATCAGCCTGCTTTACACCACTCCTAAATGGAATATAGACTTGCTATATAATACCCATTATGAACAAAACAGACAAACAACAGATACGTACTCACATCACACCTTAAAAAATAACGGAATTATCCATTTTAGGCTTGTTTGCCTCTATATCATAAAGATACGAAAAGATGTGGGAAGTAGGGAGAAATGCCCTACTTTTTGCTACAAATTCGCCGAATAAGGCAAGCTCTTTATATAGTCCTCCATAAACTGCCAGTCAGGAGCACCATCTTTTGTAATCGGCAATAGGATTTTTGTTCCCTTTACATATTTGCCGTATTTTCTGCCAAACGAGTATTTGGGGCGCTCTTTGTCGAGAATCGTAGAAAGAAATAATCCTGTGTACTGGTTAATGTGCTCTCCATATCCCAATATTAAGTCTCCAGATGCCATAAAATCCCTATCCATATAATTAGTATATCCAACAGACCCCTCTCCGTTACAGATAAAAATAACGCAATTACCTTTGCTCGCTAAATTCTCATCGTATCCACATCGTGTCATAACACCATTGGAGTCTTTTTTTGCACCAACATAAAAATATTCATTTCCCGATGGGAGACTATATTGTGAATGCACTTTACCTCTTTCAAAAGTGTGAAATAAATCAGATACTCTAAACCAATCCCATTTAACGCAATCAAGGTTTATAGCGGCTGAAGATATGGATTTGTTATTATATTCCCCATTCCAAACTTTTCTTGATTTTGATGGTAGCGCAGGTATAATATTATGCTTTACAATATATTCGATATAATTCCAATCGGGGTTGTTGTCATCAATACTTGGCAATAATATGCGTGTTTTCTTGATAATATCCATTTTGAAAGACCGACCATAGTTGTATCTAAATCGTTCTTTATTTAAGAGTGCAACAATGAATACTCCTCGTATCTCATTAAGAAAAGGAGCCCGAAGTATTACGATGTGGTCTCCACAAATAAATTGTTCATTTTGATAATATATGGTTGCCGTTGTGTCACCAATGGTAATTGCGTTGCCTTGTTCTATTTGTGTGAAATTCTCGTTTTGCACAAACTCTTTGCACCCATTGTTGGTGTCCGTTCTGGTAATATACCTAATAGCATCGCTATTTACCGCAGATGAACTTATTAAATCTTGTGCATTGTATGCCGATGCCTTGTATATTTGATGGAACAGTTTCCCTATTTCAAAATATTTCCAATTTGTCATCATAATTAGAACTTTTCATTCTGAACCAAAAAAGCGGCATAATCTCTTAACTTTTCTACAAAGTCCACCTCTGATAGTGTAGAATAATCTGTCTCCATATATGCTTCAGCACACCATTCCATAGATGATGTAACGGATTTACATACACTCAATCCTGGAATGGTTAATCTGCTACGATAGGTTTCATACCACTTCTTTTCGGTCTCAACCCACTTATCTTTAACATCAACTCGACCAACGCCCTTCCGTTTTTCAAAACCGTCCTCTCTGTAATATCCGAAGAATGTTTCATAATTTTTAGGGTGAGGCTTACCCAAATCAAACGCCATACAGCAAGCAACAGCACTTGCTCCAGGATAGAACATCAATAGGGAATGAGAACACAGCATCAAGAGTATGTTCTTCTAACATACTCTGCTTTATATCTCCAATCAGTCCATCTGTTTTGATGGCACACTGCATTGGGAGAAGCACCAATAATCTACCTTGCTTAACTTTGTCAGCTACAAATTTGACAAAATACAAACCTTTAGTTGGGTCGGTAGATGACTTTCCCCAAGTGCTGGCAAAAGTTTTAGGTACTTGACTTTTTGACGCATTGTATGGTGGGTTCATCAATACCAAATTGGAATTGGTATCTGCTATCCAATCTCCTAAATCAAAACAAGAGCCACTTCGGATATTAGAATTTCCATCACCATGAATGAGCATATTGGTCGTTGCTAAACCATAAACGCTATCATCAAACTCAATTCCGTAAATCTGCTCCTCCTTTACTTTTTTGCGCTCTGCATCGGTTTCACACTCCCGCAGAATTTGCGTCATCGCTTGCACTAAAAATGTGCCCGAGCCACAAGTAGGGTCTAATACCCTTGTATTTCGATGTATCCCCGCCACCTTACACATAAAATGAGAAATGTGGTTCGGCGTAAATGCTTGATTCTTATCCTCTCTTGCTACATATTTATTGAATGTGGTAAAGAAATAACTCAATAAATCGTGCCCTTCATAACTCGCATCGTTGATATATGGCAGGATACTATAATGAATAAAATCTAATAGTTTATGATATCCATCAGAATCCAACCCCTCAACATATTGGCTCTCAATAACATTTGATTGCAATGCTGCCAACTTTTTTGCCTTATCAATGCTGTCTTTAAGCATTAACGATAATTTCTCCTTAATACCCGCATTGATTTGCTTGGTAGAAAGTCCCTTATATATTAAACCGTCTTTAAGAGCAAGTAAACAAGTACCCACAAATTGACTACGCAACTTTTCAGGGATGCCATTATCGTGGAGCATACGATTTAGGCGTGCTGTATTTTCCAATACGGCAGTTTTATCATTAATGTTACGCGGCTGAAAATATTCTACATACTCTGCCATAGACTTTAACTTTGTATCGTCAAGCTCTTCTTCATATTCTCCAATTTTCCAGACTTTGATATTGCTGTTGGAAGTATTAGCAAGAATAGCTATGATTCTGTTTTCAGGGAATAGTCTATGTTCTAATGATACATAGGAGAATAATTGTTCCTTGTCTTTATTTACATTGAATCTCTTTTTAGTTTCAATAAGCACGGATAGCTTACTCTTGTTGTTGTAAAATCTCAAATCAAGTTTATAATGTCCAGTTATTTTTTCTTCACAAATTTTTTGATAACTAAATTCCCCGTTTTCGATGTTGCTTGTCAGATATTCTCGTCCAACTTTATCTATCATAAGAAGACGCGAACTACCAAACTCCATTTGTAAATTATTATTAATCATAATAGTAAAGTTTATGCTACTGCAAATTTTACAAGTGAAGCAAACGCTTCGTTATTATCTCTGTGGTTAAGGCGGTAGCAGAACTCATTAACGTACTTCTGCATATACTTAACCGATACGTTGTGAAACACGCCATACACGCCACGTTTCAACACAGCCCAGAAACTCTCTATTCCGTTTGTGTGGATTCCATCTCCGAGCGAGAAAGCTACGGTATGGTCTATCTTCAACCGTACAAAGTTGCAATCATTTTCTTTGTCAAGGATATTATATCCTGAAAATTGGTCGGTCAGAACGGTAGTGTTTTTCTTGCATACCTTTTTCAATACATTGAAAAGTTGCTTGCCGCTTAATTGCTTACCTTCTTCGTTGTAATTGGCAACAACGGCATGAACTTTTCCCGTATTACGTTCTTTCACGCCGATTACAGGTGTCTTTGAAGTACCGCGACCTCTTTTCGTCTTATTCTCATTGCTATTGTCTTTATTATCGTCCGAATGATTGTTGTCCTTACGAGGTTTTCCACCTACATAGGTTTCATCAATCTCTACTATGGCTTCAAAGGTCTCTTTATATTCTTCTTTCTCCATAGCTTTACGGATTTGATGCAGCATACGCCATGCTGACTGATAAGACCCCATGCCCAATTCTCTTTTCAGTTGCAACGCCGATATTCCTTTACGGGATATAATAACAAGATTCATCGCATATAACCACATACGTAGGTCAAGGTGGGTATTCTCGAATATCGTACCTTTCAATGCAGAGAACTCCGATTTGCAGTTGTTGCAATACAGTTTCCTTCTATCATAGTTTTGATGATAGATTCCTTTGTGTATGCAACCGCACTTAGGACAGACATAGCCGTCTTTGTACTTTGTAGCAACGATAAAGTCAATCGCACTATTCTCGTCTGGAAATCTCTTTGTAAACTCGAAGTAATTCATAACTCTTATCTTTTATGCTACAAAGGTAAGAAGAATATCTCAATTACGCAAGCCTAAAGTGGATAATTCCGAAAAATAATATATATGATATCTGTCAACACAATGATATTGACAGGAAAGGAATAACACATTATGTACGAACAGGCGCTGAATATAAATTCAATGATAATGCTCATATCAATCTAGCCTATACTGGTGTCTTCAACCCTAACAACGATAATCATTCATATTCCGACGGGAACATCACAACCGCAGACAACCGGACAAAAAAGGAGGCTCGAATGCACAATATCGCTTTAGATTATCTCTCTGGCTTCGGTATGAAAGCTGGAATAAACTATACCTCCTACCATTCCGAAAGTCATCAGCAATTCACCAACAAAGACAACAAGAACCAAACAAGCGAATTTCACACGACTAGCGGACAAACAATAGACCGCTGGAAAATATACGTAGACCAGTCACACACACTACCACGAGAGTGGACCTTAAACTATGGCACCTCTTTAACTTATGCCAGTGACCATAATACTCAGTTCTATCATACCCAAAACGGAACAGACATGAGCGAACTCAATACAAACAATCGTTATAATGAATATACATATGACTTCTACGTCGGATTCAGCAAAAACATGGGAGAACATTTGTCTTTCAGCGCGTCCATAACCGGAGAATATTACAAAACGGCCCGTTATCATGCATGGGCGGCTTATCCTACAACTGAATTAACATACGTAATGACCCCAGCACATATTCTACAACTTTCATTCACATCAGATAAGACCTATCCCAGCTACTGGGATCTGAGCGAAAGTACCGGCTATATAAGTGGTTATGAAGAAGTACAAGGCAATCCAATGTTAAAGCCATCCACCGATTATTCCGCAAATCTGAATTATATTTTAAAGAACAAGTATATCTTCAGCCTGGCTTATGATTATCAACCCGATTTATTTCAGCAACTAGCCTATCAAAGCACAGAACGCCTGGCTTTGATTTACAAAACCTTAAACTGGGATTATCAGCAAAGTTTCTCAGCCACGACTATCATTCCCTTCAAAATCGGACATTGGTTGGACAGTCACGTCACACTGCAAGCTGAATACCGTCAAGCAAAATGTAACAAATTCTTCGATCTTTCTTTCAACCACAGCAAGTGGATCGGACTCGCCATGTTACAAAATAATATAATACTTTCTACCAAACCGGATATTCGCATGGAACTGACCGGACTTTATTTGAGCCCATCTATCCAGGGAAGTTATGATTTAAATCATATCTGGGCCATCCATACCGGAATACGTTGGAACTTTGCTAACCAAAAAGCAAGTATCCAAGTGAAGGCCAATGATCTGTTCAATTCGATGGAAGGCAACATAGATGTGACACTACGTAATAAAGGACAATACATGGACATGCACACCAACAACTATTCACGCAACATAACTTTATCCTTTACCTACAAGTTCGGAGGGTATAAAGAAAAACAGCATAAACCAATAGATACTTCCCGGTTCAAATAAAGCATCATCAATGGTATCATGATACAATAATGAGGGGCAGATTCGTACATCCGCCCCTCATTCGATTATTTCATAACAGAAAGTATCTTACTATATTCAGACTGATTGTTCAATGTCTCAATAGCTTTTTTCAAATCAGGATCATCTTTCAAGCGTTGCAATATCGCGCCACGTTGGAAATAATAACGTTTCAAAATCTCCTGAGCAATAGCATCTTTTATCTCTTTCGAGAACCTGTCCAGCTCATGATCCAAATTATGCGTCAATTTCGTTTCCAAAGCGGCAAACTCCTCTTTTGCCCCATCCATATATCCTTCAAACTCCGCTATTTCTTTCAAGTTCTTCAGCATCTTCTCACTTTGACGGTCATAAGTAAACTTACGCTTATGTAACATCTTCTTAAAATCAACATAGTCAGCATCTGTTATTGTAAAGTCTTTCACTTCCCCTACCTGAGAATGCTTGATACAATATTGGGTAGCATAATCAAAAATCATATCATCATTAAGCAGATAAAACATAATGTTTGGGAAATTTTCAACTTTCACCTCCACATCCGGACGAATACCGCCACCATCACGCACTTCACGTCCGGCTGCTGTATGGAATACATTGGTCAGGCTGTCCGGAGTACGAGCCACCGCCCCGTCAGCATTACGTTTAGCGTAATCAATGGCTTGAATGCATCGTCCGCTGGGAATATAATACTTTGCAGTAGTCACTTTCATGCTACTGTTATAAGGCAATTCACGAGGTACCTGTACCAACCCTTTACCATACGTACGGCTTCCTACCACAATAGCCCGATCAAGGTCCTGCAAGGAACCTGAAACAATCTCGGATGCCGAAGCTGTAGAACCGTCCACTAGCACAGCCAGCGGAATCTCTGTATCTACCGGTTCATTCATTGTTTTATAAGTGGTACCAGCTTGTTTAATCTTACCTTTTGTTACCACAATCTCTTTCCCTTTCGGCACAAAGAAATTCACTACATTCACTGCTTCCCCCAACAAACCGCCACCATTGCCACGCAAATCGAGAACAATAGATTTAGCACCTTGCTGTTTCAATTCTATCAATGCCTTCTTTATATCTTTTGAACAGTTCTCTATAGCAAAAGTACTGATAACAATATATCCCACATTATTGCCTACGATTCCATAATAAGGTACAGGGTTCGTACGGATGGTAGAACGGGTTATTTTAAATTCCATTGGCACATAAGTACTATCAGAAGTAGGTCTCTCAACTTTCAACACACAAGTTGTTCCCGGCTCACCACGCAAATTATCACTGACATACGAGGTCAGATCATTGGGAATTCTATCTCCCTGGGCCATATCTTTTCCATTGATCTCCATGATGATATCACCGGCTTTCAGTCCTATTTCGGCAGCAGGGCTTCCTTCGGAAGGTTCAATAATAGCCACACGCTTTCGGGGAGTATAATAACGTATTACCGATCCGATACCGCCAAACTTTCCGCTAGTCATTTCCTTTAGTGTATTATCTTCTTCAGGATAATACTCCGTGTAAGGGTCGGTCTGCGCCAACATAGCATCAATACCATATTTTATCACTTTCTCAGGATCAATAGTATCAACATAAAACATATCCAATTCCTTGAATATCGCATTGAAGATATCCAAGTTTTTTGCTATCTGGAAATTACGGTCATCACCTTTATTAAAACTAAACAAAGCGCTACCTGTCAGGCCCACGCAAATCATTAACAATATTTTCTTACTATTCCACTTCATCACTTTATGTATTTGTGAACCGCAAATTAATACATTATTCTATTCAAGCCTGTAGAAGGGCCTCTATATTTAACTTTATTTCGTCCCATTTTTTCTTTGATAAGGTTGTACCCACCACTTGTATCACATTGGATGCTAAAATAGAACCTATAATGGAACACTTCTCCAAAGAATAACCACAAGTCAGTCCATACAGAAAACCTGCTGCATAATAATCTCCCGCGCCAGTGGTATCCACGACTTTTTTTACCGGAGGTACCTCTAGTTTGATGCATTCCGTACCTTTCTTTATACATGAACCTTGGGCACCTAGTTTTACTATTACAACACTGCATTTAGAAGCAATTTCATTGATAGCCCCCCATGCATCCTTGCCTGTATAAGCCTTTGCCTCTTCCTCATTAGCAAAAACAATATCCACGTATTTAGTTATCAAAATATCGAAGAATTCCAAGTCCCCTTCCACAATATTATAACTGGCCATATCCAAGCAGATTTGCAATCCAGCCTCTTTTCCTAATTGCATAGCACGAAGAATCAATTCATGATCCTGTACCAAGTATCCTTCTATATATAGATATGCATACCCCTTAAACATATCCAACGTCAGATTTTCGGCTTTCATAGTAGCAGCAGCTCCCAGATAAGTTCCAAAAGTACGTTCCCCATCCGGTGAAATGAAAGTAGAAGCCACTCCTGTAGGCAAATCACCGGCGAGCAATTTCATGTCAATTCCCTGCTTCAAACCGTTTTTTTTAAAATATTGCCCAAAATCATCGTTTCCTATCTTTCCGATAAATCCCGGGTATGCCCCTAGGTTAGCTAACGCCAAAACTGTATTTCCCGCACTTCCCCCTGTAGCTTTATGCGTTTTCATACCAGAGAATTTACCACTGATTTTCAAAAACTTATCTTCATTTATAAGTTGCATGCTTCCTTTGGGCAAACTCATCTCATCTAGTAGCGAATCATCTTGCAAAGTAACAAGAACGTCAACCAATGCATTGCCCATTCCAATTATTTTATCCATTTATCTAAAATTTTTCTGCAAAGATATTGCATATTTCGGAAAAACCTATTATCTTTGCACCGCATTTGAGAGAAAAACCTTCTTCGTTAGCTCAGTCGGTTAGAGCATCTGACTGTTAATCAGAGGGTCCTTGGTTCAAGTCCAAGACGAAGAGCACAAAGGTTCGCAGATAGCGAGCCTTTTTTGTTATCATACATATCATAAAAGGATCAGGGCGGCTCAGTTTGAAAACTTAGGGAAATTAGTTAAAAACCTTATCTTTGGCGCATAAGACAGAAGCTTCCCACCCCCGTGACTCCACTGGAGATATTGAGCTTGTTCCTTCCTGCAGGCCTGCTTGACTACTTCTTACGGCTACTTACTACAGACTCCGCCAATGGACCGTAGAGCCCATTGCAGCAGACTGTATAGTCCACCCAAGCAGACCTTACAGTCCACTGGCGGAGACTGTAGCAGATGACTGTAAAAAAAGGCTTAACTATATGGAAGAAACAGCTTACACAACCACTCTATTCCGGTTTTATCTTTTTCAGATAATCAGAAGGAGCCATACCGAATTCATCTTTAAAACACTGACGAAAATAGACCGTACTGTTAATTCCCACCTTGAACGCAACTTCTGAAATATTGTATTTCCCCTCTAATAACAAACGTTCCGCATATTGCATCTTTATTTTGCGGATATATTCATTGGTGGAAAGTCCGGTCAATGCCTTCATCTTCCGATATAGGGTAGAATTACTCATACACATGGCGTCCGACAAATAACCGATATCAATTTTCTCAGAAGAAAGACGATCTTCAATCAGCTTGTTAATCTTCTCAAGGAACTCATTATCCAATTTATTCATAGACTCGGTTACTGCCGCACGTTTGTCAATGAGTATGGAATTCGTATTAAAACGCTCTGCCAACAACTTGCGGGATTCAAGCAAATTATGGATACGGCTATGCAACAAAGTAGCACTGAAAGGCTTTGTCAGATAAGAGTCAGCACCCACTTGATACCCTTCTTCCTTATCTTGCAAAGAATCCTTTGCCGTCAGCAAAATAATGGGAATATGGCTGGTACGCAAGTCTTCTTTCAATTTCCGGCACATCACAATGCCGTTCATCACCGGCATCATGATATCACTGACTATAATATCAGGAATGCAGCCCAATGCTTGTTCCAAACCTTGTTCACCATTGGCGGCAGTCCTCACTTCAAAATCGTCCGAGAAAGATTCTACAATATAATCACAGATGTCCCTATTATCTTCCACTATCAGCAGAATACGCTTACCACTATGCACAGGTTCTATATTTTCTTCTTTTTCGTCCTTTTCATCGGAAGTTTTCTCCGTCGAGTCAGCATGCAGCACATGGGGATACGTGTTATCCGTCAGCAGACTGACATAAAAAGTACTTCCCACATTCAAAGAACTTTCAACCCTGATCTCCCCCTCATGCAAAACTACCAGGTTCTTTACCAGAGCCAGACCAATACCTGTTCCTGAAGCCTGATGTTCGCTTCCCTCTTGATAATAACGGTCAAAAATATGAGGCAATGCATCGGGAGCAATACCGAAACCGGTGTCACTCACACTGATTTCCGTATGGTGTATATTATTCCGGACCACCTGATGTAATCCTAAAGTTATAGTTCCTTTCTCTGTATATTTTATAGCATTGGAGATCAAATTATCCAGCATAATCGTTACTACCTCCTTATCAAAAAACAAAGACATATCTTCCTGCTCAATCTCAAGACAGAAATCAATCTCAGGTTTCCGGTTCAATTCCTTATACTTCAGTCCGATCTCGTGTACAAGGGCTGCCAGATTGTCACGACTTACACATAATTTCTTGTTTTGGGTTTCCGTTTTTCTGAACTCCAGTATCTGATTAATCAGGTTCAACAACCGGATGGCGCTTTGATGGATAACCGATATTTTCTGTGAATCTTTCCCTGATAAAGAATTACTTTTCTGCATATCTTCCAACGGTCCCAGAATCAACGTCAAAGGGGTACGCAACTCATGTGTGATATTGGTATAGAAACGTAAACGCTCATTATTCAGTTCCTGTTCCTGCTCATGATTTTTCTTCTCCAACTCATAGAGAGACTCCATATCCAGTTTCTTTTTATAGGCATGAAGAATAAAATACAGGACAGAAACACCCGAAAGAATATAAAATAACTTGGCCCACCACGTAAGCCATACAGGCGGGTCAATACGGATATCCAGAGAAGCTATCTCATCCGCCCATTCCTGATTCCGTATTCTTGTCTTTACCTGAAAACAATAATTTCCCGGAGGTATATTACGGAAAGTCACATTATTAGGATCGGTTACTGTATACCATGAATTTTCCAACCCTTTCAACATATAAGCATATTCCACTTGATCGGCCAAGGCATAATTCTGTATATTGAAGGTGACGCTGAAGTTATTTTGCATATAGCTTAAACGTACTTCCGACTGGCCTTCAAGCGCCATCACCTTTTCATTACTGTCCGTATCACGCAACGGGCCGAATATACGCATCTCCGTAATAATTGCAGCAGGTGACTCTCGTTTTTCCAATACCTGATCTGGATTAAAACGGCATAAGCCATTGATTGAGCCAAAATAAAGTGTTCCATCCTTAGCTTCCGCCACACTTCCACTCATGAAATTGCCCATAGGCACATTATCCCAATGATCGTAATTATAGAAAACCTCCTTGTCTTTCAACAAGCAGCTGATACCTTTATTGGTGCTCACCCATATATTTCCATGATTATCTTCCGTAATGGCACGTATATGGACATTGGACAAACCCTCCTCACTGCGATATACTTTATAGTCCCAACTCTGAGAGGATGGAAAACAAACCAGACCTTCTCCCGTTCCTATCCACATTCTGTTCTGACTATCCATATAAACAGTATTGATAGTATTAGAGGGAAAAAGAGAAGTCACGTTAAAAAGTTTAACGCACTGAAAATGTTCATCAAAAACCCCTAATCCTCCTCCGAAAGTACCAATCCATAAACGATTAAGATTATCTTTCGAGATACATCTCACCAGATTATTCTCTACTGTATAATGATCTGCAATGCCTTTATCATGCAAGCGTACCTTATAGATGCCATTACTAGTTCCTATCCATACATATTCTGCATCTTCATATAGTGCACGCACATCTTCCCCTGTTTTATCTTTAGGAAAAATCTGGTGAAAACTTTTCTTTTTCACATCATAAAAATCCACTCCTCCCATAAACGATCCAAACCAAAGGTTTCCTTCCGAATCACAAAGTGCAGCCTGTATGGAATTATCAGTCAAATCACCGGTTTCTTCTTTATAAACCGCCACCCGCTTGCCTTTATCAAATACATTGATGCCTCCCCCATCGGTTCCGATCCATAACTTTCCATCCCTTGCTACGCATACACTACTTGCTGTCTTATTATTCAGGCTACTACCCGAATGCTGGATAGGAGAATAACTATAAACATTAAAATAGGAAGATTCATGGCTAAGAAAATTAATTCCACCTCCCCACATACCAGCCCATACATTTTTAAAGGAGTCCTGAAACAAACAACGTACAGTAGAATTAGAGAGACTGTATTCATCATCCCCTTCCTTTATATATTGAAAACGCACTTGGTCAGGAGAAAGAAACATACGTTGCGTTAAATCCAAAATGGCTATTCCTCCAAATTCCATGGCAATCCAAAGTTTATTCCCATCAAATTGTCTGATATCAAATACGGTATGAGGAACCCCGTCCTCACTATGATGAAAATGGATAAAATTTTCGGCTTCCGGATTGAACAGTGCCAGCCCCCGGTCTGTTCCCAGCCAAATATTACCGCTTAAGTCCTTATAAATGCAAGTTACCCCATTACCTGGCAAACTGACCGGATCTTCAGGGTCATGCATAAAGTTCTTTACTTTTTTATCTTTAAGAGACAACACACTGAATCCATGATGCACATGCCCCATATACAACTTTCCATCTCCTCCATCAACAACCGACCAAATATTATCGCTAGCCAATCCCGGAACTGTTTGAGTATTGTAATGAATGAATTTTCCAGCCTTTTTATCGAAATAATCTACTCCCCGCCAATATGTCGTAATCCAAAGATTACCATCTGTAGCTGCCACAATCTTAGTAACATCATCCGTTATCAGACTTTCGGGGTTCTCGCCATCATGCCTATAGCAAAGAAAAGTGTTATTTACATAGTCATACGCATTCAGACCGGCCCTTTGCGTGCCTATCCAAAGGATAGAATCCTGAGGATCATCCAACAAACAATTCAGTTCATTGCCTGTTATACCCTGCCTTGTCAAATCTTCATTCTTCAAATAAGTAATGAAACGGGTACCATCGAATTTGTTCAACCCTTCCTCCGTGGCAAACCACAGAAAGCCCTGTTTGTCTTGAGCAATGCTCACCACATAATTATTGGATAATCCCTTCTCTATACCAAGCTGCTTAACAGAATAAGGTTGTGCCAATGAAACAACCGACAGCAGCAAGAGCCAAAGTACGAATATCTTTCTCATAGCATCAGTGTACACATTGTTAAATAATATGGTTCAAAAATACAAATAAAGTCTGTATTTTAGATACATAAATCATGCATTGCAAGATTTACCTCCCTTTTCTGCAAGATTTATATCAGGATTTTAATTCTTCTTCACGTACATTTGCACCACTAACGAATTTAATTCGTCCTCTATTAGAGTAGATGTTTAATCTTCAAATACTAATAAAATATGAAAAAGAAACATTTGTATGGTGCCATGTTATGGGCTTTTCTTGTAACTGCAAACCTATGTACGGGATGTAGTGATGATAACGACTACCCCGATGTAGACGGGCAAAATCCAACAATGACATTAGCAACAGACCACATCGAGTCCGGAGCGGGACATCGATTTACTATTGAAGGGGCATTAGAAGACAAAGACGGTATTGCTTCTATCAGCCTACAATGTGCCGACCTGCATTTGAACAAGACAATTGATTTAATCGAAATCTATGGTGCTCCGCAAGAGAGTTATGATTTAAGTTATTACTTTGACATAAACCGAAATGAAATCGGCGAACGTTTCACAGTCAAAGTTACTGTAACCGATGTAGGAGGACGCAGTATATCTCAAGATGTATTAATCACAATGGACGGAGATTTTGCAGCTCCGGTATTTTCTGCTGCCCCGGATGCCACTGTTACAGTATTAATGAAAAATGAAACGAAATTCAATCTTCGGTTCACGGCTACAGATGATCGTGCATTGGATTATGTCACAATTAATATTCCAGGTATAGACGGGTTTGACAACCGCCGTGTAGATGCTGATGGAAAAAGTTCATTGAACTTTGCCGAAATAATAGTATTCCCCAATGAACCGAAAAGTTATAATGTGACAATTACCGCTTTTGACAAGAAAGAAAACTCAACCACTACCACCAGTGTATTGAATATCTCAGAAATGCCGGATTTTCCCAAAATGTATCTGGCAGATGTGGCAACTGCCGAAGAACTGAATAGTGATATATTCGGGGTACCGATGGTAATTGAACATACAGGTGAATATCAGTATAAAGCAAATTATTACTGTCAAAAAGCCGGAACTAAAATATTCTTCTTACCACAAAAGAGTGACTTCACTCCTATTTGTTTCGGGCTTGATCCAGAGGATAACACCAAACTGACAGACGATCCCGAAACAGCAATGCCAATCGTACTTGACCAAGCCAATGTTTATTATGAAATTAATATTGATGTGAAGAACAGTACATACAATCTGAAAACTTACTCAATTGCCGATGCTGTAGACCCCATACCTCACACATACGGTTCTATCAGCCTTGACACATGGGGTGACGGTGGTTCGTGGTTACAGGAATTCTATTTCGGATATATGACCAGTAGCCCAACTGAAGTCCTGCGTTTCACTCAAGATAAGACCAATCCTCACCTGTTCTATTTGGATACCCCCCTATTCCTGGAGGCAGGTACTAAAATGAATTTCGTTATTCATAACTGGCACTCCGACGGATGGTGGAATTATTGCACGTGGCGTGTAGACAACTCAGACGAACCGGAGATCTTCGGATATTATGGTAAAGAAGCCAAATATACCAATCCGGCATGGACCAAACCCGATCATGTAGGTGACAATTGGGCAAAACCAACAGTGAACGTCACAGGGAATTATAAACTTATATTCGACGCTCATTTGGAAAGAGCTAAACTCATTCCGGCCAATTAACAAGTAACATTAGATTTAAGATATGAAAAAGCAAATATTATTATTGTGTCTTGCGCTGACAAGTCTATGTAGCTATGCGCAGACCATCACTGTAAAAGGTGTAGTAACCTCGGCTTCAGATAAAGAACCGATGATTGGTGCAACAGTGCAAGTAAAAGGTACAGGTACAGGTACTATTACAAGTATTGATGGTGATTATTCACTAAACGATGTTGCCAAGGATGCCGTACTTGTGTTCTCCAGCATAGGATATGAGACTCAAGAAATAAAGGTAAACGGACAAACCGTTATCAATGTAGTGCTGAAAGATGCCAGTGAATTACTGGACGAAGTAGTGGTTATTGGTTATGGAGCCGTGAAAAAAAGTGACCTGACCAGTTCTATATCTACCGTAAAAGGAAAAGAAATTACCGAAACTGTAACCGGTAATGCAATGGACGCCTTGCAAGGTAAAATCAACGGTGTTCAAGTAACCAGTGGTGGTGGTCCGGGCGCACAACCAAAAGTTCTAATCCGTGGTGTAACAACAGTAAACGGAACCGATCCTTTGTATGTAGTAGATGGCATGCCGGTAGGTACAAACATCAACTTCCTAAACAGTAATGACATTGAATCTATGGAAGTTTTAAAAGACGCTTCGGCTGCTGCCATTTACGGAACACGTGCTTCTAACGGTGTCATTCTAATCACAACCAAAAAAGGAATGGCAGGAAAAACAAATATCAGTTTTAATGCATCTGCAGGTTTCCAAACATTGTCAAAACCCAAAATGGCTAATGCCGCCGAATATAAAGAAGTATTCAATACCCGATACACAAATGACGGAGGAACTTCTATTTGGAATGATACAGGCGCTACTACCAATCCCGGAGGAACAGACTGGTGGGACGAAGTAATCAACAAAACTGCTTTAGTGCAAAATTACTCACTCAATATCTCCGGTGGTTCAGACAAACTGGTTTATAACCTGAGTATGGGTTACTACCGTAACAATTCACAATATGACTATGGTTATTGGGACAAAATCAACGCACGCCTTAATACAGAATATACATTTAATAAATATGTAAAAATGGGTTTCGACATTGCCCCACGTGTAGAATCATGGGATGATACCCCCGATCTTTTTTCAGCTGCCATGTCTATGGACCCCACAACTCCTATATTCAAGCCGGAAGATCAATGGGTGGATAACGAATTCAATAACTATCAGCGTTCTTACAACAACCAGGAGTGGAACCCTGCCGGTTCATTGGCTCGCCAAAATTCCCACTCCCGTGAAATGGGTACAATTGTAAATACTTATTTACAGATAAACCCTATTCAAAAACTGACCCTGCGCACGCAGTTCGGCGCTAATGCACACTTCCGCCGTACAGACAAATTCACTCCTGAATTCTATATTGATGCTTTGGAACAATCTACATTAAGTAATGTTTCCCGTGAAATGCAGGAATGGCTTGATTGGAACTGGACTAATACTGCTACTTACATCACGACTTTTGCAGAAAAGCATAATATTAATGTAATGGGTGGCTTTACAGCTGAACGCTTTGCTGAATTCCAATCAAAAGCCTCACGTGACGATGTTCCTAATAATATGGATCAAATGCAGGAAGTAAATGCCGGTACACAAAACCAAAAGTCAGAAGGTAAAACTGCTTACAGCACATTAGTATCTTATTTAGGACGCGTGATGTATAACTATGACAATCGTTACTATCTAACAGCTTCTATTCGTGCAGACGGTTCTTCTCGTTTCCCCAAAGGAAACAAATATGCCATCTTCCCTTCTGTTTCTGCTTCATGGCGTATCATCAGTGAAAGTTTCATGCAAGACCAGAAGATTTTCAGTAACTTGAAATTACGCGGAGGTTGGGGACGTGTAGGTAATCAAAACATAGATAATGATGCTACGCTGACTTTGTTAGGACAATCTGATTATGTATTCGGTACAGCTCCAGGACGTGTTTCAGGTACTATGGTATCAGGCGTTGGCAATAATTTGCTAAAATGGGAAACAGTAGAAGACTGGAACGTAGGTGTGGATATGTCCTTCCTTGACTCCCGTCTAGACATGACCTTTGAGTATTTCCAAAAGAAATCTTCTGATATGCTCTATCAGAAACAAAATATCTTCGCCATCGGATACCCCGACTGGAACAGTACAGTATGGATGAATATAGGTAGTATGAAAGCTAGCGGTTGGGAATTAAGTCTGAACTGGCACGACAAAGTAGCAGACTTCCGATATAATGTGGGATTGAACCTTTCCGCAGTGAAAAATAAAGCTGTTAAATTCTCCGGTGACGGTCCTATCCAAACTGGAGGTTTCAACAGCGACCAAATTATCCGTAATGAAGACGGTGGCTTGATTTCACGCTTCTACGGCTACGTAGCCGATGGTATTTTCCAAAATTGGGATGAAGTTTATGCTCACACCAACGAAAATGGCAAGCTGGTACAATCCAATGCCCAACCCGGTGACATTCGCTTTAAGGATTTGAATCATGACGGAGTGCTAGATGAAAATGATAAAACATGGATCGGTAACCCATATCCCGATTTGATGGTAGGTTTGAACTTGGGTTTCAGCTATAAAAACATCGATTTCACAGCCAACTTCTATGGTACATTCGGTAATGATATTTTCAATAAGACCAAAGGTTTATACTCCGGCGTAAGTGGGCAAAACGTTTGGACAGGTACATTGCAGAAAGCATGGCATGGCGAAGGAACCAGCAACGATATTCCTCGTCTGTCCTACAATGATTTGAATCAGAATTACACACGCGTTTCAAGTTTCTTTGTAGAAGACGGCTCTTATATGCGTTGCAAACTATTACAAGTGGGTTACACACTCCCCAAGAAGTGGTTGAACGGAACCGAATTGCGTCTCTCATTGTCGGCTCAAAATCCTTTCACTATCACCAGCTACTCAGGTATGGATCCTGAACGTCCACAGATTGGTAAAGATGGCAGTGTAATTGAAACCGGTATTGACGGCATCGCTTATCCTAACCCACGTACTTTCTTATTTGGAATTGATTTAAAATTTTAACCCTCAAGGTATAAACCATGAAAAAGATATTAACAATATTAACAATGATTGCCTCGCTGACATTCACTTCTTGTGAGGATTTCCTAACAGAGGAAGTGCGCGGGCAACAAAATTTGGATACTTATTTCCAAAGTGCAGAAGAAGCCGAAGCATTTATTACTGGTTGTTACCAGGCCATTACTTTTGGCGGATGGTGGAATATCAACACAGTATGGTTGCTTTCCGAGATGTGTAGTGATGACGGTTGGATGGGCAATACCAGCCAAAGTCAAAGTGACTATATTTCTTTGGCCCACTATCAAGGTACCGGACAAAGCAATGGTGCCATCTCCAACTTTTGGCAGTATCGATACAAAGGCATTCTACGTTGCAATATCGCAGTGGAACGCATTTCACAAGCTGATTTCTCAGATGAAGAAATGAAGAACCGGCTTGTAGCCGAAGCACGTTTTCTCCGTGGATACTTCTATTTTGAACTTGTGAAGAATTTTGGTGGTGTGCCTCTCATTACAGGCTTCCTGTTGCCCGAAGAAATACAAGGTATTACCCGCGCTTCGGCCGAAGATGTATATAAGTTCATTGAAGATGATTTAAAAGCCGCTGCTGATGTGTTGCCACAACGTAGTCAATATGCTGCTACAGATATGGGACGCGCTACCCGTGGAGCTGCATTAGGCCTATTGGGAAAGGTTTACCTCTACCAAAGCAAATGGCAAGAGGCACATGATGTATTGAAAACAGTCATCGACGAAGGTGAATATAAATTACTCGACAACTTCGGTGATGTATGGGATGTTGACCATAACAATAGCGAAGAAAGTCTGTTTGAAGTACAATATATGTATGATGGAACTTATGCATTGGGTGGTTCTTTGACTGTTATTACCGGTGCCCGTAGTGGTCCCGGCGACGGATGGTCTTGGGGACAGCCAACCGCTAACCTTGAACAAGCCTACATCGATGCAGGAGATACAGAACGTTTACGTTGGACTATTATTAAAACCGGTTGTACAGAAATTGCCGGAGAGAATAACTTCGACAAGTTCGTTGAAAACAACACAAAAATCGCCAATTATAAAGATTATATCGAAAAGTACGGTTGGGATCCCGAATGTTATATTATAGATCCGTCACAACATAAATCAGCACGTATTGTCCGGAAGTATTTTGTACCTATTGAAAAACGTCCGGAAGTATACAATATCGACAAAATTCCATTAGATCATCGTATCTTACGCTATGCAGATGTATTGTTGATGTATGCTGAAGCCTGCAACGAATTGGGCGAAGATGGTACAGCACGTACCTATCTTAATGAGGTACGGAATCGTGTAAAATTACCTGCTGTCACATCCAGTGGAAACGAGCTTCGCAAAGCTATCCGGCTAGAACGTCGTTTGGAACTGGCATGGGAACAAAACAGAATCTATGATATCCGCCGTTGGACAGATGACAATGGCAAGAAAATGATTTGTAACCTGATGGGAGCAAACGGTACATTTGTAAAATACAATACAGATCCCGCTACCCGCGACATTTACGAATGGGAAAATCAAGGTGAGGCAAGTGATAAAGGAATCAGCTTCAACGAAAACCGGGATATGGTATTCCCGATACCTTTATATGAGATTACAATGTCTAATGGTTCTATCACCCAAAATCCGGGCTGGAATTAATCATTTTCCAAAAAGAACAGATTGTTACAGGAATTAAACATTCAATAGGTCTTTATATTCTGTCGCGGATAGTTTGCTAGGATTATCCGCGACTATTTTTTAATCCATCTAAAACAATGAAACTAAAATATATTTTTACTCTTCCACTGTTCTTTTCTACTGTAGCCTGCAGTGACGATTCTCCCCAAACACCGGATACATCGGGGCAACCGGACAGCAGCATAAACGTAGAAAAAACAGTAACCATAGATGCCGGACAATCTTTTCAGACTCTGACAGGATTTGGCGCATCAGATTGTTGGGCACCTGCCTTCGTAGGAAAAAGCTGGATAACGAATCGTGACAAAATCAGTGAACTGCTATTCTCTTCTGAAATACAATCAGGACAACCTAAAGGTATAGGACTCTCCATGTGGCGTGTGAATCTAGGTGGTGGCAGTGCAGAACAAGGTGAAGCAAGTGGAATAGAAGACAAATCACGCAGAGCAGAATCTTATCTGACTGATGACTTAACATTAGACTGGACACGCTGTAAAGGGCAGCGCTACTTCTTGCAGCGCGCCAAAGAGTTTGGTTGTCAGAGTATAGTACTTTTCAGCAATACCCCTCCTGTACAATATACCTCCAACGGAAAAGGATTCTCCAATAGCGGAGGAGTTTCTAATTTGAAGGATGAATGTTATACGGACTTTGCCAGATACATGTCAGATGTAGCAAAATACTATGTAAACGAAGGATATCCAGTGACACATATCTCACCAGTTAACGAACCCCAATATAATTGGGACAGCGGCCAGGAAGGCAGCGGATGGACTAATGATGAAGTAGCCAAACTTATACGTGAATTGGATACCGCCATCACTTCTGCCGGTCTTTCTATTGATATTCTTCCAGGGGAATCTGGAGATTATGAATATCTCTACAAATTTAAGAATGATGCCGCCCATAGTAACGTACTTTCAGCATTTTTCACACCTGGAACTTCCACCTATATAGGCAACCTGACTCATGTAAAGAAACTTATCTGCGGCCACAGCTACTGGACAGATGGCACATGGGATGGTATGCGTAATGTCCGGAAACAACTGGCCCAAGCAGCCCAACAATATGATGTAGAAATATGGCAAAGTGAGTGGAGTATGTTAGGCGACGGATACAGCTCTTCCGAGTTTATAGGCTATGACCAAGCAACCGAAATGGACATTGCACTTTATATGTCAAAAGTAATACACAATGACCTAACTATAGCAGGAGTTTCCTCCTGGAGTTACTGGACCTCAATGGATATCCCCCGCTGGGGACACAAAAACCGCTTCTTACTGATTTCACTGGAACCCTCCGATGGAGTTTATGGGGATATAGAGAAAGAAGGCACTTATAAAGCTACTCCCACACTTTGGGTATTAGGTAACTACAGCCTATTCATCCGACCAGGTTATCGCCGTATCATGCTTAACATGAATGAATCATCCAGTTTCTTCGGGTCAGCATGGATTTCACCGAAAAAAGATAAAATTGTTGCTGTTTATACCAATCTATCAGAAAAAGGAGTCCGGCTAAACGAAATTCATAAAGAATGGGTAAGTGAAATAAGCTCCATCACTACTTATACAACAACAAATAACAAAAATTTGCAAGAGGTACACGTCACGGCAGACCAACAAGTAATTGTGCCTTCGGAAAGTGTTACAACTGTCATTTATAATCTGAAATAATCCCTCAACTTTATGAAATACAAAGCATTATTATTCTCTTTATTTGCAACAGCAAACCTGTTTGCTCAACATCCTGCCATTCACTTTGAAATAGAAACAGACCAACCCTGTCAAACCATGGACTATTTCGGAGCATCAGACTGTTGGAGCATGCAATTTATCGGCTTATGGCCGCAAGAAAAACAAAACCAAGTAGCCGACTGGCTGTTCAGTACGGAAAACCATGAAAACGGACAACCTAAAGGAATCGGTCTGTCTTTATGGCGTTTCAATGTAGGAGCCGGAAGTGCGGAACAAGGAGAAGCCAGCCAGATAGCCTCTCCCTGGATGCGTGCCGAATGTTTCCTTCAGGCAGATGGTAACTATAATTGGAATAAACAACAAGGGCAGCGCAACTTCCTGCGTCTGGCAAAAGAACGGGGTGTAAACAAATTTTTGGCATTTCTTAATTCACCTCCCGTATATTTCACACAAAACGGTCTTGCCACCAACACAGGCCGTGGAGGAACCTTAAACTTAAAGGAAGAGCATTATAAGAATTTTGCCCGTTTTCTTGCCAATGTCATAAAAGGGGTGGAGAAACACGATGGAATCAAGTTCAATTACCTCTGTCCATTCAATGAACCCGATGGGCATTGGAACTGGATTGGCCCCAAACAAGAAGGTACACCGGCTACCAACCGCGAAATAGCCCGTGCCATACGCCTCATCAGTAAAGAGTTCGTAAATAACCAAATTGACACACAGATTCTAGTCAATGAGTCCTCTGACTATCGTTGTATGTTCGATACTCACATGACTAATTGGGAACGGGGGTATCAAATCCAGTCTTTCTTTAATCCGGACAGTACAGCCACCTATCTGGGTGATACTCCCAATGTTCCCCGGCTGATGGTAGGGCATAGTTATTGGACTAATACTCCTCTGAATAATTTACACGATATCCGTTGTCAATTAAAAGATACTTTAGACAAGTATAAGGTGGATTTCTGGCAGACAGAAACCTGTATCATGGGCAATGACGAAGAAATCGGCGGAGGCGGAGGATATGACTTCACCATGAAGACAGCATTATATGTAGCACGGATCATTCATCATGACATTGTATATGCAGGTGCTCGCAGTTGGCAATGGTGGCGATCTATCGGTGGAGATTATAAGGACGGATTAATCCGTGAGTATAGTGATCCGACTTTTCTGAATGGTGAGGTGAAAGACTCCAAATTAATGTGGGCTTTGGGAAACTACAGTAGATTTATACGCCCGGGAGCTGTTCGGAAAGCAATTATAGCCAAAGACAACCAAGGGAAAATCATTCCTGAAGGCGATACAGATGTAACCGGACTAATGTGTTCAGCATACCAAAATACAGACGGAAAGGAGGTTTTCGTTATGATTAATTATGCAGCGGAAGATAAAGAGTTTACTTTCTATCAGCGTAACGGAATTATAAAAAACTGGAAAATCTATCGTACTTCGGATAAAGATGGAGAGAATCTTCTACCGGTGGGAAGCATCAAAAACCATGAAAAAGTTGTGATTCCGGCACGTTCCATTATTACGTTGGTCACTCAATAATACTCCAATATATAAAGAAATAAGGTTGGCTCTTTGTGAAGAGTTCAGCCTTATTCTCTTCTTAAAATACATTTCGGTTCTCAATCCTTCCTTTTTATACTGCTTTCCCTCACCTGCAAACAAGTAGGAATAATGATTTGCCTGATTTTTTTATCTCCCTTAATCTTATCAATCAACATCTGACATGCGGCTTCCCCCATCTTATAAGTCTGATGCGAGACGGCCGAAAGGCGAGGCACTACATAATTGGCATGTTGCTCATCTGTATACCCAATAAGCGCTATATCCTGAGGAATACGAAGATTATGATTTCTAATCACTTCCATAGCGGCAAATGCCAATGTATCATTCATGGCAAGAATTGCATCGGGAGGCTCCGGAAGCGATAATAAAATTTCTGTAGCTATTTTCCCTTCTTCAAAATCAATTTTCCGACACACAACCAAATCTTTCTCAATAGGTATCTTATTTTCCCTTAACGCTTCAAGGTAACCATGTTTTCTCTTTCTTACTATATCCAGATGGTTTGCACCACCGATAAAAGCAATCCGTTTGCTTCCATGATCCAACAAGTGCTGTGTAGCCATCTGAGCAGAATATACTCCATCAGCCACTACCGTAGAAAAACGGTCAGGCATGCAAACACGATCAAATAGAACAAGCGGCATATTCATATCATCCAAACTCAACCAATGGGCATAATCTGTTGTTTCTTGAGATAAACAACCTATAATACCTTCCACATGCATATTGACCAAATTCTCAATATTTCTTTTCTCATGGTCGTATGACTCATGGGAAGTCGTGATGATAACAAAATAGCCGTTTGCTATAGCGGTATCTTCTATACCACTTAAAATAGACGCAAAGAAATGAGTAACAATATCAGGTACAATTACTCCAATGGTACGGGGAGTATTTTTCCGGAGACTCATAGCAAAAGGATTGGGGTGATAATTCATCTCTTTTGCCAATTTTTGAGCTTTAATACAAAGTTCCCGACTGATTTCGGGACTATTTTTCAAGGCACGGGATACTGTAGGTATGGATACACCTAATATCTGTGCCAAATCTTTCAATGAAGTACGTCTCGATTCTGCCATATCAATGCTGTAAACGGTGATTCACCTACAAAGAAAGCATATTCTCACCAATATACATACAAAGAGTGCATTTTTTAGTGATAAGATTAGTGGTAAATACTGCGATATGCACCCACTATTCACCACCAACCACTTATCACTAATAAATCGTTCCGCGCATCCGGTCTTCGAATGCAGCTAAAGCAGCCTTGGCGCCTTCCCCCATTGCTATAACTATCTGTTTATAGGAAACATCCGTTACATCTCCGGCAGCATAGATACCTTTTACAGAGGTCCGGCCATTTTTATCAGTCAGAATTTCACCCATGCGGTTCGTTTCCAGCAATTCTTTAAACAAAGTGCTATTGGCAGTCAAACCTATTTGGACAAAAATACCATCCAAGGCAAAGATCTCTTCTTTTTCGGATGAACGGTCTTTCTTTATAAGCCCCACCACTTTATCACCGTTTCCTAACACCTCTACCGTTTGAGTATTAGTAATAATATCCACATTGGGCAGGCTTTTAGCTTTCTCCTGCAAAACAGTATCCGCTTTCAAAGTATCCATGAATTCGAATACAGTCACTTTGGAACAGACTCCCGCCAAATCAATAGCAGCCTCAACCCCGGAGTTTCCACCACCTATGACTGCTACTTCCTTATTTTTATAAAATGGTCCGTCACAATGAGGACAGAAAGCAACTCCATGACCGATGTATTTTTCTTCACCGGGAACATTCAATTTTCTCCAATTCGCCCCGGTAGCAATGATCAGTACGGGAGCCTTATACGTTTCTCCACCTTTCACAGACAACACTTTCATGCCCTCTGCCACTTCCACTTTCTCTATCCGGCGATTTTCTAAAATATCAATATGATATTCCGCCAAATGTTTTTTCAGATCCTGGGCCAACTGTTTACCGGTAGTCTGATGCACAGATATCAAGTTCTCAATCCCCATCGTTTCATTGACTTGTCCACCAATACGCTCGGCTATTATTGCTACTTTCAACCCTTTACGAGCCGAGTAGATAGCAGCTGTCGCACCGGCAGGACCAGCACCGGCTACCAGTACATCATATTCTTTTGTTTCAACAGCTTCCAATTCCACCGAACCGTAACGGGCTTCCAGCTTCTCCAACAGATCCCCCATACTGCTACGCCCCACATGAATCTGTTCACCATCAGCAAATACAGTAGGAACGGCCTGTACTTTCATCCGTTCTACTTCTTCTTCATTTATAGATCCATCTACTGCCTCATGGCGTATCTGACCATTCAGAAGTACCATCATATTCAAAGCTTGAACCACATCGGGACAATTGGTACAGGTGAGAGACAAATAGGTGGTCAAACTAATCGCCCCCTGTAATGCCTTGATACGTCTGGTAATAAACTCGTCCGGAAAATTCTTTCCTTTGCCGTCAGCATTCAGAACAGCCATCAACAAAGAAGTAAATTCATGACCACCAGGTACGGCACGAAATGTGATTCCCGTATCCTTTCCTTCTTTTAAAAGGATAAACTTCAGCCCTTCACTATCCTGCAACCGACAGGAAAGTTTATCCGAACAGGAAGCCACTTCTTCCAACAAGTCCACCAACTCGGCACGACTTTCGTGCTGAGGGTGGACAAAGATGTCAAAAGTATAGTGCGCTTCCAATTGGGCAAAAAGACCTTTTAACTGATCTTTTATCGCACTATCTAACATGAGTTCTATACTTTAAATTTTACCTACCAAATCAATACTCGGTTTCAAGGTCTCAGCACCTTTCTTCCATTTAGCAGGACAAACCTCACCATCATGAGTGGCTACAAACTGGGCAGCTTCTACCTTACGAAGAAGTTCATCAGCATTACGCCCGATGCTGTTGTCCTGAATTTCAGCTAATTTGATCTTGCCTTCGGGATTCACTACAAAAGTACCACGATAAGCCATACCGTCTTCTTCAATCATCACACCAAATGCACGCGACAAAGCACCTGTAGGATCTGCCAACATCGGATAAGTGATTTTGCGGATACTTTCAGACGCATCATGCCATGCTTTATGAACGAAATGTGAATCGGTGCTTACAGAATATACTTCCACTCCCATTGCTTTGAACTGATTATACTTTTCAGCAATATCTACAAGTTCGGTAGGGCATACAAACGTAAAGTCAGCAGGATAGAAGAAGAAAATAGCCCATTTACCTTCAATATCTTTATTAGTTACGGTTTTAAACTCTCCATTATGGAATGCCTGAACTTTAAATTCAGGAACTTGTGAATTAATAATTGGTTCCATACTCTTTTTATTTTTAAATTAAAACTGATTTTTAAATTGTAATTATTACATTTGCAAAGGTAGCCGACTTCAGCACCTTCCACAATACCTAATTATTAGGATTATATAGAACAAGATTCATCATAAATAGGTATTGGACAAACGATTTTTTAAGTGAATTTTGCATGTAATTAAAAGGATGCTAAATGTTTTAACAACAATAGTTTCCACCAGGGAACTTAATCGGTAAACACAGTACGTTAGAACTGCGCTATGGCGACAAAACCATCATTGCTCCGGCACTGATTGCTTTCCGGTGATATTCTTAAAAAAAATATAAAAGCCTCCTGACTCCTGTCTGTCCTTTAAAGGTTTTATGTACTTTTGTACCGCTTAAAACAAAAAACAATCAACAAAAATGGACGATTCAATACCACGAACGTGCAATAGTATTAACTGATCCGACAGGGCAATCACTACTCTGAATGCCTCTGAACGGATATAAACGAACGAAAGGAGGCAATAAGATGAGAAAATATCTTTATTGTGAGAATGGCTTTGTAGAAAAGTCACAATGGATGCCAAACTGCTGGGTGAATGTAGAATGCCCCGACCAAAGTGATTTTGAGTTTCTGACTAAAGAATTAAAAGTTCCCGAAACTTTTTTAGAGGACATCGCCGATATGGATGAACGTCCGAGAACGGATACGGAAGACAACTGGCTACTGACCATTATCCGAATCCCCCTGCAACAACAGGGAAGCATCCCTTATATCACTATCCCCATCGGTATCATTACAAATAATGAAATCATTGTTACCGTGTGTTATCACTCCACTGAAATGATTCCTGATTTTATTGACCACACCCGACGTAAAGGAATCATTGTGCCTAATAAATTTGAATTGATTTTACGGTTAATTTACTCATCTGCCGTATGGTTCTTGAAATATCTGAAACAAATAAACAATGATGTAGCTGCCGCAGAAAAAGAATTGGAAAGGAGCATACGTAATGAGGACCTGCTCAGATTGATGAAACTACAAAAAACATTGGTTTATTTCAATACGTCCATTCGTGGAAATGAGGTGATGGTAGGTAAATTGCAAAGTATCTTCCAGGAAAAAGATTATCAAAACCGCGATTTGGTAGAAGATGTAGTCATTGAATTAAAACAAGCATATAACACGGTTAATATCTACAGTGATATCTTAACCGGAACCATGGACGCATTTGCTTCCATCATATCCAACAATGTGAACACCATCATGAAACGCATGACCAGTATTTCCATCATTCTGATGGTACCCACATTAATAGCTAGTTTCTATGGAATGAATGTAGATGTACATGTAGATGCATTACCACATGCTTTTAGTTTTATTATTTTGGCGTCCATCACATTATCTGCGTTGGCTTTTGTTATTTTCAGAAAGATAAAGTGGTTCTAAAAAATCCTGTAACAATATCATATGACCTGTCATTCACGACAACAGGTCATATGATAAAATTCTTTTCGCCCCCTAATCTTATAACAAAGATATTCAACTTACTCTTACTTTCTTTCTCCAAATACGTTTTATCCATAAATAGTATCCTGTCAATGGCAAGGTGGCTCCTATCAAAGCTGCTATAAACGTCAGTAAACGGGTAAGCATACCGCCCCAACTACCAACATGTACAGAATAGATCCATCCGCGAATCTTTCCAACCTTCTCAGCATCTTTATATAAAACTACCTCATTAATCTTACCTGTATGAGGATTGAATTTATAACGGTCGGAAGCACGTTGATTACCGAAGGTATTGAAAGAAACATTTGCTGCCCCATCTGATAAGGTTATCTGTTTGTAGCCGGGATTATTCAGGGCTAATTGGTCATAAACTTGTTGCCAACAAACATAGGACGAAGAATGAGAAACATTCTTTCCGGATTGGTCGCCGCCTTTCCCCCCACGCCGGGTCACCCCACCATGAGCACCTCCCTGCTGTACTTCCACGCCAAACACTTTATAGAAACCTGTCCGATACCATCCAAAAGACCATGTTAGCCCGGTAAGGGCCATAGCCAACAAAAAAAACAGCGCATACATACCACCTGCAACATGCAGGTCATACCAAAATCTTCTAAAGCCCCTGCCGACAGATATTCTTAAACTATTTTTCAAGGCTTTTCGTGTACGAGGCCACCAGATAACGATACCCGATATCAAAACCACGACAAACAACAGGGTGCTGACACCTACAATCATTTTTCCCCAGAAGGCTCCGCCATCCGCTTTCATACTGTCCAACAGCCAGCGATGCAGCCTGAACATAGTCACAAAAAATGCAGAACGTTCATATTTACCTTTAATCTCACCAGTATATTGATCCACATACACGGAAGCACGACGAGGCTTGGACAAATTCACCTGCCAAGCACGTTCCGGGTCAGAGAAAACACTGATTCCTGTGACAGACACACTGTCGGGTAACATGAGTTCTACCTCTTCCAATAATCGATCAACAGGAAGTGAAACTGCCTCTACCTTTTTTACATAATAAAGTTCATGCCTGACCAGTTCCATCACTTCATTTTCAAAAACCAACATGGCTCCCGAGAAGCAAATCAAGGAAATGATTAACCCGAAAGGAACAGAAAGCCAAAGATGTATTTGGCGAAATATTTTCTTCATAAAATCTTCGATACGATTCATAAAAAGAGTCTGCATAAGCACATACTGCCCGCAGACTCCCATTATATTATTACAATACTCAGTTCTGAGGTTGCAGTTTACCGACGCCACTGATTTGTGTCGCTTCTATAGAAACACCCTTTGTCGCTACCGCACCAACCGGATCTATTTTATAAATAGACGGATATCCTTCTGTTGTAGTTACAGCCATATAGGCATATCCATTCTCCACATACGGAGTATTGCCAAAGCCGGAGATCAAATCGGCAGAAGGCAAACCAGTTACATAAGTCAGTTTTCCGGTTTCTCCTTGATATATCGCTAACTGATTAGCTGTGAAACCAGTTTCAGTCAAGGAACGATCATACATCAACAACAAGAAATAATCTCCCGTAATATGCCAACAACGAATGAAAGATTTACCTCCGGTCTGCGCTTCGATACTATAATAATAATCAGGATCAAACTCTTCCGTTCCAGCCTTTATACGTACTACTCCGGCATCCAAGGTAGTCTGTTGCCGTTTATCAGCCATTGTTTTGGCATAACTAGGAGAAAATACATAAATATCACCATTATCTGCCGCCCAAATCGTTTGATAATACTGTGATTTAAAACGCCCGCAAGCATAACTGATCTTATCTGTTTCTATGATTTTTTTATTTGTCAGCGTTTCATCATCAAAAATAGCCACCCAGCATTTATTGGGATATTGCGTCCATTGCAATTCACCTTTTTTATAACTGCTGCTGTTGGAACCACCATCTTCTGTCTTTACCAAATCCTCATTGCCGGGAAGTATCCACTTTCCCCCGTCAGTAGCCGAACCATATTGACTTAACCCCATTGGAATAGCAGCGCTATACAGTTTATTATTTCGTTCCAATATGCCGGCCAATGTTACATATTCTCCATTTCCCAAGAAGTTTTCGGACATATAAGCCTTATTTTGAGTATCATTCGTTGTAAATGTTTCAGCAGATACGTCCAAATAAGAAAGCAAAAACATCTTTGGTAAATATCCATTCTCATCAGCATACGCTGTGGGTCCGTCACCGGTAGACGAGGTCATGATATATTTATCATAAATACCGTAAGTAGTAAATCTCTTTACGGCAAACTCCCCCGAACGAGCCTTTACTTCATTATTTGAATCCATGATATAAGAACGGGTCGTACCTGCATTCCCTTGATTATAAGTCAGCGCATAAAGATATTGATTCTTGTAAAACACCCATTGAGTTGCACCATCATTCACAAGACCATTATTCACTGTAGAAACAGTACCTTTATCCAACGTTTCAGAAGTAAGCAGCACATTCGTTGTATTTCCAGACGCTGTGACCGACGATGCAATAACATACTCACCTTTAGCCTCGGTACCCGAACCGTAATCCGGCTCATTATCCGTACATGCACTCAACGCCATTCCTACTATAGCAATAGCAGCAAATCCGTTCAAAAAGAAATCTTTCTTCATTTTATTCTTCTATTTAATTTTAAATCCAATTAATTATAAACTCCTTTTTCCAATTCTTTAATTACCGAAACAAACACGCAGTTTACCATAAAAAGCCCTACCGGCCTTCTGAAGACTAAAATTATCATATAACTTCTCATCTGTGAAGTTACGACATTCCAATGATACGTTATATATGGGGCATAGAACGAAGCGGTTTTTTCAATGGTCGGGAAAAATGGGTGAAAGGCTTTGAAAGCCAAATGGTTTAGGCATATTCGGGAAAATGGGCTGAATATTTCGAAGCGGTTTTTTCCTTTACATGGGCTTACATCTGCTTTACGTTTGAGGGGCTTTTCTGCGGATCTTCGGGTGATTGCTTTACATCGGGCTTGCAGATGGGGCTAAAACGGCCTGGAAGGGTTTTAT
>OHTA01000269.1_pt1 | contig 39471 bp, 30 predicted proteins | sample 1578851 | NCBI WGS metagenome assembly OHTA01 (sample SAMEA3879578, study PRJEB24766) | human gut metagenome | biome: human-associated habitat; feature: feces | place: USA | collected 1985/1987 | reverse complement strand
AAAGAGGCTGTGCCTATTTTGACACAGCCTCATTTGAAGTTAATTTCAATGAACCTTTCTATTCTTATGTCTGTTCTATAAATAGAGCACGAACCTGAAAAATCCGTTCTCCCCTATGAACTCATCTGAACTTTTGTCCGGTTTTCTGTTTTTCTCCTCACCCTACAAATATGTTTCGATGATTTCCACACAAATAGTCATCGAATAAAATGATTACCGACCAAGTAATAAAGGAGATCTATAAGAAATTCAAGAAGCCCGTCCGCGACCAGGAGGAGCTTCAGCTCGGTCATTATATGGATTTGCTCAAAAACCACCATAATCTGACAGAGGATGACATGGAGATCGTGCTCGAAGATCTTGAGGAATTCAATCCTTTCAAGAGATTCCTTAAACGAAGCATTTATGCCATTCTTGAATTGGACAACATGATAGCCTTCGTGTTCCGCACCCATATCCTATTCTTCGGTCTGGAAGACAATCAGCTCCGCGTCCACATAAAACCGGAAGAACCGAAATCATTCTTTTCACGCATCTTTGGCAAAGACGAGTGATTCGCTTTGAGTCGGCAGACATAAAAATGAATCCCGCCGGAAGCTTACGCCCGGCGGGATTCATTTTTATAATAGTTAATGCAATTTTAGTCTCTCTTATAATCTGTTGGCTGAGGAGACAATCAGTTGATGTTCATTATGTCGAAACCGTCTTCAAGGTCTTCTTCATTGAATTCCTCGTTTCCAAAAATTTCTATGTCAAGATCCTCAATTTTCTCTTGTGCTTTGAGGTCTATCTTCTTATCGAATTCATCGAGATCCACAGATTGTTTCGGCGCTTTCCCTTTTTTAAATGTGCATACAGGTTCTTTCAGCGTGCGGCTGGGACACATCTCCTTAAGTTCCATAAAGAAGGAACGCTCCGTTAGGTAATCGAACACAAAAATCAGACGCTGACCCTCCTCTTCGATTAGTTCACTCAAGGGAGTCTCCTCCATGAGCCATGTATCCTGATCGCTTGCGGTGTCGCCCATATCTTCATAGGTGATTTCCTCCTGTTTCTGCCAGTCGTCATCGCAAAGGAAGAATGAATCAAGCTCATCTTTTGAAAAGTCTACACTCTCCAGAACGGCATTTCGCAGTTGCAGAAAAGTATTCTCCGAATCAATCTCAATCTCGCGCGCAAAATTGCTGACTTCGTCGCTTACTAATTTAAACCTATATACCATTTTTGAATTTGTTCTGTTAAACTGACGGAGGAACAAGCCGGATCCTGTCCGGAATATCCCGTCCTAATATTTAATGCGAAATTAATACTATTATTGTTATAAGTCAATAGCAATCGAAAAATTTTTATGCGTCTGCAGATTTTTTGACAAAATAAGGCTCCAGCCCCCTAAAAATGCGGGGAATGGAGCCATTTAATCTTTGCTAAAAATTAGACTCTGTTCCTTATTATTTCTTCAAAAGACCATATTTGCGGAACACTTTCTCGATAGCTTCGAGCGAACGCGTAACCTGCTCTTTTGTGTGCGTAGCCATCAGCGAATAGCGGATCAGCGTGTCGTGGGGAGCAACGGCCGGTGTCACCACGGGATTCACAAACACTCCCTCGTCGAGAAGATCGCGGGTGATATGGAATGTCTTGTAATCATCGCGGATGAAGAGCGGGATGATTGGCGTCGATGTGTTTCCGATTTCGCATCCCATAGCGCGGAAATTCTCCAGCGCATAGTTGGTGATGTTCCATAGATGCTCCTGACGCTCCGGCTCTGCCAGCATTATGTCGAGAGCCGCGTTGGCTGCGGCAGTCGATGCAGGCGTTATCGAGGCTGTGAATATATAGGAGCGGGAATGATGGCGGAGATAATTGGTGATAACCTTGTCGGTGGCGATGAAGCCTCCGAGCGATGCGAAAGATTTGCTGAAAGTACCCATGATCAGATCAACATCGTCGGTGACGCCGAAATGATCGCAGGTGCCTCTGCCCTGCTTGCCGAAAACTCCGATTCCGTGGGCCTCGTCGACCATAACGGAAGCATTGTATTTCTTGGCAAGCCTTACAATCTCCGGAAGGTCGGCCACGTCGCCTTCCATCGAGAAGACACCGTCGGTAACTATTAACTTCACTTTGTCCGGATCGCACTTCTTGAGCTGCGCCTCAAGCGAAGCCATATCGTTATGCTTGTATTTCAGGTAATTGGAAAAAGAAAGACGTCGGCCTTCAATTATCGAAGCGTGATCCTGCTCGTCGAGGATGATATAATCCTCACGGCCAGTCAGAGTCGAAACTACTCCGAGATTCACGCCGAACCCTGTGGAATAAATCATGGCGTCTTCCTTGCCGACATAGTCGGCTATACGCGCCTCAAACTGCTTATGGATGTCGAGCGTTCCGTTAAGAAACGGAGAACCGGCCATGCCTGTACCATATTTTTTTGTGGCTTCAACAGCAGCCTCGATAACTTTTGGATGGTTAGTGAGTCCCATATAGCTGTTGGATCCGAACATGAGCACTTTTTTGCCATTCATGACAACCTCTGTGTTCTGCTCGCTCGATATGGGTCTGAAATAGGGATAAACGCCTGCCGCCTTAGCTTTCTGAGGAGCGTCGTAGGCCGATAGTTTCTGTTGTAAGGGCTTCATATACACTTATGAATAAGGTGATTTTCCGCAACAGCGCCGGAGAACCCGGCTTGAAGTCTTTTCGGCGAATTCGCATTCGACGCTGACCTGCCTGTAATTGCGGACAATCCACTTAGGTGAAAACAAATCAGAATGCAAAGGTAATAAAATTTTGAATAACACACGCAAAAATTGGAGTTTTTATTCCCTTTTCTGTCCAAATATTCCCCGTTTTTGACATATATGACAAAATAGAAGAAAACATGCACAACCCTTTTAACCAAAATAAACATGGAATTATCAATTATTTACAAATATTCTTTAAAAAAATTCATCTCCTGCGAAATTTTTAGCACATCATTTGTTAATAAATTGAATGAAGGCTTTAATAGATATGCCCTCTGCAACCGGCGTATTCTCCTATAAAGCCATTAAAGATAGAAATTATTAACATATAAAAAACAATACAGATCATGGGAAAAATCATTGGTATTGACTTAGGAACAACCAACAGCTGCGTTGCTGTTCTCGAAGGAAAAGACCCTGTTGTCATTCCTAATAATGAAGGAAGAAACACCACCCCTTCCGTTGTCGCTTTTGTAGACGGCGGCGAAAGGAAAGTCGGAGACCCTGCAAAACGTCAGGCAATCACCAACCCGACAAGAACCATATATTCAATCAAAAGATTCATGGGTGAGAAATGCGATCAGGTCACTGATGAGATCAAGCGCGTTCCTTACAAGGTAGTTTGCCAGAACGACATGCCGAAAGTAGATATCGACGGTCGTGACTACACGCCGCAGGAGATTTCGGCTATGATTCTCCAGAAGATGAAGAAAACAGCCGAAGATTATCTCGGGCAGCCCGTAAACGAGGCAATCATCACTGTTCCCGCTTACTTCGACGATTCTCAGCGTCAGGCCACCAAGGACGCCGGTGAGATCGCCGGCCTCAAGGTTATGCGTATCATCAACGAGCCTACGGCCGCAGCCCTTGCCTATGGTCTCGACAAATCCAACAAAGAGCAGAAAATCGCCGTATTCGACCTCGGTGGCGGTACATTCGATATCTCTATTCTCGAACTCGGCGATGGTGTGTTTGAGGTTAAATCGACAAACGGCGACACACACCTCGGCGGTGATGACTTCGATCATGTTATCATCGACTGGCTCGCCGATGAATTCAAGAATGACGAAGGCGTTGACCTGCGTCTCGACCCGATGGCCATGCAGCGTCTCAAAGAGGCTGCCGAGAAAGCCAAGATCGAGCTTTCAAGCTCCACATCCACTGAGATCAACCTCCCATACATCACTGCCACTGCCAGCGGACCCAAGCACCTTGTAAAGACTCTTACACGCGCAAAATTCGAGCAGCTTGCCTCTAAGCTCATCGATGCGGTTAAAGCTCCGTGCGTAAAAGCGCTTCAGGATGCAGGCCTCACCGCTGCCGAGATCGACGAGGTTATTCTCGTGGGTGGTTCCACCCGTATCCCGGCCATACAGGCTAAAGTTAAAGAGATCTTCGGCAAAGAGCCCAACAAGGGCGTCAACCCCGATGAAGTCGTAGCCATCGGCGCCGCAATCCAGGGCGGCGTGCTCAGCGGAGATGTAAAGGATGTGCTCCTTCTTGATGTCGTGCCCCTTTCGATCGGTATCGAGACCATGGGCGGCGTGATGACAAAGCTTATCGACGCAAACACCACCATCCCGACCCGCAAGAGCGAGGTCTTCTCGACTGCGGCCGACAATCAGCCTGAGGTAACGATCCGCGTTCTTCAGGGCGAGCGCCCCATGGCTGCCGACGACAAGCTTCTCGGCGAATTCAACCTCGGAGGAATTGCTCCGGCACCGCGCGGTGTTCCACAGATTGAAGTCACATTCGAGGTTGATGCCAACGGTATCCTCAACGTAACGGCTAAAGATAAAGCCACAGGCAAAGAGCAGTCGATCCGCATCGAAGCTTCCAGCGGTCTCAGCGATGCCGAGATCCAGCGCATGCGCGACGAGGCCAAAGCCAACGAAGAGGCCGATAAGAAAGCCAAAGAGCGTGCCGACAAACTCAACCACGCCGATTCAGTAATCTTCCAGACCGAGAAACAGCTCGCCGACCTCGGCGACAAGATTCCCGCCGACAAGAAAGCTGCTATTGAATCCGCACTCGATCGGCTCAAAGAGGTTCACAAGAACCAGCTTGTAGAGGATATCGATTCAGCTGTCAAGGCCGTAACCGATGCCTTCCAGGCAGCTTCGCAAGACATCTACAACGCCCAGCAGCAGACCGCCGGCTCGCAGCAGGCAGGTCCTCAGCCCGGCGCCGACGCCAACGGCGGCAACGAAAAAGACGTCACCGACGTAGAGTTCGAGGAAGTGAAATAAGTCCACAAACCAACGATAACAAAATGGAGTGTAGCTCAACGAGTTACACTCTATTTTTATTTGTATTTCCCTCCTGACACATGTTTCCTATGGATTTTCGCCCATATCGCCTCAATATCGAAGCGTTCTGCAAAAGAATAGCAAAAACCAATGGTGATTCAATGCAGATTCCACACATACCCACAATCATAATCAAATCTTAACTGCCCATAACAATACCAAACTATCCCTCAGCAACTTACCAGTTGTATTTTCTTTTGATTATGATTGCCTATTGGGGCCGGAATATCCCTTATTAATGGCACCAATCATAACGATTCACAACTGATCGCCTCGAGTATTATAAGAATAATCGCCTTTTTTGCCAATATTATGCCGCAAAACATGATGCGAAACACACTCGGTTTCTTTGTCGTGTGCGGAACTTTCACTAAATTTGCGAGTGGATAACAAATTTTATCGACATGGAAACTGATATAAACCGATTAAAAGTAGTTTTAGCAGAAAAGAAACGGACAAATAAATGGTTATGTGAACAATTAAATGTGAATCCATCAACAGTATCAAAATGGTGTACGAATAGTTCTCAGCCAGATTTGCCTACTTTAGTTAAAATTGCCAAGTTATTGGAAGTTAATGTTGATGATTTGCTAAATACCAAAATTGTAGAATTATAAAGCATCCGCTATGTTCTATAAGATTATCGAGAAAAAAAGAGATGAATGGCTTAGCTCTCCGAGTTGTGTCATTACTGATCTTATATCTTATATCGAACATCAGCATAAGATGCGTGATGCTCAGATTGAGTCCATAAAAACGTATTTGTTCCTTAAGATTGAATGTCAGAATCGTCCGTTATGGGAGTTATTTGCTTCTGGAAAGTTTAATTATACAAATGTTGACAGCCTTGAGGTCAATAGAGCAACACGGGAGGTTCTTGAATCTAATCCTGCCGCATTGGCATTATGGGAATATGCTTCTATATCCGATGAAAATGGCAATGTTAACTCGCCTAAAATTTTAGCAGCTATTAAAAAGGCTCCGGATTCAATTGATTATGTCAGTGTCATCAAAGATTTGTTTTCCAATGTCAGCTATCCGGATTATCTGTTCAGCATACCTATGGGTGCTGGCAAGACCTACTTAATGGCTGCTTTGATTTATCTAAACCTTTATTTTGCCCTTGCAGAGCCAGACAATCCCATATTTGCTCATAATTTCATACTGTTTGTTCCTTCGGGCTTAAAATCTTCGATTGTACCAAGTCTTAGAGACATCCAGAAATTCAATCCATTATGGATTCTGCCTGACCCGGTTGCATCACAGTTGAAAAACCTGATTCAATACGAATGGCTTCAGGAGTCTTCTTCCGCTTCAAAAAGCAATATAGTGAAGAATCCTAATGCCCGTAAAATCAGTATACAGGTTGCAAAACCGAATCTTATGGGATTGGTCGCTGTAACGAATGCCGAGAAAGTTATTCTTGACAGAGTTGACAAAGACTTCAATATTGATGCATCCATTTTAAAATCATTACCAGAAGAAGAGCGCAAAGAATACGAGGCCACATTGCAGGCTAATGAACTTAGAGAGCAAATCGGTCTTATTCCCGGATTATGCATACTCATTGACGAAGTCCACCATGCCAGCGATGACCAAAAATTACGCAAGGTAGTAAATAAATGGATGGAACAGAGCAACTTCAACTCTGTACTTGGTTTTTCGGGAACTCCTAACATGGACCCAGCAACAAAGATTAAAATTACAGATGACCTCTCTGTCAAATGCACGCAGTATGCAAATGTGGTTACCTTCTATCCTTTGATAAAAGGCATCGGCAACTTCCTGAAAATTCCTGTTGTACGTCATTCCAATCTTGACTCAACAGAAATTATAAGTCGAGGATTGCGCGAGTTTTTCAGCAGCTACGCCGACACCGTCTACTCCAACGGAACTTCTGCAAAAGTCGCAGTCTATGCGCCCTCAATAGCCGTGCTGGAAGAAGAAATTTATCCGGTTGCTTACGCCGTCTGCGCTGAATTGGAAATTAATCCGACGGAGACAATTCTAAAATATCATAAGGGCAATTCTTCGTATAAGGTGGAAGAAGACGCTCAATTTGAGTTCTCTACCCTTGATTCACCATTGTCTAAGAAGAGAATCATCTTATTAGTCGGTATTGGACGCGAAGGTTGGAACTGTAAAAGTCTTACTGGGGTGATTTTATCTCAACGCAATGCTTGCCCTCAGAACATGGTATTGCAGATCAGTTGCCGTTGTCTGCGTGAAGTCGATAATGCTAAAAGGGAAACTGCAATGATTTGGCTTAATAAATTCAATGCAGAAAAGCTTAATCAACAGCTACAGGAACAACAGTACACGACAATCGCAGAATTTGGAGGTAAAAAGCCTGATGACCTCATTACCATACAACGATATTCACGTATGGAAAGGTTAAAATTGCCTCCTATAGACTACTATCAGATAAAAATAAACTACAATACAGTCGAAACTGCACAGGTTGCAAATATTGGTGAATATCTGAGAACATATCAATTGCCTCATGTTGATTCAACCATCATTTACACGCAGGGATTCGATCAGTCAAATACGGCATCTGAAAGCGCCGTAGGGAATGTGATGACGGAAATTGCGAATTTCCGTCTTTGGCTTGATTTGATTGTCAAAGAAAGCCTCGGGCTGCTGTCAATAGATACCCTAACCCGATATGAAGCCGAATTAAAGCTTTTGTTTGAAAAAATCACTATCAGAAATGGCGATAATCTTGTCTACAATTCTGATATTGATCAAAGCAAAGTGCGCTCAGACATACGAAATAGTTTTGCTTTGCGACGCAGCTTCAACACTAAGGAAGAGTTAATACCAGAGGAGGCGTCGTTGCTCAAAGTCAATGCTCTAAAGTCACCAATTGAAGATAATAAATCTGCGATTTACTCTCCATCTCAAGAAAAGGTTGCGGAGATTGTGAGCCAGGATAGCAAACCGGTTGAAACAATATCTGAAGAAATCCGAAAATATCTTATTGAGCACGGGCTACCGTTACCTGATATCGAGAAATCGGTTAATGACCGCACTTACCAATATCTTCCTTACCATCTTGATAGTAAGTTGGAAGAAGATTATCTGTATAGTGTAATTAATCATATAAAATCCGTTCCCGGTGTTGAATTCTACTTCAATGGGGATGACACGCTAACTGATTTCCGTATTCGATGCTACACAAAGCGTGGTAGAGCTTGGAAGTTAGATGGCTACTACTATCCTGATTTCATTATGCTTACTCGCAATTCAGACAATACAATAAACAAAATTATAATTATTGAAACCAAAGGCGAAGGATTTGCAGGTAAGTTTATCCCTCGTAGGCAATTCATGGATGATGTCTTTATCCGGCTTAATAATGATAAATTCGGACGTGAACGGTTCCAATTCCTTTACATTGAAGATACGCTTGACAAAGAAGTGCGTCTTCAAAAGACAATCAACAAAATCAATTCATTCCTTCTAAGCAGATAAAGCTATGGCTATAAAATACGTTCCATATTTTCCTTCCACGGTATCTGGTCAGGCTGTGCTTGACAACTTTGTCCGCACACAGCGCATTCTCAAATACCGAGAGAGTGATAAAGTAACTGAGCGTATAGTTCGAGGAATGCCGCTTTATGAGGTAACTGAGACGGAACATGTCGGAGACGATAACTCTGACAATATGATAATACATGGTGAATGTGTTTCAGCATGTGCCTATCTTAAAGAGCAAGGAATAAAAGTTGACTTAGTTTACATCGATCCACCTTTTGCCAGTGGTGCCGATTATGCCAAGAAAGTTTATATTCGACGGAATCCACTTGTCGCAAAGGCCATTAAACAGGCGGAACAGGAACTTGAGGATGATGAACTTAAGGCATTTGAAGAAAAAATGTATGGTGACATCTGGGATAAGGAGAAATACCTTAACTGGATGTATGAGAATCTTATGGCAATCCGCGCAGTCATGAGTGAAAATGCCTCTATATATGTGCATCTTGACTACCATATAGGTCACTATGTAAAAATTCTTCTTGACGAGATTTTTGGAGAGGACAACTTCAGAAATGAAATTATCTGGAAACGCTCAACCGCACATAGTGATGCTGAGTTTTATGGTAACAACTTTGATTGTATCTATTTTTATACTAAGTCACAGGATGATTATAATTTCAACACAATATTTCAGCCCTATGATGAGTCATATATTGCCAGATTTACTCAAACAGACGAAAATGGACGAAAATGGGAAAGTGGCAATCTTACAGCAAAAGGGTTAAGTGGAGGTGGTTATGATTACACATATAAAGGTTGCCGTTCATTGTGGCGAATGCCTATTGAAACAATGAAAAAGATGGATGAAGAAGGACGGCTTCACTTTACAAAAAATGGAGGTATTCGATCTAAAGTATATTTAGATGAACTACCAGGCATGCCTTCTCAAGCTATGTGGTTAGACATTAAACCAATAAACTCTCAGGCTAAAGAAAAAGAAGGATATGCCACTCAAAAGCCAGAGGCATTGCTTGAGCGCATTATCAAAGCAAGTAGCAATGTGGGGATGGTAGTGGCTGACTTCTTTGGCGGAAGTGGTGTTACAGCCGCTGTTGCAAATAAATTGAATCGCAAATTTATACATGCTGATATAAACATCAACAGCATACAGACTGCACGCGACCGCCTGAAAGCCAACGGAGCAAGCTTTGCAGTCAACAAAGTGCAAGATGGTGTTACGCTCTACCGTAATCCTGTTCAAACTAAAGACGCAATCACTCGTATCATCCCCGGTTTGAGAGTTGATCCGTCAATCGGTTCAATGTGGATTGGCAGCATTATGGATACAACATACGGTTCATCTCCGGTATATGTGCCTGATTTGATGGATTCTTCATCAAGAGTTCTCGATATTGTCACGCTCAACCGTATCATTAATGATGCGATGCCTCAGTTACCACCAACGATAAAACGAGTCATCATCTACTACGTGGATATTATTGACCGTAAGGAACTCGAAGACTTCATTAAGGATAACAACGACACCGTGATAGAAATTGAGCTTCGTGACCTGAAAGAATTGCTTGACAATGCCGTACTTCAGGACGATGTCGAGTATACCGTAAGTGAAGACCCGACTAAAATGGTGGATGTTTTCACTGTTGCTATTACACGATTTTACAGTGACCGAGTCAGCCATAAGATAAACGAGTTCAACCAAAAGGCTATGGCCAACTCAAAGAAAAAGTTCGTGCCAATCGAACTTAGTCTTGAGGGTCTTGAAGCCATAGAGATGGTTTCACTCGACTGCACTACGACCGAAGAAAATGCTCCATGGCACAGTGATTCAGAGATTAAAATAGAGAAGGACAGCACCATCACAATCAATGGTCGTAAGACCTCCGATTTCTGGGATGGTACAATCCATGCTGACACCAAACCTCTCCGTTTGAAGCTCCGCAACATCTGCGGCGACGAAACAATAATCAAAATAAACCAATGTTTTGACCATGAAAATTGAACGGTGATAATATATACTGTATTAGTAGCGGCATTGCCACTATTAATACGAATACTATGTTTTGTAATATTAGAAAGCCCCGTAGGTCCAATCGTTAGCCCTATTGACATTGTATTCTTCGGATTGACACTAAATATTGCGAACATCAATGAACTTAATGCACTAAAAGTAAAATCGAAATCAAAAAATGCTGAAAAGACGCCCCTTGATAAAGATAAAATATTGGGTCTCTCGATATTCCTTATTGTATTTTTAGCCATTACATTGGGGTTGGTTTATAGCTCTGAGTTAATGGAAATTAAAAGTATTAGTGTCGCAAGTACATACTTATGCTCAATTTTACTAAGCATCGCTTCATTTGTTTTCAGTTGCAATGTAATTATAAAAATACAGCGATATGAATGCTCTTGATTTAATATATACTGGAGTTGTATGTCTATTCTCCATTTGTTGTATTGTCTATGGGATAAAGTCCGCTATCCAAATTAGGCATAGTAACATAAAAGAATATAAAGAAAATAAACAAAAAAGAAAAGAAGAATTCAATAACTATGAGCATAAAAATTAAATCATTCATCTATTTAGATGATTATAAACTCTATTCTCTATCTTCTCAGTTGTTCAAGGGGTTCACAGAATATATTATTTCTGGGACTACTGCTTCTCATACCGAAGAAGAATCTCAAAAAGGAACATTTTCAAGTGGAAAAGTCATGAGTGACCTCTTAGAAAAGGTAAAGACTTCAACCGAGAAAAAATTCCTTCATGATTATGCCTTTAATCTACTAGAGGCAGAGTTTGTAAATCAAGGTTTACTATATAAAATTTCCTCAACAGACACAACCGATACAGTACAATCAAAAAGTATTATAAAAGTTACAGGAAGGGCTATCTTCAATGACTACAGAATCCTACAGGGTACGATGTCAAGATTTAACAGTATTGGGGAATCGTTTGGACATTTTCAGTTCGGGAAAGTTCTTGAAGATCTTAACAAAGTAACTGCGGATGCAATTAAAAAAACTAATGATCGAAATCAACGATCAAAAGTGAAGAACTTGCGTAGTTCGATTGATAAAAAGATGGAAGATATTCTTCGGGAAAACGGATTGCGTTTGCCCGAAAAAGATGTTGAGCATATGGCTAACTTAATGGAATATGGTTTCCATGGTGAACTAGAGTTCCGTATCATACCCGATAATCTTCCTTTTCAACTGTCGGCAATCTTAAATAGAGAGTACCTACGCGACACAGAGGAACACTTCGTGTCAAAATATTCACGCCAAAGCGAATATGACTTCACAATGATTGGGATTGTTACCCAATCAGGAAAAAACATTTCACCTCTTTCAGAGCACGAACCTAATGGAATTAAGGACGCTTGTCTTAATTTAGCAGACAAGCTGACTGTAATGGAAAATGTGTTTTTAGGGCGACTGGACAATGAATGTATCATAGACCCGATCGCAATTTATAGAGAATTATAAAAAATATTCATGTCCATTAATCATTAATATAGTAGGATACCCATTCCGATGATTTAAGTGTATTTTGGATTATGGCGTAGAAGTTTGAGATACGAAATATCATGGCGAGTTCTTGATTGTTCAGATTGAAGAGAAAGAATCTGGTGTGCCATAATATAATTAAGCTATGAGCGAAGTACAGAAAATATCGATACGATTCTTTGACGACCGCGAAGTGCGGGCTGTCTGGGATGAAGAGGGTGCCAAATGGTGGTTCTCGGTGCTTGATATTGTCGGGGTGCTCAACGCACAGGATGACTACGCAAAAAACCGCAATTACTGGAAGTATCTGAAAACCAAGCTCCGCAAGAATGGAAGCGAGTTGGTTAGTGCTACTAACCAACTGAAGCTGCTGGCCTCTGACGGGAAATGCTATCTCACGGATGTACTTGATAATGACGGAGTCATTGCTTTGGCGAAGAGTTTCCCGAACAATAAGGCTTCACGATTCGTTGAATGGTTCATCAACAGCGACGAGAGCATTGACGGCAAAAGCCGGTCGAAAGCATACGCTTTGTTTGAGAGCAGCCTTATCGACAGTATCGAGATCGGTACCGTGAAAGGATTGCAGCAGATTCATGCTTACCTTTTCGGAGGTCTTTATGATTTCGCCGGACAGATCAGGACTGTCAATATAGCCAAGGCGGGGTTCCAGTTTGCTATGGCTCAATATCTGGAACAGACATTAACGAATGTTGAACGTATGCCGGAAGATTCGTTCGAGAAAATCATTGACAAGTATGTTGAAATGAATGTAGCCCATCCGTTCAGAGAAGGCAACGGCCGCGCAACCCGCATCTGGCTCGACCTCATATTGAAGAAAAACCTACAACGGTGTATTGACTGGAGTCAGGTTGACAAACGAAAATACCTCGAAGCCATGACGCGTAGCGTTGCCGACCCGACTTCCATAAAAGACTTGCTTCGGACGGCACTTACTGACAAGATAAACGACCGCGACACCTTTATGAAAGGTATAGACTACTCATATTATTATGAACAAGAAGACTGACTGTATTATTACAAATAGTAAGTTTGATTCAGACTTTTTTCGTAACTTTGGTGTTGAATAAGAAAAGATTATACTATGTCGGAAGAGCAGATGAATAGTTATCGACTTACGTCGATGGAGGAGCCGGGCGATGAGCGCATGGCTCAGATTATGCGTGAGGTTGCCGAGGATGCACGCGAAAGTACGCGCCGGGCTGCAGAGCGTGTTGCTGCCGGGATAGAGGCTGCTTCGCACGAGGCTCGTGCCCGAGTTGAAGAAACCCTAAACAGGCTTCGCAATGGCAGCAAGTGACCACAAGCCGTGTGCTGAATGGCGGTCACGATGTACCCATCACCAAAATCATATCCCGCTACGACAAGTCAATAGCAAACTGCATAGCCTTAGCTCCATACGTTGACCGGCTCTATGTCTATGACAACTCTATCGAGGACGCGGAAGCCCGTCTTTTGTTCCGTCTGAGCGATGGGATGATTGCCAAACGCTATATCGATGAGCTTCCCGACTGGGCTTCATCCATTCTTCCGAGATAAGCGACGATAAAGTAACCGATGTCATTCCTATGAATTTGAAATCTCATATTTGCACCACACACCCTAAGAAATTATGCCTGCTCTCTTTTGCGCGATTTATTTTGTGCGGAAATACAATATGTAAAGTGCTATTGCGCTGATAATAGCAAAGGGAATACCGGCAAGAGCCGGCGATGCAAAGCCGAGACCATAATGGATCACAATGCCTCCGATGGCAGCGGCCATAGCATTAGACACGTTGAATGCTATCTGTATTCCTGCTCCTCCGAGCATCTCCCCTCCCTTTGCATAGCGAACAATAAGATATTGCAACGGGCCGCCAAGTCCGAAAAGCAAAGCGGCAGCAATGAACGCCAGCAACAATGATGGCATCTTATACGGTGAACAAAAATAGATTGCCGGCATCACTACAATGATTAAACTCGCGATAATTGCCGTCACTAAAGATGCAGAGAATCTGTCGGCCAATCGGCCGGCGACGTAATTTCCGAAAACCATTCCTGCACCGACTATAACCATTATAAAAGTCATGGAATGAACCGAGAACCCGGTGACATGAGTCATTATGGGAGATATATAACTCAGCCAGCAATAGACGCTTGCCTGCCCGAAGAATACTCCGGAATATATAAGCCATGGAGCAAGTTTTGTCAGAAACCGGAATTGTCCCTTTATGCCGGTGTCGGGCAATGGAGCGAGTAGAGGAACCCAACATCTGATCGCAATACATGTCATCAGCCCCCAGAAAGATACAATACCGAACGGAAGCCGCCAGGAAACAAGTTGACAGAGAAAAGTAAACGCCGGGACGCCAACAAGATTGGCCACTGTCATTCCCCCCACAAGAACAGCTACGGCCGATGCCCCTTTTCCTTTATCCGCCAATCGGGAGCAGACAATGGCTCCCGCACCGAAAAATGCCCCATGTGGCAATCCCGAAATAAACCTTGCGCAAAGAAGAATCCCGACATTCGGCGATAATGCCACCAATGCATTGCCAAAGGCAATCACTGCGGCAAGCGAAAGCATCAGACGCCGCAAAGGAAGACGTCGCAAGAATATCAGTGACGGAGCGCCGACGGCCACACCGGCAGAATATGCCGAAATCAGATGGCCAGCGGATACTATACTGATTTTCAAATCCCTCGCTATATCATCGAGAATCCCCATCATACCGAATTCCACAATTCCGAGTGCAAACGCGCCCATTGCAAGCGATACTAATGACTTCTTCATATTGAATTCACAAGACTCTATTTTTCCATCTGCAAAAATAACAAAAACAATTGAAAAGCCGTTCCCACGCTCGCCACGCACAAAAAATCGGGAGATATGTCACGTTTCCTGTCTTGGATTGTCTAATAATTATATCCGACAACGCGAATGGAAAAGAGAATGACAACTGATCCGCTACAATATTTTATTGAGACCATACTCCCTTGCAGCGCAAGGATGTATGCGGCGGCATTGGCTATTACGTGCTCGAAAGAGGATGCTTCCGATGCGGTTCAGACAGCTATGCTCCGCATTTGGGAACATGTACGCGTCGGAATGATCCTTGAGCATCCGGCAAATTATTGCCTGTCGGTGATAAAAAACATATGCATTACGGAAGTTGTCCGCAACAGAAAATGCATACCTATGGGCAATCTCATGGAGATAAAGTCCGATATAGATAGCCCGGCCGATAAGGCCATGGAACTGAAAGATGTGACACACGCCATGAATCATCTCTCCGAAAACGAACGCCGGGCTATCGAGTTGAACGCATTCGCCGGATGCTCAACGGAACAGATAGGCCTCGCTCTCGGCACCAACGCCACGAACGCCCGCAAGATCCTTAGTCGGGGACGCATAAGACTGCGTTCGTTTTTTGAAAAGAAAGGATAAAATATGGAAAGAGAATATAAGAGAATCAGAAAACTGCTTGAAAAGTTCTATCAGGCCATGACTTCTCCTTCGGAAGAGGAAGAGCTTTGCGATTTCTTCAGAAAACACAATGATCTGCCAGATTATCTGATGGCTGATAAAGCCACGTTCACTGCAATAGAATCTGCTATCGAAAATACCGAGATTCCCGAAAATCTCGACAGACTCATTATGGATAGAATCTGTCCTCAATCCGTTGCTACTCAGGAAAGCCACAACCGGAGTAGAAAGCATCCCCTTAGTTTGCGCAAATTCATCCCCTTGATTGCCGCGGCTGCAGTGGTGACTTTGATCTTATTGCTTGTTCCTTTAGTTTCCGAATTCAGGGAATCTTCCAATATCGATGTGCCGGCAGCGTCATTCGTGACCGCAAGTCTGCCGCAAGTTCCAAAGGAGAAAGAAGCTGCAATTCCATCTATTGCTTTTGATAAAACCGAGAAGACTCTTCACCCCTCAGAGAACAGAAACAAATCAAACGCAACACGAACCATAAAAAGGGAAACCATCCGAGCCCTGGAAAAATCGGAACTTTCTGAAGAGGATATGAAGGCAATGGAACAAGGTTTTTCCCTTCTCGCAAAAGCCGGGCGCAAGATAGCTTATACAAAAGAGCGTATAGATTACACCGACAGATCTGTCAGCACATCCCTTGAGATGATCTCCAGAATAGTCGGGGAAGAGAAATCGGAATATGTTGAAACCGACAATTAGGGCTCTATGAACAAAATATACAAAACATAAATATTCAAATATATGAACAGATTTAAACTTTCAGCAATTCTTATTGCCTTAATGCTGTCTACTCCGAGAATCTCGGCTCAGCAACGTGAATTCAATGTCTTCCCGGAAGACGATGATATCACTACAGTTTATATCTCTCCTGCTGCCATGAAGATGGGTCTGTCGATGGATTATGGCGATGACTCGGATATGCAGGGGATAATAAAATCCATCAGCAATCCTCAAGGAATGGAAATCATAAATGCCGAAACAAAAAAAGCGGCCGATAAAGTTCGTGATTTGGCCAAAGAAAAAATCAGGAAACTGAACATGGAGATTTTCCTCGACGCAGCCGACAACGGCGACAACCTCATCATATATGTAGGTAAAGTCCTCGATGGCAATAAATTGAAGAATGTTCTCATTGAAGTAAACGAGAAGGATAAATATACACTGCTGTATATGAAGGGAGACATTGATATCAACATGTTGGCTAATATTAAACCCAATGGCAAGAAATAAACTATCGATATTCTTTGGCGCGGTTCTGATAGCGATATTCATCCCGTCTTGCGGATCATCAAAAGAATTGAGCGCTCTCGAAGGGGAGAGCGGCATAGAGATGGTTCATATCCCGAGAGCCTTGGGGTTCATTGCTAAAACCGCAGGAATGTTTTCCGGCGACAATGAGGACGGCAAATCATTGAAAGGGTTCAGAAGCATGGATGTGATCACATGCAAAAAGAAAGCTAAGAAAAATAAGATTTACGACATTACAAAAAAGATAATCGAAAACGACAAGTCCGAGCTTATCTTAGAAGTTACAGAAAACAGAGAAAAGACTATTATTTACGGATATCCCGATATTAAGAAAAAGAAGATCAAAGACGTCTGGATATTCTGCGATGAACCATCGGAACTGACCGTTATCCGAGCCAAAGGTTCATTTGATATCGGTAGCATTATCGAAGACAATTTGAAAAAGGAACAGTAGATACCTGAGAAATTGTGGTTCTGTGTACCTTAAAACATACGGTCGATCTGACGTTCGTCAAGCATCGCGAATATACGGTTGCCGTTGGGCGTGAGCGACGGGTCGGGCAATGAGAAAAGTCGCCCCACAAGATTCTCCATCTCGGCCACGCCGAGTCTGTCGCCGCGTCTCACGGCCGCCGAGCGCGCCATAATCAACGCCGCCCTTTTGGCGATTGGCACATCTCCCCTCCCGTCGTTTCCATAATTGCCTGAATCTTCGTTCACCGAATCGAGTATCCGGAGCACAATGTCGGCCTCGCTCCCTTTCTTAAGTATAGCGGGAAGAGAGGTTATGAGCCATCTGTTGTCGGATTCATATTCGAGAATGAAGCCCAGGCGATGCAAATCCTCCTCAATCTCCTCCATTGCCGCTCGCTGCTGCTCATCGAGAGTTACGTTCTCAGGAAACAGAACCCGTTGCGACACTATCTCCATTTTCTCCATACGTTTGAGAAACTCTTCGTAAAGTATCTTTACATGGGCGCGATGCTGATCTACAATCATCAGCCCCTCGCGCGTTGACGTTACGATGTACTTGCCGGCATACTGCATGCAGACAGGTGCAGGAGCTTCCTTTTGGAGTTCTTTTCCGAAAAGACTACCGACATTCTCCTCATTCTGCGCAACAACATCCGCATCTTCAGGTTCAGGAACCGGAGCTACCTGAGCAACGGCGCCACACCGGAAATCCTCATAAAGTTTTTCCCAATCGGAAACAGGCCGGCGGTCGCGATAATCCGGTTTCCTCTCAAAACCTGAATTGAAAGGATTGTAACCGCTGGGCACATCTATCTCGGGCGAGACAGCACTCTCCCCCTGACGCAAAGGCATTACCGGGAGTGCATCCGAATTGAAATCGATCGAAGGTACTGCCGAATATTTGCCTAAAGCCGCTTTCACGGCCGCCTGGAGAATAGGCCATATCTGCTGTTCGTATTCGAACTTAATCTCGTCCTTGACCGGACTGCGGTTCACATCGATAGTTGCAGGATCCACCGTGAATTTGAGGAAATAACATGGTTGCGTATCATTGGCTATCAAAGAATCGTAGCAACCGGTCACTGCCTTATGGAAATAAGGATGGCGCATGTTTCTGCCATTCGCTATCAGATACTGCAGGGGGTTGCGACGGCGCGCAAACTCCGGACGCGACACGAATCCCTCTATCTTAACCAAAGAGGTATCAACCTCGACCGGCAGCAACTGACTGTCGAGATTCCCTTTCCAGAGATCCACAATCCGTTTGCGGAAAGTTGCCGCCTTCAGATCGATCGAACGTGAGCCGGTGTTGAGAGAAAGTCGGATATTATTGTTCACAAGTGCCATTCGCTCGAACTCCTTTACAATATTGGAAAGCTCAACACTATCACTCTTAAGAAATTTGCGGCGTGCAGGCACATTGAAGAAAAGGCGTTTCACTGTGATTACCGTGCCCTTATCGCATACACAGGGTTCCTGACTTTGCACCTTGCTGCCTACGATTACGAGATGCGTGCCCAGACGGGCATCAGCAGTGCGCGTCTTCACATCCACTTCCGATATGGCGCAGATCGACGGCAAAGCCTCGCCGCGGAAACCCATTGTGTGGAGAGAAAAAAGATCATCGGCATTACGGATCTTGGAAGTGGCATGGCGTTCAAAGGCCATGCGGGCATCTGTCTCCGACATGCCGTTGCCGTTGTCGGCCACAAGGATCATGGTCTTTCCCGCATCTTTCACCTCAATGCGGATCTCGGTGGCCCCGGCATCGACCGCATTCTCCACAAGTTCCTTGATCGCCGATGCCGGACGCTGTATCACTTCTCCGGCCGCTATCTGGTTTGCCACCGAATCCGGCAGCAGTCTGATAATATCGCTCATTCTGATTTCTTCTCATTCGTTAATGCCGGCTCCGTTGCAACTGTCTCCGATGCCGGCGGAGCCACAGGCGTCTCCGGTGCACGCATAAGCTGTTCAGCCGAGGGCACAAGGCTGCTCTTGCGGGCCGGAGCATTGTCGAGGAAATATGCGTCGAGTTCATCCGGGACCTCGCCAAGCTCATCCATCCATTTCCAACGGTCGCCATACCATTCCCGGCGCGGCCTCAGAATCTCAAACCACTTGAACCCCTGCAGATACATCTGCGACTTCTTTACGAGGAACAGCGGTGTAACGGTTCCGGTTACTTCCGGCCACATCTTCAGTTTCTTGAGATTGCGCTCACTCATATCTATTCTTAGATAAGACCCTTCGGCACTCACAAGCTTGTTGTAAGTCGAATCATTCTCCATCGGAAGGAAAATCATCTCCACATTGCCGTCGACATCCAGTCGCTTAAGATCATTATCCTCAAAATAGGCCGTCATTTTTTTCCCGGAAAGCTGGTTGTAGAAATCCTCATCGATAAATTCGGCCATGAAACCCGTCTCGGGAAGAATCGCGCGGTCCACCACCGAATCGTTGAAATGGACATCTATCCGGTTGCCGTAAACCTGACGCTGTTCGTTCCAGACTATAGGTTTGCGGATCATATAGAGTGTGGAATCAAATTCATGATATATGAGCGTGTCGGCCACACCCTGAAGATCCTGATTGAAGAATCTGGCCCTTCCGATCGCGCGCGCCACATGGAAATCTTTTGGAACCATCAGCAACGAGTCCCGGCCCAAAGCATCGAGACGAGGACCCGACGGACGCGCGACAACGCTGTCGGACATTGCCTCAATATCATCCGACGCATCTTCCATTTCCAATGCATCCGATGTTCCGGGGATTGTATCCGATGATCCGGAGATTGTATCCGATGATTCCGCTATCTCCGATATTTCCGAAACTTCCGGCTTTCCATCGGCTTCCGATACTTCCAATTTTTCCGATATCTTCAATACTTCTGATTTTTCACCCTTGAGGCCTTTCTTGTCAGCCCCTGCCGCATCTTTCGACAGCCTCTCGGTCCGAATAGGTGCGGCGTTCTCTTCAACAGGTTCCGAAGATCCCGATGATCTGTTTTCGCGCGGAGCAAAGAAACTCTCCGGAAAACCGAGAAGTGCCGAAACAGGCAACTCTATACCCGGCATCCGGAAGCCATAAGGCAAAACAGGCAATAATACGGGCAGATCCCGCGCGACATCCATCGGCGTCTTGTAGCTCTGCAGACGGCGTCTTGTCTCGGCCGGCCACGGCCGGGCAAGACTGTCGGGCCAAACCATCTCAGTGCGGATATAAGTCAGAATTGTATCCGCTCTGAGAAAAAGGGTGTCGGGCCGCGAATATTCGAGTAGCAAAGGATATTCCGTGGATAAGGCTCGCTGAAGCGAGTCGTTGTATTCCCCATATCCTCCGATAAGAGTCATCTTGCGGGCTGTGTCCGTGAGCACCATCGGCTGCGGATTGCGCAGAATGTCGCGGAACATATAGGCCCGACTTATACCCGTTGCTTTATCATAGATAATGGAATCCCCTTCGAGAGTGACGATATTGTCGGCACTGTCGCGATGTATGATCGTGGAGCGAGTGGTGAGCACGGCGTTGTCGGTAGCGGTATTATATCGTCCTCCTGTGGTCAGAATTGTATCGTTGGCGCTTTCTATCCGTGTCTGCGTATTGATTGTGGCCACATGATTGCCCGTGTTGTATTCCAACTCTTCTGTAAACATCCGGTAGCCATCCTTTTCATTGTCGAGTACAACCTCGTCCTGAAATTTCGCGAGTTTTGTCGAAGGAGAGTATTCGCCATAGACAGATGTGAGTGTATTCACATCATCGCGCAATTCTCCGCCTCGGGTATACCAGCCGAGTTCCATATTGAGATCATAGTCGAGGCTGTCGGTGGTGAGTGTAACTTTCGGGTCCTTGAGCTGGACATTGTTCCGCGACGGGCCGGCAGTCAGCACTGCCTTGCGTGCTCCTCCGTCGTAGAAGAGCTTGTCGGAATAGACAAAGAGCGTGTCGCCCTGCCGCATCTCCACATGGCCGAAGGCATCGAGAGAATTGCGCTGCGGGAAATAATAGGCCGAATCGCAATACATCCACATGCCTCCCTGACGGAACACCACATTTCCTTTAACGATCTGTTTCTCCTCAAAATCCATCGGCGGACGGAACAGACTGTCGGCATTCTCAAGAAACACTTTGTCATCTTGAAATCTGTTTGCCGAGGGAATCGATGGCTTGATCTGATGGGTCGGTTCGGGGCGACGGAAATTCTCTTTATCGCTTTTCTTATCTTTCTCTTTCCGTTTCTGAGCGTAAAGGGAATCCATTACAGAGATTCCTCCCGACAGCATAAGCGTTGCCAGGAGAAACACGATAATTTTTGGAGTCTTGGAAAAAAGATTGTCCATCAGCCCGTATTATTCTATATTTGCCACATCGGCCATAATCGCGGTCAATGTCATTTCTCTTTTATCCAGCCGTCGTAAGTGAACTCGCAGCCCTCCCATCCGTCGGCAATCTTGATATAGGTATCTTTAATTTTCTTCTCTACCCATTCGCGCAGAATATCATCCTTGTGTTTGGCTTCATACATGTTTTTAATCATGTTGTAGTCGTCGGCGAGATTTGCCTTGTGGCCGTTGATGCGCTGGGTGAGCTTAACGATGGCGACAATATCGCGGTTCTTCTTCACATCCTTCATCACGAAGGCCTCCGACACATCGCCGGGCTGCATGAGTTCTATACGCTTTGCCACTTCCGGCGGCAAATCCTGCATCTCGAAGCGGGTGCTTCCGGTCTGCTGGTTCACCATTATGCCACGGTTGTTCTTGGTATCCTTGTCCTGCGAGACATATCGCGCGGCTTCGTCGAAGGGAAATTTGCCTGCTACTATCTCTTTACGCAAGGAATCGAGACGAACAGTTGCATCGGCGAGGTCTTTATCGCTAACCTTCGGGCTCAGAAGAATATGACGCACATTCACCTGATCGCCGCGTTTGGCAATAAGCTGGATGATATGATAGCCGTATTCGGTTTCCACGATGCGGGAAACCTTCTTGGGATCGTTGAGGTTGAAGGCTACATTGGCGAATTCCGGCACCCATGCCGAGCGCGGCTGAAATCCAAGCTCGCCACCCTGCATTGCCGAGCCGTCCTCGCTATACATGATGGCGAGTGTTGAGAATTCCGATTCCCCTTTGTTTACACGATCGGCATAATCGCGCAGACGCGCTTTCACATCCTCTATTTCCTGAGCCGGAACCACCGGGTTAATGGAAATGATCTGTGCCTCCACCTGCATCGGAACGTATGGAATGCTGTCTTCTGCCAACGAATTGAAATATTTGCGCACTTCGCTCGGGGTGCCTTTCACATCTTTTGTGAGATTGGCCTTCACCTGATCCACTATATAGTCGTTGCGCATCACGTCCATGAGTTGCTCGCGCAACTGAGCGAACGATTTGCGGAAATATTCCTCCACTTTCTCTTTAGAGCCGAGATTATTTACAAAGAAATCAAGTCGCTTATCCACCTGCGACTGCACCTGACCCTCGGGAGCGGTGACAGTATCTATCTTGGCCTGATCGAGAAAAAGCTTCTCAACCGCAATTCTTTCGGGGATTACGCAATATGGATCGCCGGTTACCGGAATTCCTTCAGAACGCATCTGGGCATACTGGTCCTCGACCTCGGAGCGGAAAATAGGCTCATCCCCCACTATCCACACAACTTCGTCAATCACGTTGCGCTTCACGGGAGCGGCAATGGCGCAGACTGCCAGAAACACTGTGCCCGGTAATATCAGTTTAATGCGGTTAAATTTCATATTCAGTATTATTTAATTTTCTTTATTTCATGACTAACCGGATTATAAAGACCCGGTTTAAGCCTCCCCTCGCGAATCGCGCGGGTATAAATGGAATTCATCAACGCCGTGCGGTATCTGTCGCGGTTTTCGTTTGCGAGGATGCCTGCTATCTTCACCGAGGCGTATTCGAACGGCATCTTGCTCCCCGTGGGAAGATATTCCGAGATATGCAGGAGATATACCGACCCTCCGTAGGTAGTCTCGAAATCCCGCGTGGAACTCAGAAAGGCATCGGCATCAAAAAAACGGTAAGGAATCTGCTCTGCGATCACCGACCATTCAAGCCAGCGCTGTCCGAAATATTCATATTGGGAAGCCTGACGCAGACCGTATTTTTCAATATTGTCGACCGATGCCTCAGTGGCAGTTTTCATCCATTTGCGAATCTCAGCGAGTCGTTCCTCCTTCTCCCCGATCTTGAGATATATTCCTTTCACAAGCGGCTGGTCGAGAAGCATCTCATCACCATTCACCTCATAATATCTCATGATGTCCGCATCGGAAACGGCCGGAGCTTCCTCCTCTTTAGTGCGCATATAGCGTTCTATGATGAGATTGTTGCGGTAGTCCTCAACAAGCCTGTCGATTCTCTCCATATCCGGAACGTTTTCGGCAGCAATGGCGCCGAGCATCATATTGCGCACCCACCGGTCCACTATAGTCTTGAACATCTCAATGCTGTCTTCTTCGGCCAGACCAGAAGGAATGTGCAACAAAACATCGTCAACGCTCAAGGCCGAATCGCCGGCTTCCACCAGAATATTCTCTCTGGCGGGAGTCTGACCCTCCTTGCCGTCGCATCCCGTGAGCCCTATGCCGGACAAGAGGCCAAGCAGAATAACGATACCGGTATGCCTGCGCTTTTCCATCCTACAAATTTAAGCATTTTTCCGCTAATATGAAAAATTTCAGGTGCGCCCGAAAAGGGACGCACCTGAATATTTACTGTTGCAGGGATTCCGAGTTGCAACAAAAGGGATTCCGGTAGTATTTTCAACGTTTGTCGCTCTTCACGGATCTGAGCACTTTCTTATTTACCGAAACGGGATATTTTCCCTTGAGTTCCTCCTCCCAACGGGACTGGAGCTCATTCTGATAATCGCTTGTCACGAGACCGCGCACATCCGAAAGCTCCTCGGGTGCGCCAATAACACGCCCGTCAATCATGAAGTAGAGGGTCATGTTCCTTTTAGAGGGTTTTGTCTCCGGACCGCCGAACAGAATGTTGTCAACCATTGCGTTGTTTCCTTTCTCAGCGAGCACTTTCTCGATATGAACTTTGTTTCCGAAAGTCTTGCGGACGGTATTCACCAATGAATCGCGTCCGGTGCGCGTCGCCAGATTCCTGATTTCAGCCGCAACGGAATCGTTGATGGCCTGCACCAGATAACCTTTGGCATGAGGCTCGCTCCATTTGTAATCATCGCGGTGGGTGTTGAAATAGTTCTGAAGGCCTTCGGTATCTTTGGCAGCCTTGTCCCAAATCTTGCGGACACTCACCTCATAAAGAAGCGACCCGTCGACATATTCATTCAGAAGATTGCGATAATCAGCCACCTCTCTTCCGAGACGGGCCTCCTCTGCTTCCACAAGCTTGTTGCCGTAAAGATTCTCAATGGCGTCATCAAGAAGTTGCCCGGCGATTGCCGGATCATTCTGGAAGACTTCGTGCATTCCTCCCAGCAGTGTCGATACAGGTGTCGCAACCCCGTCGACAGTGAAAAGTTCCGTTGCTCCCTGTATGCCGCCGAAGCGGGAATAGAAAAGCGAATCGAGACCATTAACAGCAACGGCGTTTTTGAGCTCTCCGAGGGTCTTTTTATTGAGTTTCGATTTGTGGGTCTTAGCGAGCCTCTCGGTCTGGTTCCTCTTTATGAGGGCGAAACGCTGATCCTGCGGACTCCCTACACGGGCAAGGAATTCCGGCTTGATACTTTCAACCGAAGGGACAGGGCGCGTTCCGGTTTTCTTGACAATATGCCATCCGAAAGCAGTGCGGAAGGGTTCGCTTATTGAATTATCGGGTATTGCGAAAGCCACGGAATCGAATTCGGCCACCATCTCGCCTGTGCCGAACCAAGGCAGAAGGCCACCCTGACGTGCAGAGCCTTTATCATCGGAAAGGCGAGTGGCCATATCCGAGAAAGCCTCCGGATTTGCTTTGACGATGCGATAGATGCTGTCGATTTCAGCTTTTGCTTTGGCGTCTGCGGCCTGATCTTCCTGACGCGCCATTTTCAGGATATGGGCGGCCTGCACTTTGCCGCGGGCCGGACGGTGTTTACCGCCGAGAAGGATATGAAAGCCTACGGGACTTTCCACCACCTCCGAAATCTCACCTTCGGGAGTGGAATATGCCGCTACTTCGAAATAATAGGGATACTGACGGCCGGTGATCCAACCCATCAGTCCGCCGTTGGCCGACGAGCCGCGATCCTCGGAAAAACGGCGTGCCATATCCGCGAAATCCGCTCCCGACAGAAGAGCTCCGCGAATGCTGTCGATACGGGCACGCACTGTCTTGTTCTCCTTCATCGATGGCTTTTTGAACAGCATGATATGCCGGGTCTGGACTTCTTCCATCATTCTTGCATGTTCTTCATCAAGCAGTTTGTTGAGAAAAACTGAATCCGCAAGATAAGGAGCCGCCAGATCATGCCGGTATTGCTCAATCTCCTTGCGGAAAGCCGCAGTAGTGTCGATACCCTCGGCTTTTGCGTCGGCCACTTTAAGCTTGTAGAGTTTGAACATCTCCACATATTCCTCCAAAGGCTGACGGGTGAGCTGTTGCTGGCTGTTTTTGCCATATAGATACTCAAATTCAGACTTGGGCACATCCACCCCGTTAACAGTCATGATAACAGGATCCTTGGCGGCCATAACAAGCGCAAACAGCGCTAATGCGGCACCGGCCGCGGTTCTTTTCTTTATTTCCATAAGATATCATAGAGCCAATCCCACAAAATATGTTAACGCGGGGGTGGCCTGTTTTAACGTCACAATTAATTAACGTCTCAGGATTATAAAAATTGTCAGTTACCCATCTCGGAGATAAATTTCACTCTTACCAGGCGTATACTCTCCTCATCATAGTATTCTCCGAGCTCCTGGATCGCTTTCTCGAGATCATCCTCTTCGCTCTCCCTGAAATAGGAAATTATCTCCTCTTCCTGATCTTCATCGAGAAGATCTTCAATATAATAGTTTATGTCGATTTTTGTGCCCGATTCCACAATCGATTCCAGCACATCGAGCAGTTCGCCGAATTCGAGCCCTTTACTCTCGGCAAGTTCTCCGAGGTCTATCTTGCGGTCGATTGCCTGTATGACGGATACCTTCATATTGTTCTCCTTAGGCATCGATCTGACACGAATCTCTTCGGGACGCACTATCTCGTTTTCCTCCACATGGCGGCGGATCACTTCGAGAAATTCCTTGCCGTAGCGTCGTGCTTTGCCTACTCCGACACCGGGAATATTCACGAGTTCGGCTTCAGTCACCGGGTAAATCGTGGCCATGGCTTCGAGCGACGGTTCCTGAAATATCACATAAGGAGGAAGATTGTTGATTCTCGCTATCTTCTTGCGCACATCCCTCAGAATGGCGTATAGCTCGGGATCCGCGGCGCATGAAGCCCCGTCATGTTCAGGGAGCTCGGCATCAAGCTCTGAATAATCCACGTCCTCCACAATTCTGAATGTTGCGGGAGCCGCGATAAACGTTCGTCCTTTATCAGTGAGACGCAGGTTTCCATAATTCTCGAGATCGCGGGAAAGATAACCGCCGATCACGGCCTGACGAAGCAATGTGGCGGCGAATTTCTCCCCTTCATGCTCCAGAGAGCCGAAAGTCTCGATATCGTCGTCGCCGTTTGCCTTTATCTCATCTGTGGCCCGGCCTATCAGAATATTTATGATATATTCAAGCTTATGGCCTCCGTCGACAGCCGATACGGCCTCAAGCGCTGCCGCGAGTTCATCCGTGGCCTCTATCTCCTTCTTGGGATTCAGGCAATTGTCGCAATTCCCGCAGTTCTCCTCTTCATATTCCTCGCCGAAATAATGAAGCAAGATCTTCCGACGGCACACCGATGACTCTGCATATTCGGCGGTTTCCTGCAGAAGCTGGCGGCCGATCTCCTGTTCGGAAGCCGATTTGCTTTGCATAAGCTTATCGAGCTTTATGAGATCTTTGCGGGAATAGAATGTTATGCACCTACCCTCTCCCCCGTCGCGTCCGGCGCGGCCCGTTTCCTGATAGTATCCCTCGAGACTTTTGGGGATGTCGTAATGAATCACGAATCTTACATCCGGCTTGTCGATTCCCATTCCGAAGGCAATCGTGGCCACTATCACATCCGCGGTTTCCTGAAGAAACGCATCCTGATTCTGCGACCGCGCCTGGGGATCCATGCCGGCATGATAGGGAAGCGCCGTGATACCGTTGATCTTAAGCGTCTCGGCAAGTTCTTCCACTTTCTTGCGGCTCAGGCAATAGATAATGCCGGATTCTCCTGAATGGTTCTTTATATAACGTATAATCTCACGATCGACGTCTTTGGTTTTGGGACGGACCTCATAATAAAGGTTCTTCCGGTTGAAACTCGATTTGAAAACCTTGGCGTCGAGAATGCCGAGATTCTTCTGGATGTCATGCTGAACCTTGGGAGTGGCCGTAGCGGTGAGAGCGATCACGGGGAAATGGCCTATCTCGGATATCATAGGCCGTATGCGCCGGTATTCAGGACGGAAGTCATGCCCCCACTCCGAAATGCAATGGGCTTCGTCTATGGCGAAGAAAGAGATGTCGATGGATTTCAGAAAATTCACGTTGGCCTCTTTTGTGAGCGATTCCGGAGCCACATAAAGAAGCTTGGTGCGACCCGAACGGACATCGGCCTTCACCTTCTCGACGCCTCCCCTTGTAAGCGATGAATTCAGAAAATGGGCAATTCCGTCATCTTCACTATAATTCCGCAACGCATCGACCTGATTCTTCATCAGGGCTATCAGAGGAGAAATCACTACTGCCGTGCCTTTCGACATCAATGCCGGAAGCTGATAGCACAACGATTTGCCTCCTCCTGTCGGCATAAGGACAAAAACATCGCTGCCACCGAGCAGACTCTCGATGATGTTTTGCTGTTCCCCTTTGAATTTATCGAATCCAAAGTAATATTTCAATGCTTCAAAAATGCCGGCTCTGTCTGTCATGAAGAATAAGGTATTAGTCCGGTTGCGCAGGCTCCTGCCTGCGGCTATGCCATACGTGTCTGGCTGTTACTACAAAGTTAAAATAATTTTTCAATTAATTCAACATCACGCAATAAAAAAATGATGCAAGCTTTCCTCCCGCGTCTGTTTGACTGTAATCTCAAGGCGGATAAAGGGATATTGCGTATGAGTTAGCGATTGAAGCCTTACAGTCGAGATCTCCGGATCAATTTACGAAAGCGCTACGTCACAGCCGCAACTCCCTGAGGACTTAATATATCCGTTTAATCCATCTTTTTTTATCTTCAAGTCCCCATTGAACGTGCCAAGTTCTCCCCGTCGCTTTATCAAGTAACACAAATTGATACATATTTTGTGTGGGATATAATTCAAACGAGTTCATCCCTGTTTCCCAAGAAAGGTCTTGACTGTTTATTGTAGATGTAAACTCTTTATTGTCATCTAAAGACCATTGTACCTGTTCAATCTTTCCAGTTTGAGTATCTAACTTAAGCAAATTATATACGTTTTCGGTATGATACATTTTATACCTATTTGCATATGTCTCTTTTATTTGACGCACACGAATATCTTCAAGAAGTTCTACCACTTGATTTGAAGCAGAATCCGATGCTATAGAGTCAGTTTGAGCTGACAATATAAAAGAAATAGAGGAAAAGAGAAATGCAAGAAGCATCTTTATTGAAATGATTTTCTTCATTAGTCCCAATCGTTTAGTTTGTCGATGTATTCGTCCATGTCGGCAACGTCGAAAACATCGGGAGTGCCGATATTATCATAATTGTCGAAGTCGACCCACATATCGTGAACTGCATCGCCGTTGTAAGTATCTAAATCGGTGTATTCGTCTATAATATTTACCACTCTATTTCCTGCTTTGTGCGTTTCTTTTTTAACTTGGCATTTTGAGTATTGCCGAGTTCAGGATGTGTATCAACATAATTGAGAAAATTTATACGAGAAGAAGTAGTCGGATGGTCGCTGTATTCATCATAGAGCGCATCATATTGCGTTCCAAGTATACGTAGACCGTTGATAAATTCTTCTCCGCATCCGAGATGCTCAAGAAAACGATATGCAAACAAATCGGCTTCAAATTCCTGCTCGCGAGAATATTTGAATGAATATTTGAGTGTACTTATTTTGATGTCCGTTCCTATGTTGGCAATTACTGCACTATAATCTGTACCACTGGTGGGAATACCATAAGCAGCGGCATTGTATGCTTCCATACCTGCGGCCAGACCATTAAGGCCTGCAGCAATACCACCAAGCAATTCATTTTTCCGGCGTTCTTTTGCCTCTGCATAGAAACTACGGATATGGTGCAAAAGAGCGCCGTGCGCAAATTCATGAGCAACATATCCCATAAGAATGTTATAGTTGATACCCTTAGAAGTAAACAAGCCAGAAGTTATACAGATAGCAAAACCTTTTTCAGTGAGAGCTGCAAAAGCGTTTAGCCGGTCATCGTAACATACGTGCAATGAACAATCAATTCCTATTTCAGGAATACCCATGTCAATAAGAAGAGTGTCGCAAAAACCTTGAAGTTCTTCCACGATGGAGTTATCATATTGTGGATAGAAACGCGGAAGTTGACCAACCTTATTCAGGGCTTCCTTTTCAGCCCCTTTCTTTTTTTCTATATCCTTGGCAAACTTCCATAAGAGTTCGTTATTGTCGAGAAAAGTCTTGATAAAAACCGCAGGGTTTGGACCCTCAACTGCTTTGGCTTCATCGCAGACATCGAAATTTTGTATCAATTTCTTGTATTGTTTTTCCTCACTTGCTGCCCATGCTGTAAGCACGATGGCAAACATGACAAAAATAGATATTGTTCGTTTCATATGTATTAGCAAACTTGATTCAATGAATTATTTAGAAGCAGTCATTATGTAAACTGAATATGAATATACTAAGAGAGATAAGAAATATAGCGATTCACCACTTGTATTTTTCTTCTATCACAATTAGCCATCTCATCCTCCAATTCTGAAATTTTAATTTCAAGCGATTGGATTTTTTCTGATACTTCAGTCTGAACACTCAGCGGTGGCAATATCAGTGAAATTGCCTTTAAGTCATCGTTATATAATCTTGATATAATAGAACCGTCGGTTTTATATTTACCCCAATCAACAAGATATTTGAAGCAATAATGGAGGAAAGTATTATTGATTATATTTTCATTAGAATCTATCCAAACAATATTGGAATCTTGAAAATATGCATCTTCACCATCGAAAATAATACTCTTGCCAATAGTGCCTGCGGCCGACAAAAGTACCTGTCCTTTTTTGGGGTAAGGATATTTTGATTTATATGATTCAAAAAGATCACGGCTTATGTAGGCATCAGGCACACCGCCAAAAGTGCCTATTTTATAAAAAGGCACATCTCCAGAAATAGAAGTTTGATGCTTCATAATTCGTTTACACATTTTGATAGCTCCAATTTCTGAAATCTTACGGCTCGCCCCCCCCAATATAACTTTCAGACTATCAAGTAGTTGCCTGATTTTGGCTCGATAATCTTCAATAGTCATTCGGGTTTGTTCAAATTCAGTATCTATCTTGCCACATTCTTTGACAATTTGTTCTTGAATATCTTTAGGGATATCCGGGATGGGGAACTGAATTAGATCATCTTTATAGAAATGTGGTTGTCCAGCTTGCTGAGGTCTAACAGAGAACAATAACTCTTGATGCGCTTTAAGAAAGAAGTAAATGTATTTTGTTTTAATTGGGTCGTCTGTAATTATGGTAATACAATCGGAGGCAAAAATTCTTTCATGCCAGTAATTAACAAAACCAGCATTTGCTCCGGATGCGCTAATTGTTATAACGTCAGCCTCTCGGTTATATTCATTTGTGGTGTATGCAAACGAAAGACCTCCGGCGACAACTTTATACTCTCCGGGAGTGGTTTCGCTTTTTGTAATGGCTTTGCCTTTCTGAATATTTTCCGAACCTACAAATTGACCTAATTTTAGAATGGGGAAGGAACTCCTTATAGAAATGTTCTTCTTGGCTGTAGTATGGATGGATTTGTCAAAGTAAGGGCGCGAGAAATCCAGCATGTCTTTAAGCCTGTAATATTGAGCAATATCTTTGAGCGCATCACTTTGGACAGATGCATCGTCAAATGATAACTTTACAGCGTGCGCGACAGTGCCGGTAGCGTAACGATTATTATCATTATACAATAGACCGCCTGGATTAGTAATTACAATTCCTTCGCTACCCTTGCGATTACTCCAATCATAACCAAGAAACGCCTTTTGTTGTGCGTTATCAGTAGGCGATGTAATTACTAATGTATTCTGAGAACGAACTAACCCGAAATAGAATATTTTTTCTTCTTCCAATGGAAGGACATATTCATAAAACAAGGATTGTAAAATCTTGTTTTGTTCTTCTTCTGTAAGCTTTTTAAACGATTTCGTTTTAATGCGGTTGGAAAGAGTCGAACTTTTCAGAAATGCTGAGATATAATTACTGAAATATTCATATTGAGCAAAACTATTATACTCATTTTCTCCAGAAATAAAACTCCGGTACACTTCTTCTTCAATTCCGATTTGAGCGAGATATTCATTAAAAATATCTTGATCTTCCCAATTTGTCAATGGAGAGCCAGAGACGATAGATTTTGCACTATCCAGTAAGAGCTTATAGCGAGTTGGAGACTCGTTGAATTTTTCAAGAAATAGTGTTATAGTGCTTGTAGCTGTTGCACCAAAAGTTTTTCCTCCAAAGCATATAATCGCACGGATAAAGAAATGTTTAAGAATTATTTCTCTGGCTTTAGTATAACTTACTGGGTTGTTATTACTAAGAATTGACGAGGGTAAAATAACCGCTGCAATTCCTTTAGGTTTCAAAAGCTGAGATATACGCTCAACAAATAGAGTCTCAATTTCAGAACCGTTATTGGTAACGAAATCGATTATATCAAATTGGTTGTTCTTTAGGGCAAGGTGGCTTTTGAATGCATCCACTGAATATGGGGGATTGGCAACAAGGACATCGAATTTCCCGTTTTCAATTCCCTTTTCAGGATAACATTCCAACCCATCTCCGAAAATGATTCGTGCTTGACCAGCTCCATTCATAAACAATGAAACCTTTGATACACGAGCGAGTCGGTAGTCCTTTTCAATACCGTATATAGAATGTTCAACCCAAGAGTTATTCTCAGTCAAATCGGGTTTCCCAATATGATTGAAATAAGCATTGACCGCTTCGATCGCTTCAGTCAGAAAGTGACCGGCACCGCAAGCATAATCAACTATCTTTGGCATCACATATCGGTCTTCACGTTTCACCAATCGCTCTATAGGTAAGCTATCCCATATGAAGCGGGTGATGGGCATGGGCGTAAAGAATTGCCCTTCATTCTGTTTGAAGCCTTTATTTAACAACTGCTCGAATAAATCGCCGAGAAATTGGTGTTTCGATGGATAGACAATTCTGTATCGTTCGAAAAGTTGAACGACCTCAACAAGAATTTTTCCATTTTGGAAAAATAATTCTTCATTATGCACATCCTTAAAAGCAAAGTCATTATTAGAATAAAATTTAAGGATTCGAATAGTATTATTGAGGTCTTCTATTGCTGATGCTCTTTTTTGTCCAGTATATTGTTGGAAAAGATTCTCGGCATAATCATTCGGAACATAGAATATTTCCTCTTTCATGAAATCTTCCATTCCCTGCTTATGAAGCCTTTGAAGTCTATCCTGCAAGGTTTCGTAAGTGTCGGTGCCTATTCGATATTGAAAATCCACAATATCATCTTGTCCTTTACTTAATTCATCAACGAGTTTGCATATAAAAAGCGCAATAAGTCGATTGAAAGCATTCTCTTTATCACTTACATTGTTATGACGTAGAATTTCTTCAAATCTATTAACAATTTTATCATTAGGAGTGAAGTCGCGTAAATGTTTTTTTCTCAGCGGTTTCACTCCAATCTTATATGCGACAGTTTCATCATCAAAGATAAGATTGTCGTGCATTTCTTTTTTATAGGTTTCGCTCCAAACTTCAAAAAGGTTGTGAGCATTACCTGCTACTTTTGGATTGGAATAGATTAAAACAGATTCATCCTTTTTGGCAAGTTTAACAATATTGGCATCATCAGTGCAATTAATTACAGGGCACTCATACGAAAGAATACCATTCTTAAAATCCGAAGCATATATGCCCAGCCATCGTGCAGTCCTTTCTTGTTGCCAGTATGAAAATATCTGACCTCCGTCTTCTTTTGTTTGTTTAACTGCTTTAGTGAACTCACTACCTGCAGTCTTGCATTCTAGAATAAATAAGACAGATTCTCTATCTGGTGTATAAACTACTATGTCGGCGCGGCCACTCTTTTGTTCATGACCTAACGTCCACACTTTTTCAAGTTCAATAGTTTCTGGGCGATACCCTTTTTCTAAAAGGCGATTGACACATTCAAATACCACAAAGTTTTCGTTTTGGTCAAAACCCGTATTGCGGTCTCGCCCTAAAATAGAGTCAGGATATATGAGCTTTTGAGCAGACATATCGACTTCCATTTGACAATGGAAGTCTGCAAATTCCTTGACATATGAATCGTTCTGTTTCAAAAAGCCAAGGTGCTCAAGAAGTGCAGGTAATGTAGCTCTTGTAATCATGTCAAATGCCCAAAGGCTTAAAAAGGAAACTCCCTCGTAGCATCTGAAGGCCGACCAAAGCCTGTGCGACTACGAAGAAGATTCCGAAGGGTTTTCGGCTCTCGCCGTATGTCTTTGTTATTGTTGTTCGGTCATTTTCAGATGAAACTCGCTATCGATATGATGTAAATTTACTAATTTATTCTGATATAGAGGTAATACGAGCAAAATTATTTATTGACAGCTCACGGGGATGTACTAATCCCGCCGGCGCAGCCTGTTCTACTGTTCCCCTGTCCAAAAACACACCCGGATACGGCTAAAGCATTGGCTCTGTGGGCGCAAAATTTTGCGCCCCTACAAGTCGGCATGGGCGAGGACGCCCTTCCGAAAATGGGGTTATTTTATGGCGGATTAGGCCGATTTTAGATGCAAAAAAAACATCACGCCTCGCATCGGGCGTGATGTTTTTTTTGCGGCATTTCGGCGGTTATGCCGATACTATGCTTCTGAAAATTTTTCGAAATGCGCTTTCTCGAGCTGCTTTTTCACGTATTCGGCATCGACCGTGAAGCGTTTCTCCGGATTGGAAGGCATCTCATACATGGCATCAACCATTATCGTCTCCACAATCGAGCGGAGACCGCGCGCTCCGAGTTTATACTCTATCGCCTTGTCGGCAATAAGATTCAGCGCATCGTCGGTGAATTCAAGATCCACCCCGTCGAGTTCGAACAGTTTCTTGTACTGGCGAGTGATGGCATTCTTCGGTTCTGTCAGAATACGGAGTAAAGCTTCCTTGTCAAGCGGCTCGAGGCTCGTAAGAATCGGAAGACGACCGATGATCTCCGGGATGAGTCCGAACGACTTCAGATCCTGGGGCATCACATAGCGCATAAGATTCTCTCGCTGCTGCTTGCGGGAAAGTTCGTCATGTCCGTAGCCTACAACATGAGTGTTCAGACGTGAGGCAATTTTGCGCTCTATTCCGTCGAATGCTCCTCCGCAGATGAAAAGGATATTTTTCGTATCGACAGGAATCAGTTTCTGCTCAGGATGCTTGCGGCCGCCGTTTGGCGGAACAAGCACCACGCTTCCTTCGAGAAGCTTAAGCAGACCCTGCTGAACTCCTTCGCCGCTGACATCGCGCGTGATGGAGGGATTGTCGCTTTTGCGGGCAATCTTATCTATCTCGTCTATGAAGACAATTCCCTTTTCTGCTTTCTCCACATCATAATCGCAAGCCTGAAGCAAACGGGTCAGAAGAGATTCGATATCCTCTCCGACATAGCCGGCTTCTGTGAGCACTGTGGCGTCGACGATGGTGAAAGGAACGTCGAGCAGCCGGGCAATGGTCTTAGCGAGCAATGTTTTCCCTGTGCCGGTGGGACCAACGAGGATGATATTGGATTTCTCGACGTCCACATCATCGTCGCTCTTGGAATTGATGCGTTTGTAATGATTATAGACAGCCACCGAAAGATACTTCTTCGCTTCCTCCTGACCGATGATATACTGGTTTAGGAAATCGTTGATTTCCTTCGGCTTCGGAATCTTGAGCACTTCCGTATCTTTTCCGTTGCGCGTCTTGCGCTGCTTGAGCTGCATATCGCGGGCCTCATCGATAAAGGTGATGCAGTCTGTGCATAGATTGAGTCCCTCGAGCACCTTCACAACCGGCGTCTGAGCACTATCCATATTTCCACACATCGTGCAGACAAGGCCTGTTCTTTTGGTTGCCATTTTTATTTCTTTTTCGGGTTCTCAAGCACTTTGTCGATCATTCCATAGTCGAGTGCTTCCTGCGCGATCATCCAGTAATCGCGGTCTGAATCGGCCTCAACCTTTTCAAACGGCTGGCCGGAATGACTCGAGATAATGCGGTAAAGTTCCTCTTTGAGTTTGAGTATCTCGCGAGCCGTGATCTCTATGTCGGACGCCTGCCCCTGGATTCCCCCCATGGGCTGATGGATCATCACCCTCGAATGCGGAAGCGCGAATCGCTTGCCATGTTCACCGGCAACGAGCAGAACGGCGGCCATCGAGGCGGCCATGCCGGTGCAGATTGTGGACACATCGCTGTTGATATATTGCATCGTATCGTAGATGCCGAGACCTGCATAGACCGATCCGCCGGGTGAATTGATATAAAGCGCGATATCTTTCTCGGGATCCACCGAATCAAGATAGAGAAGCTGAGCCTGGATGATGTTGGCGCTCTGGTCCGTTACCTGTGTGCCTAAAAAGATGATACGGTCCATCATAAGACGCGAGAAAACATCCATCTGCGTCACGTTCAGCTGGCGCTCTTCCAGAATATAGGGATTCATATAATCGGAAGTCGGAGCCATTGCAGATGCCGATATCTTTTCCAGATGGCGGGCATACGAGTCGAGCGTGTTGGAACTCATGCCGAGATGGCCGACGGCGAATTTTCTAAAATCGTTGTTCATATTCATAAAACAGATATATCCGCGCGGGGGAATTCCCGCGCAGATATATGTATAACAAATTTTGTGCCAATATTTGCTTCGACAGCTGTCGGCTGTCATAGTCTCAGAGGAGATCAGGCGTTGCGGAAGAGGTCGTTGAACTCCTCTACGCTAACCTCTTTGTCATCTACGCTTACAGTGGCGCGTATGCCTCCGAAGAGCTTCATGTCCACAGTCTGATTGTAGACCTGATTGCGTGCGCGCTCATCCTTGAGGATATCCTGCGCATAGCGGTCGAGAGTCTCGTCGGGCACGTTGGTCATGCCATACTGTGCGAACTGACTGCGGGCCATCATGCGGGCTGTGTTGAGCAGATCGCTATCCTCTACCTTGATATCGAGCTGGGCAGCCACAGCCTCTTTCTCGAGCTCCCACTCGAGTTCGGGTCGCAGGCGCACATATTCCTCATCGATATTCTCATTGTTGAGCGCTTCGTTCTGGCTCTTGAGGAAATCCTTCAATACCTCATCGGGAAGCTTAAGCTCACCGATGGCATCCTGAATTGCTTTCTTGGCATCGATAGTGAAGCGATAATTGGAATCGTTGACAAGGCTTGCGGCAATCATATCCCTGAGGGCTGCGCGATATTCCTCCTCGTTATGAACCTTATCGGCACCGAAAACCATGTCGAAGAATTCCTGATTGTGTTCGGCAGGTTTGAGCACGATAATCTCCTTGATCTCCATGTTGAAGTCGCCTTTGTGGTTTTCTGTCTCCTCTTTGGCGATATTGAGCATGGAAGCGAGTTCAGTGGCGTTGGAATCGCATGTAGCCGCAGGATTGAACCTTACGATGTCGCCCACATGTTTTCCTTCGAAAAGCTTGCGCTGATCATCGCTCTTGAAATACTGCGGGGAAACAATCCCGTTTTCAACCACGATGCCGCTTTCCTTGACGTTGCCGTTCTCATCGAGCTCGGTTATCACACCCTTCACGAGTGCCGTAGCATCAACAACCTCACCCTGCTCCTGCTTGCCGAAGCGACGTGTGAACTGCTCGTCCTGACGGTCGATCATCTCGTCGGTCACCTTAATAGTGTAATAGGGGACATGGAGATCTTTGTTGACATGGGTGTCGAATTCCGGAGCCACTCCCACTTTGAATTTAAGTGTGAAATCAGTGCCGTTGATGTCGAACGCCTCATCCTGCATCGGAACTGGATTGCCCAATACATGAAGATTGTTCTCCTTTATATAGTCAAAGATGGCGCTGCCTACCTCTTTATTGATTACATCATATTTTACGGAAGCACCATATTTTTTCTGAATCAGGCCTGCGGGGACATGTCCGGGACGGAAGCCAGGCTCAGCATGATTCTTGGAAATCTCCTTCAGTTGTTTTTTAACTTTGTCTGCATAGTCCTTCTCTTCGAGCACAACGGTGAGTTCACCGTTCACATCGTCGATTTTGGCATAATCTACTTTCATTTCTATATGTCTTTATGTTTTGTTTCAATGTCTGATTCACAAGCGGACGCGAAACCCGCTGCCGGATTCCGCATCCATCGTGCAAATTTAACAAATTATCTCCAACCCGCCAAATCAACTGAAGAAACAGCTGAATACTTTCACCGTGTCAAGATGGTCGGAAACTCCTGCCGTTTCTCTGGCAGAATGCATAGCCCAGATGGCATTGCCCATGTCGACTCCGCGCAGATCGAATTGCGAGGAGGATATATTGCCGAGTGTGGATCCGCCGGCGACATCGGCATGATTCACGAAATACTGACATTCGACTCCGGCCTCGGCACAGAGCGTGCGGAACACCGCCGCTCCTTCCGCATCGGTCATATATTTGCAGTTGGCATTGATTTTAACAACCGGACCGCCACCTATCACCGGATGGTTGGTAGGATCGTATTTCTCATTATAATTAGGATGCCAGGCATGAGCGTCGTCGGCCGAGATCATGAAAGAGTTGGCGATTGCGCGATAGAAGTTCTGAGGATCATCGCCATCATGCAATCTGACAAACCGCTCCATTATATCGCGCAAAACAGGCGAGGCTGCGCCCTGCTTTGTGCCCGACCCCGTTTCTTCGTTGTCGAAAACGGCAAGAACACGAGTCGCCTGCGCCGGAGATGCGGCAGTGCCGAGGAATGCCTCGAGGCCCGCAAACGCCATAGAAAGGTCATCGATACGCGCCGATTGGAAATATTCATTTTTCATTCCCACAAGCGATGCTTTCTCGAACGGATACAGACAAAGCTCATAATCGATGATGTCCGTGGGGGATATGCCGAGTTCGGATGCAACCAAAGCCTTTACAACTCCGCCGTTGCTCTTGAACCCGGCGATTTCTTCCCGGGAGAAATAGCCGATAACAGGCTTCATGTCTTTCTGTACCGACAATGGATTCCCTTCGTTGACCGCGCGGTTGAAGTGTATTGCCAGATGTGGAATCACGGCAACGGGGCGTTTCAAATCTACAAGTCTGGTTTCGGGATGAAGGGCGTCTTTACCTTTCAGCATTACCCGGCCTGAGATCGAGAGCGGACGGTCGAACCATGTATAAAGAATGCCCCCTCCATATTTCTCCACATTGAGCGATACCACTCCCCCTTCGCCATAAATCTCGGCGTTGGGCTTGATTTTGAAGCAAGGACTGTCGCTGTGGGCCGATATGATGTGGAAGCCGTTATCGGAGACAGGCCCCTCACCTGCAATCAGCGCGAAGACCGCGCTGTCGTTCTTTTTGATATAATATTTTCCGCCTCGGCTGATCTGCCATTTATCCTCCTGTCGGAGAGACCGGAATCCGGCGGCTTCAAGTTCATTTACTATTGTGTCAACGGTCAGGAAATTGCATGTGCTCCTGTCGAGACGTTTCAAAAGTCGTTCAATCATTGAGTCGATGGTATTGTTTTTATCCCTTCCGGGTTGTGGTTATTGGTTCGATGGATTATACCGCAGATTGTTGAGCGCCCGCATCACGTTGCAGAGCGTCTGCGACCAATATGAGATAAAGTTTTCCTTGCATTCGCGGAAAGCGTCCGGCGCATTCTCCCC
>OHTA01000265.1_pt1 | contig 39728 bp, 27 predicted proteins | sample 1578851 | NCBI WGS metagenome assembly OHTA01 (sample SAMEA3879578, study PRJEB24766) | human gut metagenome | biome: human-associated habitat; feature: feces | place: USA | collected 1985/1987 | reverse complement strand
CCTTCGGGAGTAAGACCCCTTGAAGACTACAAGGTAGATAGGGCAGAGGTGGAAGCATGGCAACATGTGGAGCTGACTGTTACTAATAGGTCGAGGGCTTAATCTGGTTAATAACTGAGAAAAACAAGTATATGAGAGATGAGTTTTTCGGTGTGGATTACATTAATCAAATTTGTATGAAGTTTTGAAGGTACATACTTATTAAGTATGAATTATTTAAGACATCTAATGAGATGTCTTTTTTTTGTGAAAAAATAATGAAATAATAATTAAAAACTGCTATAATGTTTTAAGTTACTTATCGAAAACATTAATTTATTAAGGAGGTTGTTATGGAACAAAAGAAACAGGAGCCAATTCGTGATGCGAGACAGCTTGGAACGGCCAAGATGCTTATTCTTGGTTTGCAGCATATGTTTGCTATGTTCGGCGCAACAATTCTTGTGCCTATTCTTGTATCAGGATATTTTCAGAAGGCTTGTGGGGAGCCGCTTACCAGAGGTCTTTCTGTATCGGTTACCCTATTTTGTGCAGGCTTTGGCACGCTTATATTTCATCTGTGTACAAAGTTTAAGGTACCGGCTTTTTTGGGTTCTTCATTTGCTTTTTTAGGAGGCTTTTATACTGTTGCAAACCTTGACAGTGGTATGTATGCAGATATGGCTGTCAATGATAAGGCCGCGTATGCGTGTGGTGGAATATTTGTTGCAGGTATGCTTTATTTCGTACTTGCACTTATCATTAAGCTGGTTGGAATTAAGCGTGTAATGCGCTTTCTTCCACCTGTAGTGACAGGACCTATTATCATATGCATTGGTCTTTCACTTGCCGGTTCAGCTATCAATAATGCTTCAACAAACTGGGTTCTTGCAATTATCGCACTTGGAGTTATAATTATTTTCAATATATGGGGAAAGGGATTATTTAAGATCATTCCTATTCTAATGGGAGTAATTATTTCCTATGTAGTTGCTCTTATTATGAATTCTGCTGGAATTACTAATCCTGATGGTTCAGCAATTCTTGATTTTACATCAATTGCATCATCTGCGTGGGTCGGAATACCTAAATTTCAGTTCATGAAGTTTGATATTACGTCCATTCTTGTTATGGCGCCTATCGCTGTTGCGACTATGATGGAGCACATTGGCGACATGTCTGCTATTTCTGCTACAGTAGAGCAGAATTTTATTGCTGATCCGGGTCTTCATAGGACACTTATAGGTGATGGAATTGCAACTGCATTCGCAGGAGCCATCGGAGGACCGGCTAATACAACATATGGTGAGAATACAGGAGTGCTTGAGCTGTCTAAGGTATATGATCCGAGAGTTATCCGTATTGCGGCTGTTTTTGCTATTGCACTTTCGTTTATTCCAAAGTTTTCGGCTGTAATATCTACTATGCCATCAGCGATTATTGGTGGAGTTTCATTTATGCTTTATGGAATGATTTCAGCAATAGGAGTTAGAAATGTTGTTGAAAACAAGGTAGATCTGACTAAATCAAGAAATCTGATTATTGCAGGTGTTATTTTTGTATGTGGTCTTGGCTTTGGAAATGGACTGACATTTACTGTAGCAGGAACGTCAATTACACTGACAGCTTTGGCAATTGCAGCTATCGCAGGAATTTTCTTAAATGCTATTCTGCCGGGAAATGATTACGAGTTTGGAAAGAATCCTGATGGAGATGCAAGCAGGGGTGTGTATATGATGAACACTGACAATGATGAGGAAGAGGAATCATAGAAGTTAATTTGTATTTAGACTGATTTGTTAGTTGTAACAGTAAATAATTTAACAAACTTTAAAAAGATATTAATAATATTTTACTTGATAAAGTTATATATATTCTCTACAATAAACTGGTATGGTGTATTTTCATAATTCACTTTACCAGTTTTTTTAAGGGGATTAGATTTAATGGACAGAAAAAAGATATTTTGGGCGATAGCTTCTGTTTTTATAGCTATCTTAAGCATATGGACTATTGTCTCACAGAGCAAACATTTTTCGTTTGAAATCCTTATGAGTTTTATCATAAATGCAAATAAAGGCTGGCTTTTTATGAGTTTTGTTTGTACGTTTGGGTTTATTTGGTTTGAAGGCTTTGCTCTGGTACGCATGGCAAGACACTTTGGGTATAAAACCAGTGCGATTGATGGTACTGTGTATGGTGGAGCTGATGTGTATTTTTCGGCTATTACACCATCGGCATCGGGAGGACAGCCAGCCAGTGCGTATTTCATGATAAGGGATGGCATACCGGGCTATGCTGCTACAGTGGCCCTGCTGATTAATCTTGTTATGTATACACTTTCACTTTTAACAATTGGCTTACTATGCATGATTTTTAAGTATCCATTGCTGAAAAATTTCTCAGGTATTTCGCGGATATTTATATGTTTGGGGATTGTGGTGCTGATTTTTCTGGCTCTTGTATTTTATATGCTGCTAAGGAAGGGAAGCATACTATACTCAATTTGTGATAGTCTTATCCGTCTTTTTGAGAAAATACATATAATCCGGCATGGTGACAGGCTTCGAATAAAGCTTAAAAATACTATGAAAGAATATCAGGAGTGTTCAAACAGTATCACAGGGCAGACTGGGCTTCTCATCGAGATTTTCTTTTGGAATATAATGCAGAGAGTTTCACAGCTTTTGGTATCGTTTATGATTTTTATGGCAGTCGGCGAAGGCGTAAATAAGGCAGTTGATGTGAGTGTGATACAGTGTTTTGTGGCGATGGGCTCCAATTGTGTGCCGATACCCGGTGCTATGGGCGTGGCTGATTATATTATGATTGATGGGTTTAAACAACTTGTTGGTAGAAATGCAGCGAATATGGAGCTTTTGTGCAGGGGAATGACATTTTATGGAAGTGTCATAACAAGTGCTGTTATTATTCTTATTGGATATATAATTAGAAAAAAAGTAGCAAAATAATCTAGTACTTTTGCACAATAACATATTGTTATATTTGCTAAAATGTGTTATTATTACTATAGTAATGTATTAGATATTTTTTATGAAGGTATTGGACAATGGGTAGCAATGATAGTACTGCTAAGGAGCAGAGCTTTCTATTTAATGTAAACAAAATATTTCTTGTCATCCATCTGCTGATGCTATTTATGTTTTCATCATTAGGTGTAGAATTGATGGCACTCGTCAATCTGATCAGCATATGCTTTTATTTCCTTGCATTCAGTATGGCAAAATCTGAAAAACTGAGCATGTATGTTTATAGTGTGGCTGTTGAGATATTGCTTCATATGATACTTGCGGTGGTTTGTCTCGGAATGCAATGTAATTTCCAGTTTTTTTTGATCGATGCAATGTTTTTTCTTTTTGCTATGGATTGTGTAGTCCTCAGGAAGAAAAAAAAGAATCATGTTGCCATTCTGCTTTGCTGTGTATATGCTATTGCTCTGATTATTCTTTATATGCTTGATGGCTTTTACACACCTTTATATAAGTTGGATTCTGTTGTAATTAAGAGTATTTCTATTGCTATGATTTCTGTTGTTGTTTTTTTGATAATAACATGTATGATGTGCCTTTTACATTTTATGTCTTCCGAGGAGGGGGCAATGGAAAAGAAGGCACAGTTTGATGCGCTGACGGAGCTTCCAAATCGTTTCTATATGATGGCGAAGCTTAAGAATCTTTTTGAGGCTGACAAGCAGAGGGAATATTTCCTTGCGATGATTGATATTGATGATTTTAAGAAAATTAACGATTCATTCGGACATAATGTAGGAGATGATGCACTTAAGATACTCGCTCGTACTATCGTAAGCAAGGCTCGAGGTGTTGAGCTTAGCTATTGCAGATGGGGAGGAGAAGAGTTTTTACTTCTTGGCAAATGTGTCGACGGAGAGGTGCCTAAGAATTTTCTCGATGAGCTTCGTGTGGAGATTAATTCAAAAACCTTCTGGACATCTATGGGCAGCGGAAGGATGACAGTGACCATAGGTGCAGGGAAATATAAAGTGGGGCAGGATTACAAGGAATGGATTAATTTTGTTGACAAACAGCTTTATGTCGGAAAATGCACCGGTAAGAATAAGGTTGTATGCTGAGACATATTTCAAGACTTTCACATTTTTAAATGAGCTGTAATCGTTGCTGGTCACACTGTTAGGCGTGAACAGTCACAATTGCATTGAAATTTATATTGAAATTGCAAATTTTAGTTGCATGAAGTCAATAACTGTGATAGAATATTGACTGTTCGTAAGACGCCGGCATGTCGGAATGGCAGACGATGCAGACTCAAAATCTGTTGGGCGCAAGCCCGTGTGGGTTCAAGTCCCACTGCCGGCACTATTTGCAAAACCCCGTAAATCCAAGATTTTCAGTAAAATCAAGGGTTTGCGGGGTTTTTCTTTACTTACAATCTTTCAAAAAATTAAAGAAATTAGGGTACTTTTAAGAAAAATTTGCCCAAAAAGGTACCCAAAAATCTGCCATATAGGCTGTAATACCAGATAGCAAACAGGAGCATTATGATGATAAAAAAGATTTATAAAAAATATGAAATTATATTCAATGTTGTATTATTCTCGATTTTTCCGATTGCGGCTTTTTATCTTATGGAGTTCTACGAACATAATCCTTTTGAAGAAGTCAGATTTATGGCGGGATTTTTTAATATTATTTTGTTTGAGCTGATTGCCTGGATTCTTTATTTTGTTACGGGCAGGGCGAAATGGGCACTTCGTGCAGTTATTATCGTGGCCATGGTTTTTGGACTGATTAATCATTATGTTATGCTTTTCCGCTCGACTCCTTTTGTTCCATGGGATATTTTTTCAATTGGTACGGCGACAAGTGTTGCATCCAATTATGATTTCGCACCGACTGCAGGAGTAGTTGTTGTTACAGTTATATTTATAGCTCTTATTATGCTGATGCATTTTGTTGATTTCAGAATTAAGTGGAAATTCAGGTTCAGACTAATTCCGACAGTGTTTGGAATACTTGCGCTGTGTCTGTTTGTGAATGCCCTGCAGGATGAGGATTTCCAGACGGACAATTATCTGTATCCGTTTCTCTTTACACCGGCATATATGACAAAGGTGAATGGAATGGCGGTGACCTTTGCGATGGATCTTAAGTTTGTGGCGGTTGATAAGCCTGATGGGTATAGCAGACAGAAGGCTAAGGAGCTGCTTGACAGCTATGCCGATACAGATGATAGTTCAAGTGATTATCCGAATATTATAGTTGTGATGGATGAGGCATTTTCAGACCTGTCAGTGCTCGGTGATTTTGATACAAATACAGACTATATGCCGTTTGTGCACAGTCTTGAAAAGGGCAATGAAAACACTATAACAGGATATCTGAATACGTCAGTATGCGGTGGCAATACCGCCGATACCGAGTTTGAGTTTCTGACAGGCAATACGATGGCTTTTCTTCCGGTAGGAAGTATTCCTTATCAGCAGTATATAAAGAGCACGACACCTTCCCTTGCAAGCTATTTAAAAAGCATAGGCTACGCAACGTATGCACAGCATCCGTACTATGGCAGTGGATGGAACCGGGATACGGTCTATCCTCTTTTGGGATTTGACAATCTTTCGTTTATGCAGGATTATTCTAATCAGAGTTTTGTGCGCAAATATATAAGTGATGAGACATCCTTTGACAGGATTATTGAGACCTATGAGAACAAACCGGATGGTCAGCCGGCATTTATATTCAATGTCACTATGCAAAACCATGGTGGATACACGGATACCTACTACGGCTTTGACAATACGGTGACAGCGGATAAGCTCAATAATTCTGCACTTGACCAGTATCTTTCTTTGATTAAGCTGACAGATGAGGATTTAAAGAACCTCATTGAATATTTCTCAAATGTGGATGAGAAAACTATAGTGGTATTTTTCGGTGATCATCAGCCAAATGATACTGTGGCAAGCTCCGTTCTTGCAGCAAACGGCATGGACTATAATAATTTATCAAATGAAGAGCTTAAGCTGCGCTATCAGGTGCCGTATGTTATCTGGGCAAATTATGATATTGATGAGGTTGCAGGAAAAGACACGAGCGTTAATTATCTGGCTGCAAACGTACTTAAAGCGGCAGGTGTGCCGACAAATGACTATCAGAGCTTTCTGCTAAAGCTGCAGGAGGAGTATCCAATTATATCAGCGGTACGCACGGATAAAACTGCAGATAAGACGTTAGATAAAGCATCAAATAAATCAGACAAGGCAACCGGCAGCAAAAAGAAGCAGGCCGATTCGGATATGCTAAACGATTATAAGCTTTTGCAATATTACAGACTGTTTGACTGGGAGGATAAGTGATGAATTTTGTTAAAAAGCATCCGCTTTTGACAGCGTTTTTAATTCCGTTTTTCATATGTATAATCATCTGTATAGGAAATGGTGTATATCCATTTGGCGATTACTGCCTTTTGCATATGGATTTGTATCACCAGTATCTGCCTTTCTTTAATGAACTGTGGGAGAAGCTGAGAAATGGTGCGAGCCTCATGTATACATGGAATATCGGGCTTGGCAGTGATTTTGTATCGGTATTTGCCTATTATCTGGCGAGTCCGTTAAACTGGCTTGTGGTGTTTTTTCCAAAGAGCCATATTATTGAGTTTATTGAACTGCTTATCATTTTTAAGATTTCGCTTAGCGGAGCAACATTTTTCTATTTTTTGAAGGAGCACTTTGTGCTTCTTGGAAAGGATAACAGGTATCATAATAGTACATTTGTGCCGGCATTTGTTTTTTCTACGGCATATGCGCTTTCCGGCTTTGTAGCTGCGTATAGCTGGGATGTCATGTGGATGGATGTTGTGGCAGTTGCACCGCTTGCGATAGTAGGCCTTGAGAAGCTTGTGCGGGACAAAAAGCCGGTGCTTTACTATGTATCACTGGCACTTTGTATATTGTCAAACTATTATCTGAGCATCATGCTTTGCATCTTTTTGGTATTCTGGTTTGCATGGCTTTTCTTTACGCAAAAGGGCGGTAAAATGGCTGCAATTGTGAGGTTTGCCGTTTACTCGCTTTTGGCTGGAGGCACTGCGATGGTGCTAATCATCCCGGAGCTTATCATTTTAAGCTACAGCGGTTCGTCGGGCATCGAGTTTCCAAAGCAGATAGAGTGGTATTTTAATCTCTTATCAGAGGTCGGCAGGATGTGCACGACAGCAAGCGTCTATGAGGGGGCAGAGAACTGGCCGAATCTGTATGCCGGAGCCTTTAGTGTGATGCTTTTGATACTGTTTGTGCTCAACAAAAGGATTAATTGGAAGAAAAAAATAGCTCCTGTATTGTTTGTGTTGTTTTTCATGGCAAGCTTTGCCAATAAACAGCTTGACTTTATATGGCACGGACTGCATTTTCCGGATTCGCTGCCTGGCAGACAGTCGTATCTGTATGCATTTCTTGTATTGACCATAGGCTATGCTACAGTAAGAAAGTGGCGTGGCATAAGACTGTGGCATATTGGTGTGGCAGTGGTATTTGCATCGGCACTTATGGCAGTAAGCACGATGTTTGCCGATGAGGATGTGACAGAGTATTATGCAGTTATCATAAGCATATTGTTTGTTGCTCTGTACGGCATTATGACAGTACTTTTAAAGCTTGCAGCAAGGAAAAACAGGGAGCTTTTGATGGTCATAACATGCGGTATTGCGATTGTGGAGCTGGCTGTCAATATGGCTGTGACAGGACTTGGATGTACCGGCAGAATCAGCTACAATGCCAATGTGGACGATATGCAAAAGGCACTTAAGCTGGCAAAAGAGGATGCAGTTGACAACGATGTACCATTTTACAGGGTTGAGGATACAGGCCGACTTACTAAAAATGATGGCACACGATACGGCTATGCTTCTGGAACACAGTTTTCTTCCCTGATGAATATAAATGTGAGCCATTTTTATCAGGCTCTTTATATGGAGGGAGGCAAGAATTTCTACTGCTATAACGGTGCCACACCTGTCACGTCAGCCATGCTTTCGGTCAGATATATGGTTACAAAATCAATACAGCCACAGAATGAGCTGACTACACTTGTGGGAAAATGCGGAAATCACTATCTGTATCGGAACAACTACACGCTTCCACTTGGTTTTATGATGGATGAGGGAGTGATTGATGCTTGGAAGCCATCATCGTCATCGAAAATCTATTCGATTAACTCTCTTGGCAGGCTTCTAGGTGCAGCAGATGATACGCTGACCCCGACAGAGTGCACTCAGGATGAAAATCCGGGAACTACGACTCTCACCTTTGACCATGACGGACATTATTATGCGGCATACGATTCGTGCAGCACTGACAGTCTGACATTCAGCCACGGAGAGTATGAGACCACATACTCGAAGACCACTCACAGGTATCTGTTTGACCTGGGATATGTGAAGGCGGGGGACACGGTTTCCGTCACAAACACTGATGCCGATGCTGTACGATTTAATGTATACGAGCTTTCTATTGCTGCAGTTGAGAGTGCTTACAATACACTCAATGAGCAGACACTTTCGGTGGATGATTTTTCAGATACACACATAAGCGGACACATTGATGTGAAGCAGGCAGGACAGCTTGTGCTTTCTATTCCGAGTGAAAAGGGATGGGCTATGAAGGTGGATGGGAAGGATGCAGAGTATGAGGATTTTTCAGATACCTTTGTGAGCATTCATCTGGATGAGGGAGAGCATGAGATAGAGCTTTATTATGAGACACCGGGGCTTAAGGCAGGTGCAGCTATAAGCGCAGGTTGTGTGGGCGTCTTTCTACTGCTTTTATTATTGCGTCAAATAGTTAAGAGACGCAGCCGTTTAAAGTTTAAAGCGAACAGTGACAGATAGCGAATGCACTGACAGACAACGCATACTGTTCATTTATGCGAAACACAGAATGTTCAAATTGTAATAGTATAATTCAATAATAAAAATAAAACAGGAGATTAAAAAAATGAACAAACAAAACAAAAAAATCGCACAGGAAAAAAGAAGAATCGAGAGAGAGAAGGCAGAAAAGAAGGCAAAGGTTGTGAATCTGCTGAAATTCTGGGTGCCGGTAGTGGCTGTCGTTGTGGTAGTCATAGTGCTCATCTGGGCAGTTGCGACATCGGGCGGTTCATCGTCAAATGGCACTGATGGTACAGAAGCTGCATCACAGACCACAGAATCTCAGGCATCCGAGACACAAAGCAGTGATTCACAGACAGAGGCAGCAACACTGAATACAGAGACTGACACGGTTGCAGAAAACGGAGATAAGGTAAATATTGATTACACCGGATATATGGACGGTGAAAAATTCGAGGGTGGAAGCACTGATGGACAGGGCACAGACCTGGTGCTCGGCTCAGGCAGCTATATAGATGGCTTTGAGGAAGGAGTGGTAGGTCACAAGGTGGGAGAAACCTTTGATTTAAACCTGAAGTTCCCGGATGATTATAAGACGAATACAGAACTAGCCGGAAAGGATGTTACGTTTGAGGTGACACTTAACGGTGTATATAAATAAAGAGGATAACACACATATATGGAAAAATCGTTTGAAGAGGTACTGGTACAGTTTTATGTTGATCAGTACAGGGAGAATGCGAAGAGAAGTACAGGTAAGCCTGTAAAGCTGGCACACTATATTCACAGGCTCAATAACAAAGCAAAATCAATTAAATATGCGCGATTTTCAAAAAACGAGACAATAGCACTCGACAAGCTGCATCAGGAAATAAAAAGGCTTGCATTGATCACCTACTATTCCAACAATAAGAATGCAAGGCAGATTTTAAATAGAGAAATCCTTCCGCAGCTCGTCAGGGTGGATATGGAGCAGTTTGATGAGAATGAGGCAGAGTATCTCACAGAGGATTTTCTAAAGCTTTTGCGCAAGGAGTATATAGGTGCGATATGTACAAGGAGCATGAAGGCGCTTTACAATGAGTACCGCAGCAAGGAGCTTAGAAGAGAGATTGTCACGCTGGTTCCGGCACGGCCGGAGCTTGAGTTTCCAAAAGCACAGAGCATGAAAAGGCACTTCATACTCCATATAGGCCCGACTAACAGCGGTAAGACATATCAGGCGCTTGAGAGGCTTAAGCTGGCGCAAAAAGGAGTTTATCTGGGACCGCTTCGCCTTCTGGCACTTGAGGTATATGAGAAGATGAATGATGCAGGCATACCATGCACCATGCTTACAGGCCAGGAGTGTCTTGAGGTATCAGACAGCAGAATTACAGCATCGACAGTGGAGATGCTTGACTGTGACAAGGAATATGATATCGCAGTGATTGATGAGGCACAGATGGTTGCAGATGATGACAGGGGACATTCATGGACCAGGGCAATTCTTGGTACACTTGCAGGAGAGATTCATATATGCATGAGCCCGGTGGCAAAGGATGTTGTCGTCCATCTGATTAATCTGTGCCACGACGAGTATGAGATAAGGGAGTATGAGAGAAAGACTGCGCTAAAGCTGGAGGATAAGCCTTTTTCATTTCCACAGGATGTAAGAGAGGGCGATGCCTTTATCGTCTTTTCAAAGAAGTCGGTACTCAATATAGCAGGGCGTCTGGAGGAAAACGGCATAAAGCCAAGTGTCATATACGGAAGTCTGCCACCGGAAATAAGGCGCAGGCAGATGACGCTTTTTAATGAGAAAAAGACACAGGTTGTCGTGTCAACAGATGCGATAGGAATGGGACTCAATCTGCCGGTCAGAAGAATTGTATTTCTGGAGGTGGAAAAGTTTGATGGAGTATCAAGACGTCCGCTTGTCATCTCTGAGATAAAACAGATAGCGGGCCGTGCAGGCAGATTTGGTCTGTATGATACAGGCTATGTGACAGCTTTAGGACAAAAGAATCTGAATTATCTGAAGAATACGCTAAATATACCGGAGCAGGATATTGATATAGTAAGTCTTGGCTTCCCACAGGTGCTCCTTACAATGGATGCGCCGCTTGATGCGATAATTAAGCTCTGGCATGAGGCAAAGCCATCAGCACCGTTTAGGAAAATCAATGTCGATGAGATATTGTTTTTGTATGGATATGCGTATAAGGAGCGATACTTTATCGCAGATTTTGATAACAAATATCTGCTTTATAAGATGATTACATGTCCTATAGATATAAAGGACAGGGAGCTTGTCAGACAATGGCTGCGCTACTGCATGTCGTATACATCTGATATCTCTCTCGACAAGCCTGATAAGCATTCAAAGTATCAGGGGCTCATGAAATACGAATCCTATTACAAAAAGCTTGATTTGTACTATCAGTTTTCAGTCCGCATGGGCAAAATTGTGGAGGAGGACTGGCTTGAAAACGAGCGCGACAAAACACAGGCAAAGATTATGCAGCTTCTATCAAAGAGCAAGGATGAGTATATTATCAGATGCCGGTATTGCGGCAGAATACTTCCGATTGGAAATTCACGCAATATATGCAGAGACTGCTACAGTATGATACGCAGGTAGCAGCCGGTTTATATTTTACGGTCAAGTCGTTGAATTTAGCTGTCCAATGTGGCATAATAGAAATAAGACCAAAATATGAATGGAGGAAGTTTTTATGGCAAACAATGAGTTACAGATTGCCGGCTCACAAGGTGAACTTAGAATCCGTCCTTACGAGCACCACGCAAAATATTATGAAACAGATCAGATGGGTATAATCCACCATTCAAACTATGTCAAGTGGATGGAAGAAGCAAGACTTGATTTGATGGATCAGATAGGACTCAACTACAGGCAGATGGAGGATATGGAAATCATAAGTCCGGTGCTGTCGATATCGGTAGAGTATCACAGTATGGTACATTTCGATGATACGGTCGTCATCTACACAAAGCTGCTTAAGTATAACGGAATCAAGATGGAGCTTGAGTATGTCATGAAGGACAAAGAGACAGGCGAGCTTCGCACTACTGCAAAAAGCAGCCATTGCTTTTTGAACAAATCCGGCAAACCAATCTCATTAAAGAGAATGTATCCGGAATTAGATACAAAATTTTTTGAATTTAAAGAGGCATAATAAAATGATACAGGATAGATTAAAAGCATTGAGAAGCGAGATGACAAAGAGGGGCATCTCGCTGTATGTGGTACCTACTGCTGATTTTCATGAGTCAGAGTATGTAGGAGAGCATTTTAAGGCACGCAAATATATTACAGGCTTCACGGGCTCAGCAGGTACCGCAGTCATCACTATGGATGAGGCCGGACTATGGACAGACGGCAGGTATTTTGTGCAGGCGGCTGCGCAGCTTAAGGATACCACTGTAAAGCTCTTTAAGATTGGCGAGGAGGGCGTACCGACAGTTGATGAGTATATAAAGGATACTCTTTCGGATGGCGGTGTAATAGGTTTTGACGGCAGAGTGGTAAATGCCGCATGGGGCAAAAGGCTTTCTGAAATCGCAAAAGAAAAGCACGGCAGCATGTATGTAAATGAGGATCTGATTGACCTTATATGGACTGACAGACCACCTATGTCAAAGGCACCTGTCATGATTTTTGACAATAAATACACCGGTGAGGATATAAGCTCAAAGCTTAAAAGAGTCAGAGAGCAGATGGCACAAAAGGGGGCAACACTTCATCTGATGTCATCACTTTACGATATCGCCTGGCTTTTAAATGTCAGGGGAGGCGACATAAGCTATGTGCCTGTAGTGCTTTCATACCTGGCACTGTCACAGGACAGCTGCATATGGTTTTTGCAGGAAGAGGTTGTGACAGAGACTCTTAAGGCATACCTCGATAAGAATGGTATACAGACAAGACCTTACGATGATTTTTATGAATATGTGAAGCATATTGATGAAAAAGAGACAGTGCTTTTAAATACATCGATTGTAAATTACCGCATCTGCGACAGCCTGCCGGATGGTGTTAAGGTGATTGATGCGGAGGATCCTACAGTTGTCATGAAGGCCGTAAAGAATGAAGTACAGCTTGAAAATCTGCGCAAGGCGCATTTAAAGGATGCAGTTGCGATGTGCAAGTTCATGTACTGGCTTAAGACAAATATAGGTAAGATACCTATGACAGAGATTTCGGCTTCAGATTATCTTGCATCGCTTAGAGCTGAGCAGGAGGGCTTTCTTGATTTGAGCTTTGCCACAATATGCGGATATGCTGATCATGGTGCTATTGTGCATTACTCTGCAACAGAGGAGTCTGACAGGCAGCTTAAGCCAGAGAGTCTTCTTTTGGTTGATTCAGGAGGACATTATCTGGAGGGAACCACAGATATCACGAGGACCTTTGCATTAGGCCCTGTGACTGACGAGATGAAGGATATGTTTACGAGAGTGTGCCGCTCAAATATGAACCTGGCAAATGCAAGGTTTAAGGAGGGCTGCTCGGGCCTTAACTTTGATATTCTTGCAAGAGAGCCTTTCTGGGAGATTGGCATGGACTACAATCACGGTACCGGACACGGTGTGGGCTATGTGCTCAATGTTCATGAGGGACCAAACAGCTTTCACTGGAAGCAGTACCCGGGCAGGACTGCAGAGCGTGTGATAGAAGAGGGCATGGTCACTACAGACGAGCCGGGCATCTATTTAGAGGGCAAATTCGGTATTCGTACAGAGAATGAGCTTATCTGCCGGAAGGGTGAGAAAAATGAGTATGGCCAGTTTATGTATTTTGAGAATCTGACCTATGTACCGATAGATCTCGATGCGATTGATCCAAATCAGATGACAGACAGAGAAAAGGGATACCTGAACGCTTATCATGCTAGAGTTTATGAGCTTGTTTCACCTTTTTTGAATGATGAGGAGGCTCAGTGGCTTAAGAAATATACAAGAGCTATTTAACGTTACTGCCTGCACTGCAGTGTGACCGGCAGCGATTACAACAATATTATAATTGACAGTAAGGAAAGTATCAAAATGAGTGAAAAGCTTGTACTTATAGACGGACACAGTATTTTAAACAGGGCATATCACGGGCTGCCTGATCTGACCAATTCAGAGGGGCTTCACACAAATGCAGTCTATGGTTTTTTGAATATCATGTTCAAGATTCTTGACGAGGAAAAGCCTGACTATCTGACGGTGGCATTTGATGTGCATGCGCCGACGTTTCGCCACAGGATGTTTGATGCGTACAAGGGCACGAGAAAGCCTATGGACGAGGAACTCAGGCAGCAGGTGCCTATGATAAAGGAAATGCTTACCGCTATGGGCATTAAAATCGTGGAAAAGGAAGGCTATGAGGCCGACGATATACTTGGAACCTTATCTGTCAGGGCGGAAAAGGCCGGTATGGATGTCGCCATCATTTCCGGAGACAGAGACCTTTTGCAGCTTGCGACTGACCATGTCATGGTAAGGATTCCAAAGACAAAGAAAACAGGAACCGAGATAGAAAACTACAATACAGCAGATGTTATCGAAAAGTACGGCGTCACTCCAAAGGAGTTTATCGATGTAAAGGCTTTGCAGGGAGATACGTCTGATAATATTCCCGGGGTACCCGGTATCGGCGAAAAGACAGCAGGCGCACTTATAGCAAAATATCACTGTATAGAGGCAGTACATGAGGACGCTGAGAATGTAAAGCCGCCAAGGGCTTCAAAGAATATAGTGGAGTATTGGGAGCAGGCGCTTATGAGCAAGGAGCTTGCGACAATCATACTTGATGCGCCGGTTGACTATGAATTTTCTGATGCAAAGCTTAGTGGCGGAGTAGAGTCGCTCTACACTGAGGAAGCCTTTTTACTGTGCAAAAGATACGAATTCAAAAACATGCTGTCACGGTTTAACGTGGAGGCTCCTAAAAACAATGCCGAGGAGCATTTTGTGGTAGTAAGGGACTTAAAGACTGCAGAGAGTGTGTTTGAGAAGGCAAAGGGCAGGGAGGTCGCTTTTGCGGTAGTACCGGGAGAGTCTTTGGGAAACAGCGAAAGTGATGGACAGCTAAGTCTGTTTTCGGAGCCGGTTTCGAACGATTATCTTGCTGTTTCGATTTGTTTTTCAGAGGAGGACATTTATTTTATCTGTACAGGTGATGAGATTTCAAGCAGCTTCCTGGATGAAAAATTAAATACCCTGGAAGTAAAGTCATGGATATCACCGGATTTAAAGACCAATCTGCACAGATTTAAGAGCAAAGAGATAAAGGCTGATGACAGAGGCAGATATTTTGACATGATGGTGGCTGCATACCTTATCAATCCGCTTGTCGGGGAGTATCCCTATGATGCGGTTGCAAAGGACTATCTGGGGCTTATGCTCTCATCTAAAAAGGATTATCTGGGAAAGCTTGATTTCACCCGGATGATGAAGGAGGATGAGAAAAAGGCAGTGGACTGTGCCTGCTACGAGGTGTATACTGCCTGGAAATCAAAGCCGGTTCTTTTGCAGAAGCTAAAGGAAATGGATATGCTCACGCTTTATAAAGATATCGAGCTCCCGCTCGTTTTTGTACTGTATGATATGGAAAATGAGGGTATAAGGGCTGATGGAATAAAGCTTAAAGAGTATGGAGACAAGCTTGCTGTTTCGATAACTGAGCTTGAAAAGAAAATATATGAGGCAGCAGGTGAAGAGTTTAATATAAATTCGCCAAAGCAGCTTGGAGTCATTCTCTTTGAGAAGCTTGGTCTGCCAAATGAAAAGAAGACAAAGACTGGTTATTCTACTGCGGCAGATGTGCTTGAAAAGCTGGCACCGGAGTATCCGATTGTCGCGGATATATTGGAATACAGACAGCTCACAAAGCTAAAGAGCACATATGCTGACGGACTTTCGGGATATATTGCATCCGATGGCAAAATCCATACTACCTTAAATCAGACAATCACTGCGACAGGCCGTCTTTCAAGCACAGAGCCTAATCTGCAGAATATCCCGATAAGGATTGAGCTGGGCAAGCTTATCAGAAAGGTATTTTTGCCTGAGGATGGAGATTTGTTTGTTGACTCAGACTACTCGCAGATCGAGCTTCGGGTGCTGGCAGCGCTTTCAGGGGATGAAAGGATGATAGAGGCCTTTAAGAATGGTCAGGATATCCACAGAAGTACAGCATCCCTTGTGTTTGACACACCGTTTGATGAGGTCACAGATCTTCAAAGACGAAATGCCAAGGCGGTAAATTTTGGTATCGTATATGGTATCAGCGCGTTTGGTCTGTCTAACGACCTGGGGATTTCAAGGAAAGAGGCACAGGGCTATATAGACAGCTACTTTGTCAAATATCCAAAGATTAAGGAGTTTTTGGATCAGACGGTTTTGGATGCCAGGAAAAATGGCTATACAAAGACCATGTTTGGGCGTATCAGACCGATTCCCGAGCTGAACTCGAGCAATTTCATGCAAAGACAGTTTGGAGAGAGAGTTGCGATGAACTCACCTATTCAGGGTACGGCAGCCGATATCATAAAGATTGCCATGATACGTGTGCATGACAGGCTTCTTGACGAGGGCTTAAAGTCAAGACTTATCCTTCAGGTGCATGATGAGCTTTTAATTGAGACAAAGGAAGCTGAGAAGGATAAAGTGATTAAGCTTCTGGAGAAAGAGATGCGTGGTGCGGTGGACATGAAGGTATCCATGGAGGTGGGCACCGAGTGTGGCTATGACTGGTATGATGCGCATTGATGACAGAAAAGGAAATAGTATGATTTTTATAGGAATAACAGGTGGTGTAGGTGCCGGAAAATCGGCAGTGCTTAGCTATCTTAAGGAACTTGATGGCGTAAGGGTCATGCTCTCCGATGAGATAGCACATGAGCTGATGGAGCCGGGAAGCGACTGCTACAATAGATTAAAAGAATTGTTTGCGGGCGAACCGATATGGCTTGAGGACGGGCATTTTGACAGACCAGCACTTGCCAGAGTGATTTTTTCGGATGATAAAAAAAGAGAGCTTTTAAACGAAGTAGTGCATCCTGCAGTAAAGGAATATGTGCTTAATGCAGTTAAAGAGGCAAAAAAAGAAGGTCTTTTCATGCTTGTGCTTGAAGCAGCACTCCTTATAGAGGAGGGATATGGTGAAATCTGCGACGAGCTGTGGTACATTTATGCAAGTGAAGAAGTCAGAAGAAAAAGACTTAAGTCATCACGCGGATATTCAGATGAGAAGATAGATAGTATCTTTGCAAGCCAGCTTAAAGAAGCTGAGTACAGAAGGCACTGCAAGGAGGTTATCGATAATGATGGAGATATCGAAAACACGATAGCTTCAATAAATAAAGCGCTTAGCAAATACAAGGAGTAGTGGAAATGAATAATGTATTCGGTTTGGATATTGGTACAAGAAATGTTGTAGGAACTGTCGGCTATCAGACTGATGACAAGGAATTTGTGGTTACAGCACAGTATGTCAGGGAGCATGAGACCAGAGCGATGCTTGACGGTCAGATACATGATATAGGCAGGGTGGCAAAAACCATTAAGGAAGTAAAGGACGAGCTTGAAAAACAGACAGGACAGCCACTTGAAGAGGTGTGTATAGCAGCCGCAGGACGAGTATTAAAGACTGTCACGACGCATGTGGAGTATGAGTATGCGCAGGAGTCTGTGGTGACCGGCGAGGATGTCCATACGCTTGACCTGCTTGGCATAGAAAAAGCACAGGAGGCACTTAAGGAGGTTAACGATACAAGCTATAAGTTTTACTGCGTGGGATATTCTACAGTCAAATTCTTTTTGAATGATGAGGTGTTTATCAGCCTTGAGGGTCATAAGGCAAACAAAATAGGCGAGGATATCATAGTTACATTTCTGCCGGAGGATGTGGTAGACGGACTGTATGCGGCAGTGGGACAGGCCGGGCTTAGTGTTGCCAATATGACATTGGAGCCTATCGCCGCTATCAATGTGGCAATTCCGGAGAACTATCGTATGCTTAATATCGCACTTGTCGATGTGGGAGCCGGAACGAGTGATATCTCAATCACAAGAGACGGAAGTATCATAGCCTATGGCATGATACCGCATGCAGGAGATGAGCTGACAGAAGTTATTGTGCAGCATTTCCTCGTGGATTTCAATATGGCGGAGAGCATCAAGCTTCAGTCTACGACAAGTGATACGGTTACATACAAGGATATCATGAGCATCGAGCACACAATTCCTGCACAGGATGTGTGGGAGGTGGTGGCACCTGTTGTTGACAATATTGCACAAGAGGTATCGGCTAAAATAATAGAACTAAACGGTGATAAGACAGTAAGCGCCTGCTTTGTAGTCGGAGGCGGAGGCAAGATACACGGCTTCACGGAAAAGCTTGCAGAGAATCTTGACCTGCCACAGGAGAGAGTTGCCCTAAGAGGCGAGGAAGTGCTTGGAGAGGTAATCTTTGAGCAGGAGGATATCACGAAGGATCCGCTTCTTGTCACTCCGATTGGCATATGCCTGAATTATTATGACCAGAGAAACAATTTTATCATGGTCAGATTCAACGGTGAGAGAATAAAGCTCTATGACAATAACAGGCTTACAATAGTCGATGCGGCGCTTCAGGCGGGATTTCCAAACGATGAGCTGTTTCCAAAGCGTGGCACCCCGATAAACTTTACTGTAAACGGTGTGGCAAGGCTTGTAAGAGGCGAGGCCGGAGATGGTGCGGTGGTGACCATGAACGGAAAGCCTGCAAGCATCAATACACCACTTGAGCCAAACAGTGAGATAATCATAGAGCCGTCCACAGCTGGAGAGGCAGCAGAGTATAAGATATCGCAGCTTGATGAGTACAATCATTCTGTCATTACTTTTATCATAAACGGCAGAAGGGTTTCATGTCCTAGGTTTGTCCAGGTAAACGGACAGCTTGAGCCGGAGGATTACAGCATCAGGGAAAATGATGTGGTTGAGACAAGAAATTACTATACAGTGCGCCAGATTGCGCAGTTTATGGATCTCGTTATTGACACAGACCAGATGATATTTGTAAACAATGAAGAGGCTGATCTCGACACTCTTGTATATGAAAATTTCTCTGTTGAGTGGAAAACAGATGAATATGGTGTTGCAAGAATCGACAATAACACTTATAATGACACACAAGAGTCTGATTCAGATGATGCTTCGGTCTTAGCAGAGCCGGATGTAAACAGCACAGAGTCAGACAACACAGTGGCCAGAACATCAGAGCAGATGATGAATCAGGTGCTCGATGAGCTGCATGATGATTTTGCTAAAGAAGCTGAAGCATCTGCTGTGCCGGAAAACGAATTGCCGGAAAATGAATTGCCAAAAAATGATATACAGGAAGAAATACAGGAAGAAGACTCATCAAAAAATACAGTTACAGTAATTGTAAACGGTGAGCCTGTAGAGCTGTCCGGCAAGGATACATATATATTTGTCGATATATTTACCCATATCTCATTTGATTTACAGGCAGGAAAGGGCAGGGCAATAGCCACTGTAATAAATGGCAGAGATGCCCAGTTTTCCGAGGAGCTTCATGAGGGAGACAAAATAGAATTATACTGGAAAGAGAATTAACATGTTAGAATTATGCAGCATTGCCAGCGGCAGCAGTGGAAACTGTATATGCGTGGGTACGGATGATTGTCATGTGCTCATAGACGCGGGCATCAGCGGTAAGAAAATAGAAAACGGCCTGAATGAATTTGATATGACGGCCACAGATATGCAGGGGATTCTCGTGACACATGAGCATATAGACCATATCGCAGGGCTTGGTGTCATGGCAAGGCGCTATCATATTCCGATTTATGCCACAAAGGCCACAATCGGGGCCATAAAATGTACCAAATCCGTTGGAAATATAGATGAAGAGCTGTTTCGTCCTATTGAGGCAGGCGGTGATTTTACAATAGGCGATATAGAGTTTGAGCCGCTTCACATATCACACGATGCGGCTGATCCTGTCGCTTACAGATTTAAAAACGAAAATCATACGATGGCGGTCGTAACAGACCTTGGCACGTATGATGACACACTGGTTTCAAAGCTTCAGAACCTGGATGGGCTTCTGCTTGAAGCCAATCATGATATAAATATGCTCCAGACAGGGGCATATCCGTATCCGCTCAAGCGCAGAATCATGGGTGACAGCGGACATTTGTCGAATGAGAGAAGCGGGCAGTTGTTATGCGAGCTTCTTCATGATAAATTTGGCTCAGTAATACTGGGACACCTTAGTAAAGAAAACAACTACGAAAAGCTGGCGTATGAAGCCGTCAGGCTTGAGGTCACAATGGGAGACAATCCATATAAGGCAAGTGATTTCCCTATGTATGTGGCTAAGAGAGACAGGGCATCAGACCGCATAGCCGTAGAATAAGAGAACAGGAGAATAAGTTGTTATGGATAACACAAAGAACAAAGTAATCATCACAGTTGTCGGAAAAGACACAGTAGGAATCATCGCAAAGGTATGTACATATCTGTCAGAGGGCAGTGTAAACGTGCTTGATATCTCACAGACTATCGTTTCAGGTTATTTCAACATGATGATGATTGTTGATATGGCAAATGCTACAGCTTCATTTGCAGAGATTTCTGACCAGCTTGATGCACTTGGAGAAGAAATTGGTGTAACAATAAAGTGTCAGAAGGAAGAAATCTTTGAGATGATGCATCGAATCTAGTTTAGCATAAAAATGTCATACACAGTTAAAGGAGAACAGCAAAATGATAAATATTGGTGAAGTAATTGAGACCAATGACATGGTGGAGAAGGAAAATCTTGACGTGCGTACAATCACACTCGGTATCAGCCTGCTCGACTGTATAGACTCAGACCTTGCAAAGGTAAATGAGAATATCTACAACAAGATTACAACACTTGCAAAGAATCTTGTATCAACAGGAAAAGAGATAGAGAACAACTACTGTATCCCTATCGTAAACAAACGTATTTCAGTTACACCTATCGCCCTTGTCGGCGGTGCGGCCTGCAAGAGCTCAGAGGATTTTGTTACCATAGCAAAGACTCTTGACAGAGCAGCCAAAGAGGTAGGTGTCAACTTCATCGGTGGATACTCAGCACTTGTGTCAAAGGGCATGACAAAGGCGGATGAGCTTTTAATCAAATCCATCCCTCAGGCAATGCTTGAGACAGACCTGGTATGCAGCTCTGTAAATGTTGGCTCTACAAAAACCGGAATCAACATGGATGCAGTAAAGCTGATTGGTGAGATGATAAAGGAGACAGCAGAGGTGACAAAGCACCTTCCTGTATCAGGCTGTGCCAAGTTTGTTGTATTCTGCAACGCTCCTGATGACAATCCGTTTATGGCAGGAGCCTTCCATGGTGTGACAGAGGCAGATGCCATCATCAATGTAGGTGTCAGCGGACCGGGAGTAGTAAAGACTGCCCTTGAAAAGGTAAGAGGCGAGAACTTTGAGGTGCTCTGTGAGACAATCAAGAAGACAGCTTTCAAGGTTACACGAGTAGGACAGCTTGTGGCAAAGGAGGCTTCAAAGAAGCTTGGAGTGCCATTTGGAATCATAGACCTTTCACTTGCACCTACACCGGCTATCGGAGACTCTGTAGCCGATATTCTCTGTGAGATAGGCTTAGAGAGAGCGGGAGCTCCGGGAACAACAGCTGCACTTGCACTCTTAAACGATCAGGTGAAAAAGGGCGGTATCATGGCATCCTCATATGTCGGCGGACTCTCAGGTGCCTTTATTCCTGTATCAGAGGATCAGGGAATGATAGATGCCGTAAACGATGGTGCACTCACTCTCGAAAAGCTTGAGGCTATGACCTGTGTGTGCTCAGTGGGACTTGACATGATTGCAATCCCGGGCGATACAAAGGCCACTACAATTTCAGGAATTATCGCAGATGAGATGGCTATCGGTATGATAAACCAGAAGACAACAGCCTGCAGACTGCTTCCGGCAATCGGAAAGGATGTAGGTGATGTGGTAGAAATCGGAGGACTCCTTGGAAGTGCACCGGTTATGCCGGTAAACAGATTTTCTTGTGATGCATTTGTAAACCGTGGAGGAAGAATCCCGGCACCTATTCACAGCTTTAAAAATTAGTAAATAATGGCATTGTTTACAAGCATGTACTTATAAGAATAACTTATAAGTACATGCTTATTTTAAAGTGGTACTTGACAATGACAAAAATACATGCTTAAATAAAGACAGTTATATGACTGACGGAAGTGGATAACCACATGGAGTATAACAGTTGATTGCCGACCGTCTGGGCGCACATTTATATAAGTTTCCTGCAGAGCTTTATATTATTATGTGTGTTCAGACGGTCTTTTTTATTCCGGCAGGCCCGAGTAATTTGGGGATGCAGACCACATTATCAGAAAACATGGAGGATGACATGGAAAGAGTATCATTAGCAAAGGAATTATCAAGCACAACATACCCTGGCAGAGGTATCGTAATCGGCCGCACAAAGGATGGTAAGAAGGCTGTAACAGCATACTTTATCATGGGCAGAAGCGAAAACAGCCGCAACAGAGTATTTGTAGAGGATGGCGAGGGCATCAGAACACAGGCATTTGACCCTTCAAAGCTTGAGGATCCAAGTCTTATCATTTACGCACCTGTAAGAGTGCTCGGCAACAAGACAATTGTCACAAACGGTGACCAGACAGATACTATCTATGAGCTGATGGACAAGCAGCAGACATTTGAGCAGGCCTTAAGGACAAGAGAGTTTGAGCCTGACGCTCCTAACTATACACCTAGAATTTCAGGAATCATGCATATTGACAATGGCGAGTTCAATTACGCTATGTCAATCTTAAAGAGCAACAACGGCAATCCTGATGCATGTAACAGATACACATTTGCATACTCAGCACCGGTTGCGGGAGAGGGACATTTTATCCATACATATATGGGCGATGGAAATCCACTGCCAAGCTTTGAGGGTGAGCCTACATGGGTAGACATCGAGGGAGATATCGATGAGTTTACCGATATGGTATGGGAGAACCTTAATGAGGATAATAAGGTATCACTTTTTGTCAGATATATTGATATCGCAACAGGCGAGTATGAGAGCAGAATCGTAAACAAAAACAAATAAAACACTATATAAACGGTCTAATATACAAGATAAGCAGATAAAAACAGGAGAACAGAAAAATGCAGGAATACGAATTAAAATACGGATGTAATCCAAATCAGAAACCAGCCAGAATATTTATGAAGGAGGGAGAGCTTCCTATAAAAGTGCTTAACGGCAGAGCCGGATATATCAACTTCCTTGATGCCTTTAACGGATGGCAGCTTGTAAGAGAGCTTAAGAAGGCAACAGGTCTTCCAGCCGCAACATCCTTCAAGCATGTTTCACCTGCAGGTGCAGCAGTTGGACAGCCACTTTCAGATGTGGAGAAAAAGATTTACTGGGTTGATGATATGGATATTGAGTTTACACCACTTGCAAGTGCATACATCAGAGCAAGAGGAGCTGACAGAATGTCATCATTTGGTGATTTTATTTCACTTTCAGATGTATGTGACAAGAGCACTGCACTTGTAATCAAGAGAGAGGTATCAGACGGTGTTATCGCTCCGGGCTACACAGACGAGGCTCTTGAGATTTTAAAGGCTAAGAAAAAAGGCAATTACTGTGTTATCGAGATTGACCCGTCATATGAGCCGGCACCTATCGAGAGAAAGGATGTATTTGGCATCACATTTGAGCAGGGCAGAAACGAGCTTCATATTGATGACGATTTCTTCTCAAATATCGTGACAGAGAACAAGGAGCTCACAGAGCAGGCTAAGATCGATCTGGCAATCTCTATGATTACTTTAAAGTATACACAGTCCAACTCTGTATGCTATGTAAAGGGCGGCCAGGCAATCGGTATCGGAGCAGGCCAGCAGTCTCGTATCCACTGTACCAGACTTGCAGGCTCAAAGGCAGACAACTGGTGGCTTCGTCAGTCTCCACAGGTGCTTGGACTTCAGTTCGTGGATGGTATCAGACGTGCAGATCGCGACAATACTATTGACCTTTATATCGGTGAGGATTATATGGATGTGCTTGCAGAGGGCGAGTGGCAGAAGTTCTTCAAGGTAAAGCCGGACGTATTTACAGCAGAGGAGAAGAGAGCATGGCTTGACAGAAATACAGATGTAGCACTTGGATCTGATGCATTCTTCCCATTTGGTGACAACATTGAGCGTGCTCACAAGAGTGGCGTGAAGTATGTAGCCCAGCCGGGTGGATCTGTGAGAGATGACCATGTTATTGATACATGTAATAAGTACGGTATGGTAATGAGCTTTACAGGAATCAGACTTTTCCATCACTAATCACAAGGTATAGCGGTTATTAAGCTGGATTAAAGCACAATAAGTAATTCAATAATAAGGGACTTCATGATATAATTACAGTATACATTTTACACAGTAGTTAATCATGGAGTCTTTTTATGTCATTACAGTTTATCACAGGTAATTCAGGAAACGGAAAAACGAAATATCTCTTTAACAGGATAGTGAAAGAGGCAAAGGCAAACCCAAGGGACAATTATCTTGTAATAGTGCCTGAGCAGTTTACAATGCAGACGCAGAGACAGCTTGTAGATTTGTCGGAGAATAAAGCTATCATGAATATAGATGTGCTAAGCTTTAAGCGCTTAGCCTACAGAGTGTTTGATGAGCTTGGAATCACAAATCTCACGGTGCTTGAGGAGACAGGTAAGAACCTTGTACTCAGAAAGCTTGCGGCACAGGAGGCGGATAAGCTTGGCGTAATAGGCAGAAACTTAAACCGCATCGGCTATATAAGCGAGGTAAAGTCACTGCTTTCGGAGCTTGTGCAGTATAATATATCACCTGAGGAGCTCGGAAGATATATTGCCTCAGGCAGGCTATCGGATACACTTTCAGATAAGCTCAAGGATGTGCTCGTGCTCTACGAAGCATTTGAGAAGTTTATGCAGGACAAATATATCACTGCAGAGGAAATACTTAATGTGCTTAGCAATGTGGCGGAGGAGTCTGCCATTCTTAGAAATTCAGTCATTGCATTTGATGAATTTACTGGATTTACACCTATACAGAACCAGCTCATCAAAAAGCTCTTTGTCATTTCAAAGAAAATATATGTAACGCTCACAATAGATTGTCGTGAGGATATCTTTAAGAGCAGAGGCATGCAGGAGCTGTTTGACATGCCAAAAAGGACAGTGAAATCACTCACCGAAATGGCAGCGTTTTATGGCATAGAAGTCGAGGAACCTATTATCCTTGATAAAAACTACCGGCTTGCAGAAAACGAAGAGCTAAGCTTTATGGAACAGCAGCTTTTCAGAAAACGAAGATGCTCCTTTAAAAAAGCACCAAAGCACATTCATATAGACTGTCTGCGTGACCCAAAGCAGGAGCTGACAAAGATAGCCAGAAGAATTAATGAGCTTGTAAGGAACGAAAACCTGCGTTACCGCGATATTGCTATAGTCACAGGAGATGTGAATATATATGCAGGTTATGTGCGTGAAATATTTGACAAATACAATATTCCTTACTTTATCGATGCCACACAGGAGATACTTTTCCATCCGTTTATTGAGTTTATCAGGTCAATACCCGATATTGCGGCACAAAATTTCTCGGCAGATGCGGTGTTCAGATTTTTGCGGTGCGGCTTTAGTGAGCTATTGGACAGTGAAATAGATGTACTTGAAAACTACGTGCTCGCCTGTGGAGTAAGAGGTAAAAGCGCATGGGACAAAAAGTGGGTCAGACTGCCAAAGCATAAGGCAGGCTATGACCTTGAGCTTTTAAACCAAAGCAGGGAATATATAATGGAGCTGCTAAAGCCGGTATATCAGGTGTTTTCCGATAAAAAGTCAACGGTAAAGGACTATGTGCTCGCTATATATAAGCTGATAGTTTTGCTTGATATACCTGATAAGCTTGCAAAAAAGGAGCAGGCACTGCTTGATGCAGGGGACCAGACCGCATCAAAGGAATACGGACAGATATACAAAATAGTCATGCAGCTCTTTGAAAAATATGTGGCGGTGCTGGGTGATGAATGCATGGATGCAGAGGAATTTACACAGATACTGGATGCAGGACTGGATGCGGCAGATGTAGCAGTCATACCGCCGGGATACGACACTGTGACCATCGGAGATATTGAGAGAACGCGTCTGACCAACATAAAGGTCATGTTTTTTGCAGGCGTAAACGATGGGATTGTTCCAAAGGCGGCAGGAAGAGGAGGCATTATATCCCAGTATGAGAGAGAGGCACTTAAGGAGCTGGATATAGAGCTTGCGCCCGGGGCAAGGGAGCAGGCATTTATACAGAGGTTTTATCTGTATCTGAACATGACAAAGCCATCCAGGGAGCTTTATATCAGCTATACGAGGCTTGACAGTGAAAAAAAGGCTGCCCAGCCATCGTACCTCATAGGTATATTAAAGGGGATGTTTCCGGAGCTTGTCGTGACTGAGACAGAGGATGTAGAACAGCTTTTGGATATATCAAGCAGGCAGAGTGCTCTGGATTATCTGCTGTCAAATGAGGTGGATGACAGATGGTGCGAGATTGCAGCAGCGGTGATGCTCTATGACGCATCAGTCAGTGATGCAGGGGAATGTAATGAAGTAGACGATAAAGAATTTACTCAAAAAAATTCCGTGGAGATGCTCATAAATGCAAGGTTTGAGCATTATTCAAAGGATCCGATTAGCCGAAATGTGGCAAGAAGCATATACGGCAGACACATGGAGGGCAGTATCACGCGCTTTGAGCAGTTTGCCAGGTGTGCATATGCGCATTTTTTAAATTATGGATTGAGGCTTACAGAGCGTGAGGAGAGCGGCTTTACATCCCTTGATATGGGTAATATATACCATGAAGCACTGGAAAGATACAGTAAGAAGCTTGATAGGGAGAGTACTGACTGGTTTAGCGTGACAGATGCAAAAAGAGATGAGCTTGCGATGGAAGCAATAAATGAGGTGATTGATGAGTATGCAGGCTTTGGCATATTTGATACAGCGGAAAGCCAATATTCGATATCACATATGAAGGCTGTCTTTAAGCAGACAGTATGGGCACTCACAACCCAGATACGAAGAGGCAGCTTTGTGCCTGAGAGGTTTGAGTTTTCCTTTTACGAGAGCCTTGATATGGCAAATGATGTGACGGTTGATATAAAGGGACGCGTAGACAGGACTGACACATATACGGATGAGGGCAGGCTTTTTGTGAAGGTATTGGATTACAAGTCGGGAAATACAGTTTTTGACCTGGTGAAGCTATACTATGGCACGCAGCTTCAGCTTGCAGTGTACATGGACGCTGTCATGGAACAAAAGAAAGAGGCACTAAAGCAGGTAAGTGTGGAGCCGGGCGGTATGCTGTACTATCACATCGACGATCCTGTAATTGATTTAAAGGATGTGACACCGGGCACTGAGTTGTCTGAGGAAGAAATCAATCAGATGATATTAAAGAAGCTCAAGCCTGACGGGCTTATCAACTCGGACGAAAAGGCATACAGAGGCATGGACAGAGACTTTGAGAAAAGCTCTGACGTAATCCCTGTCACCTTAAAAAAGGATCAGACACCGGCTGCAGGCTCAAAGGTGGCAAACGCCGAAGAATTTGATGTGATAACAAGGTTTGCGCGAGAGAAGCTTCGCGAGATAGGAAGAGAAATATACGATGGAAATGTTGCCGTCAATCCTATCAAGAACAAGAAAATAGACAGCTGCGCATATTGCGCTTTTCAGGCCATATGCAGGTATGATTCAAGGATACCGGGCTTTAGCGAAAGAAGCTTTAACGGTGACAATAAGGAAGATGTACTTGATAAAATGCGTACACAGATTGCAGCGGCAGAGCATAAAGCATGCTATGGAGATAATGATATAAAGCCATAATCGGGAGACATAATATGGATGTTAAATGGACCAGTGAACAGAAAAAGGTTATAGATTTAAGAGACAGGGATATACTTGTATCGGCGGCAGCGGGCTCAGGAAAGACAGCTGTACTCGTTGAGCGTATAGTAAACAGAATATGTGTGGATAATCCTCCGGTGGATATCGACAGGATGCTTGTGGTGACGTTTACCAAGGCTGCAGCTGCTGAGATGAGGGAGCGTGTCAGCCGTGCGATAGACAGCTTGAAGGAGCAAAAGCCGGACGATGAGAACCTGCAGAGGCAGTCGACACTGGTTCACAATGCGCTCATCACTACAATCGATTCGTTTTGTCTGTTTGTGGTGCAGAATAATTTCGCACAGCTTAATCTGGATCCTGATTTCAGAATCGGTGACCAGGCAGAGCTTAAGCTTATGCTAAAGGATGCTTTGGCACAGGTATTTGAGGACAATTATGCAAGAGAAGACAACGAGGCATTTATCAACCTTATAGATACCTACAGCAATGGGAGAAATGACTCTGCTGTCAGGCAGATGGTGGAGGATATCTACTATAAGGCGGGCAGCTCATCATGGCCGAGAAAGTGGATGAACAGTCTCCTAAGGCTCTATGATATAAAGTCAGCTAAACAGCTCGAGGACTCAGAAATCATTAAGGAGATAGTGGATTACAGCAGGGTGCTTTTGGAGGAGGCTGTTCAGGAGCTTACAATGGCGAAAGACCTGGCATCAGCTACACCCGGGCTTGAAAAGTATGCGCTTACACTTTCAGAGGATATAGCATTGTTTGATGGAATGGCTGATGTGACAGGCTATGTCGGCATGCAGGAGTTCTTAAACAAAATATCCTTTGGCAGAATTGCTGTCATCAGGAAATTTGACGGAGACGAGAAGAAAAAGGAGCGCGTGAAAAGCATGCGCGATGCTACCAAAAAGAAGGTAGACGGAATAAAGCAGAAATACTTTGGCATGTCAATTGAGCTTATGTATGAGCAGCTGGAGCGTCAAAGACCATTTGTTAAAGAGCTGATAAGGCTCTCACTCGAGTTTTATGATGCGATGGAGGCTGTAAAAACAAGAAAAAGAGTATTTGATTTTTCTGATATAGAGCACTTTGCGCTTCGTATACTGGTGGATGAACAGACACTGGAGCCCACAGAGACAGCGCGTGATTTTTCAAAACATTTTGAGGAAATCATGATTGACGAGTATCAGGACTCAAACCAGGTGCAGGAGGATATACTTACCGCTATTTCAAGAGAGCACCAGGGAGTCGGCAACATGTTTATGGTGGGCGATGTAAAGCAGAGCATATACAGGTTTCGAATGGCGCGCCCTGAGCTGTTTATGGAAAAATACAACACATATACATCAGATGACAGTGCACACCAGAGAATAGACCTGCATAAAAATTTCAGAAGCAGGAATGAGGTGTTAGACTTTACTAACGACATATTCTACAAAATCATGGCAGCAGATTTGGGCAATGTGCAGTATGATGACGATGCGGCACTGTATCCCGGTGCAAGCTATCCGGAGGAGACGATGCGTCCTGAGCTTTTGCTTGTTGACTACAAGGATGAGGATCTGTCTGAAATTATAGAGGATGAGGATGGAGATAAAGTGCAGATAGAGGCGCTTTTGATTGCAAACCGTATCAGGAGTTTGATGGAAAACGGCATGGTGACCGATAAAAAGACAGGGCAGCTAAGAGCCGTGCAGTACAGGGATATAGTGATACTTTCGAGAAGTGTTGCAACATGGGGCAATACAGTGGCAGCAGTATTAAAGGACTGTGATATTCCGGCACATGTAGAGTCGAATACAGGCTATTTTTCATCGTATGAGATACAGGTGATTCTGTCCATGCTTCGCATACTCGATAATCCGCTGCAGGATATTCCGATGGCAGCAGTGCTTGCTTCGCCTATTGTGGGCATGGATGATGAGGAGCTGGCACAGATTAGGTCTGCCTTTAAGGGTGTAAGCTTTGCACAGGCTGCACTTAGCGCCATGGCAGGTGAGAATGGCTATGAGGACGAGAAGCTTAAAGCCTTCGCTTTGGTATTTGAGAGACTAAGAGGTGCTGTTGCTGATACGCCAATCCATGAGCTTTTGTACATGATGCTTGATGAGACAGGTTTTTACAGGTATGCATCCGCCATGCCGGCAGGAAAACGGCGCAGACAGAATATAGATATGCTGATTGAGATGGCCGCAGCCTATGAAAAGACCAGCTACAAGGGGCTGTTTCACTTTGTCAGGTACATAGATATACAGCAGAAATACGAGATAGACTACGGAGAGGCCGATACCGCAGGCGAGAATGACGATGTGGTGCGCATTATGACAATCCATAAGAGCAAGGGTCTTGAGTTTCCTGTAGTGTTTGTTTCCGGGCTTGGCAAGAGCTTTAACACGCAGGACACAAAATCAGACCTGGTGATACATGAAAAGCTTGGGCTTGGTCTTGTGGAAAAAACAAAAAGCCCAAGGACAAAGCGACCATCGCTGATAAGAAATGAGATAGCAAGCCGCATTAAAAGGGAAAATCTGGGAGAGGAGCTGCGTGTGCTGTATGTAGCGCTTACCAGGGCGAAGGAAAAGATTATCCTGACAGGGGGACTTTCAAATGCCCAAAAATCCTTTGAGAAGTATAGAGGCAATGTAAATGCGAACCAGCCAATAAGCTTTGGACAAAGGGAGGGAGCAGGGTGTTACCTGGACTGGATTATACCTGCCATGCTGTCATACCCGGATAAGTATACGGTATCCACAGTCGATGCAACAGAGTTCGCTGCACGAACTGCGATGGATATGGCGGCAAACGATATATCAAAAGCGCAGCTTATTGTGCACATAAGTGAAGCGGATGAAACAAAAGCCAAAGAGCTCGCAGAGGAATTTGATTTTGAGTATGCATATGCTTCTGATATAACTAAAAAAAGCAAATATTCGGTATCTGAGCTGAAGCATGACTCTATGGTTGAAAAGTACGACAGCACAGAGAGGGAGGCAGAGCGTCCTAAGTTCCTTTTGGAGGAGAAGGAGACGTATGTGCCGGACTTTGCGAGGGATGATGAGGCAGGCGGTGCTTCTAATGAAAGCAAAGAGCTTAAAAATGCAGCAGGTGTGAATCAGGGAGCGCTGCGCGGAACTGCAGTGCACCGTGTCATGGAGTGTCTGGATTTCAAGAGCCTGTGTGATATAGATACAAAAGACCATGTGGCAGTCAGTGCATTTGTGAAGAAAAGCATGGATGAAATGCTAAAAAAGGGGCTTATCACAGATGACATGTACAGGCTGACCAGACCAAAGCTTATAGAGCAGTTTATATCATCAGATGTGGCAGCGCGTATGGCACAGGCGGATAAGAGAGGCGATTTGTATAAAGAGAAGCCTTTTGTGATGGACTATGAGGGAGTATTGGTTCAGGGAATTATTGATGTATTCTGGCTGGAAAATGATAAAATAGTGCTGCTTGATTATAAGACAGACAGGGTAAATGCTGCTAAAGAGCTTATCGACAGATACAGCACACAGTTAAAACTGTATGCTGATGCACTTGGAAGGATTTTTTCTACAGATGGGAAAAGCATACAGGCGGATGAGAGGCTCATATATTCATTCCGTTTACAGCAGACAATTGTTACCTGTCGTGAATATAAAAAATAGTGGCATGTCACAGCAATCTATTATATAATGTCTAACAGGCGGTACAAAAATATACAATATATTAATACTTCAGACATAATTGCTGTATGAACAGCTGTATATAAAGCCAAAGAAAAGAGATAATTTACATGGAGGAATACAATATGTACGAGTACGATGACGAGGTTTTAGACACATTTTTAAAGAAACAGACACAGCTTTTTAGTGAGGAGGTCGCAGATACTCCGGAGGCTGCAGAGGAATTTTTAGAGGACTGCATGGCTGTGGTATGTAAGAATATAAAAGAAGTAAGAGATTACTTTGATGAGGCAGGCTCAGATATTTCGGGCATGTCAGATGATGAGCTTATGGACCAGAGTGAGGTCTTTGCCATTGCGGACGGCAGATTCCTTGTTGTGGAAGGATAGCAGGTATGAAGTATTTTAAGAAAACGATGTGTATGCTGCTTGCATCAGCGACACTTCTCACCGGCTGCAGTATTGGCGGCAAGGAGATAGTGCTTGATATAAATACCACGAACAGCCATACAGTTTTTTCCGTGGACAATATGAAGTGCGATAAGACGGAGGCACTCATATATTTAGCCAATTACAAAAATCTGTACGGCACTATGTATGATGTAAACCTGCTTGAGACAGATGATGCGTCGAACGTGGAAAAATATATCAGGGATGTAACTGTTGATGAGCTGACGCGCATATACTGTATGGTTTCAATTGCAAAGCAGAAGAAGATTACACTTACAGACAAGGAGAAGAGTAGTGTGTCAAAGGCTGCAAAGGAATACTATGACTCATTAAACGAAGCTGAAAAGAAATTCACAAAGGCTGATTTATCAGACATTGAGAGCGCATACGAGCATTATGCGATTGCGCAAAAGCTGTATAATTCTCTATCGAAGGGCGTTGATACAGAGGTGAGTGATGAGGATGCAAGAGTTATCCATATACAGAAAATCTTTGTAAAGAGCAAGGAGAGTGCAGATGCTGTGAGCCAGAAGCTTTTGTCAAAGGAAGATTTTGCAGCAGTTGCATCAGGCAGCAGTGAGGACAGCCAGACAGAGCTGTATGCTGCAAAGGGCACTCTGCCACAGGAGGTTGAGACTGTAGCATTTGAGCTTGGCGATGGAGAGACATCTGATATGATAAGCACAGATGACGGCTATTATTTCATCAAGTGTATATCCAAGCTGGACCGGGAAAAAACAGAGCAGAACAAGGTCACTATACTGCAAAAGAGACAACAGGAGCAGTTTAATGATGACTACGAGCACTTTGTAAAAAAAGCAGGCTTTAGTTTAAACAATGACCTATGGGATTCAATCAGTATAAAGGATGAAAAGGATGTGAAAACAAGCTCCTTTTTTACTGTGTACAATAAATACTTTCAGGCCGACAATTGAACAGGCCGATAATAATTAATAATAGACAGGAGCATATAATATGGACTGGGAATTTGACATCCTGTATGCAATTCAGAGCATCAGAACACCGTTTTTAGACAAGCTAATGGCGTTTTTATCCACCATCGGAGATGCAGGCGCATTGTGGATTGTGATAGGTGTAGTGCTTTGTATTTCAAAAAAATACCGCCGTGGAGGTATGCAGATGCTTTCGGCAGAGCTTTTGAGCTTTATAGTGGGTAATCTGATAATAAAAAATATGGTCGACAGATTGAGACCATGTCAGATAGATGAGACAGTCAGTCTTATTGTAAAGATACCGTTTGACTCATCATTTCCTTCGGGACACACGTTAAACGGCATAACAGCGGCAGTGACACTTATGTTTATAGACAAAAGAATGGGAATACCGGCGATTGTACTTGCGGTACTTATAGCGTTTTCACGTATGTACAACTTCATGCATTTCCCAACGGATGTCCTGGCAGGAGCAGTGCTTGGGGTGGTATCGGCTGTGTTTGTGAACTTTTTGTTTAAGAGAGCCGGTAAGAGAAAGATGACTAAATAAAGCTAAAGAAGTGTCACATAAAATGGCATAAATAATAACGTATAATTATAGAACGAATACAAATAATTAATAAAAAGCTGTACACATGCAGGTCTATGAAACCTGCATAGTGTACAGCTTTTTTATGAGATGTTAACAGTAAAATTACTTTGATAGATTACTTTGTGAGAAGAAGCATGATATCATTACTTCTCTTTACAAATTTAGTCATCTGGTCAACTGAAAGCGGCTGATTAGAAAGCATTGCAAGGTCGTAAAGCTGCTCAGCAAACATTGGAACATGCTCAGAATCCTTATTGTCTAAGATGTACTTTACAAGCTCGTTGTTGGCATTTAATGTGAGTGTCTGGTCAGCAGCAAACATGCTTGGATCCATTCCACCCATGCCTCCGGCTGCGTACATCTTCATCATATCCTGCATACGTCTGCCCTGCTCTGAGAGTGTGAGCACAGATGCTACATCTGCGTTCTTAAGGTTTTCTACCTTTACAGTGAGCTTGTCATTGTTCAAAGCCTTTTTGAATACCTCTGAGAGAGTAGTGGTTGCCTCTGTGAGGTCTGCACCGGATTCATCTTTGAGAGACTCTGTGAGGTCTGCATCTATTCTCATGAACTTGTAGTGGTCATTTCTCTGCTCAAGCTGTGTGATGAATGAGGTATCGATATTGTGGTCAAGGATAACAGCGTTCATGCCCTGCTCCTTGAACAGCTTGATATACTGACCCTGCTGTACTACATCTGTGACATAGTAAACTGTATTTTTCTCAGGTTCCTTGTTTTCATCAGTGTTGGCTGAGCTGTCTGCATTTGCATCAGTATTTTCAGCTTTTTTTGTATCATCAGAAGCATCAGCACTTTCTGCATCTGTTTTTCCATCATCCGCAACAGGTGCGAGCAGCTCCGGAAGAGTCTGATACTTGTCATTGATATCCTTGAAAAGAATATAGTCGTTTATCTTGTCGCAGAACTTCTCGTCCTTTAAGCAGCCAAACTTGATGAATGGGCTGATGTCATCCCAGTATTTCTCATAGGCTTCCTTATCTGTCTTGCACATACCGATGAGCTTGTCAGCTACTTTTTTGGTGATGTACTCAGAAATCTTCTTTACGAAGCCATCATTCTGGAGAGCAGAACGTGATACGTTAAGCGGTAAATCAGGACAATCTATAACACCCTTAAGGAGCATCAAAAACTCAGGAATGACCTCCTTGATATTGTCTGCGATAAATACCTGGTTGTTGTAAAGCTTAATAGTTCCCTCGATTGAGTCGTACTCTGTGTTGATCTTAGGGAAGTAGAGGATACCCTTTAAGTTGAAAGGATAGTCCATATTCAGGTGAATCCAGAAAAGAGGCTCCTTGTAGTCTAAGAATACCTTTCTGTAAAACTCCTTGTATTCCTCGTCGGTACACTCATTCGGGTTCTTGGTCCAAAGTGGGGTTGTATCATTGAGCGGAACAGGGCGCTTAACGATTTTAAGCTGATCCTTTGCAGGAGATACCTCTACCTGCTCCTTCTCGCCCTTGTCATTTTCTTTTTCCTCGTACTTGGCGTCCTCATGGATTTCCTCGATGACAGTGTCAGTATCACGCTTGTCGGCCTTGTCTATTGTCTCGTACTCTTCAGGAGCATTTTCTTTTGCAAGGTAAATCTCAGTAGGCATGAAAGAACAGTACTTCTCGATAACCTCACGTGCGCGGTACTCGTTTGCGAACTCAAGACAGTCGTCGTTTAAGTAGAGAGTAATCTCTGTTCCGACGTCGTCCATGTCGCCATCCTCCATGTTGTACTCTGTGCCACCGTCACATGACCAGTGTACAGGTGTAGAGCCCTCTTTATAAGAGAGAGTATCGATTGTTACCTCGTCGGCTACCATGAATGCTGAGTAGAAGCCGAGACCGAAATGACCGATAATCTGGTCATCATTTGACTTGTCCTTGTATTTCTCGATGAAGTCGGTAGCACCTGAAAAAGCGATACGGCTTATGTATTCCTCAACCTCATCAGCTGTCATACCAAGACCGTTATCAATAATCTTTATTGTCTTTTCGTCAGGGTTTACGAGCACCTGAATCTTGCCCTTGTAGTCTGCAGGAAGGGAATATTCACCCATCATGTCGAGCTTTTTGAGCTTAGTGATGGCATCGCAGCCGTTTGAGATGAGCTCACGATAGAAGATATCGTGGTCTGAATATAACCATTTCTTTATAATAGGGAACAGGTTGTCGCTGTCAATTGAAAGATTGCCGTGTTTTTCTGTCATTTTTACACACTCCTTGTTTTTATTTTACATTTACGCCGCGGTTATGAGCTGTGAAGTTGCGGTGTAGCAGCCAATAATTCCTCAGAGAAAATATGAAGTCAGCCACAGGATTTTGTATGGATAGTTTGTGGCATACTTTTGGTTGTGCCACTTTGTCCGGTAATGGAACCCTGTGGCAGTTCATATTTTATCTTCAGAACAACTGTCTGCTACTCGCAATTTAGTTTGTTTCCGCGAGTGTAGGTCATTTATTATTTGTAATAAACCAGCTTGTTATATAAGCATAATAAAATAATAGTTCGCATTATCGGAAAAGTCAATAGAAAATTAGCACTCAAAAATAGTGAGTGCTAACAAAACGACAGAAAACCGCATGAATTGGGTATTTTTGGAATTGTGAAAAGTTTATAAACTTATTTTTCACTGGACATTGTGGCGTAAAAATGCTAGGATTTATTTTATAATATAGATATAAGGAGACTGATATGTTACAGACAGGTATTAAAGGTAAGAAAGAGATTACAGTGACTTTGGATAAGACAGCGAAGGCTATGGGAAGCGGCACGATGGATGTGTTTGCTACTCCGGCTATGATTGCGCTGATGGAAAATACAGCTTTTGAGAGTGTTGCGTCTGAGCTTGAGGAGGGAAGTGGTACTGTCGGTACTGCGCTTGATATTAAGCATGTTTCGGCTACACCGGTTGGCATGAAGGTGACCTGTGAGTCGGAGCTTGTGAAGGTGGATGGTAGAGCGCTCACTTTTTCTGTAAAGGCTTTTGATGAGGCAGGACTCATTGGTGAGGGTACTCATGAGCGTTTTATAGTATTTGAGGAGAAATTCCAGAAGAAGGCAGATGACAAAGCAAAGTAGACCGGATTTAGATAGTAAAACACCGGAAATCAAAACGGAGAAACGTAAGGCCGTAGGTGGTGATTGTAAAGAATCTAACATCGAAGAAAAAAGTGCGAGGAAATACAGCAGAAGATGGGATATCATTGTGACAGCCTTTGATTTTGTGACCAATTTTTCAGAGAGCTCTATTTCTGCATACGCAGGGCAGGCAGCCTTCTTTTTGATGCTGTCGTTTTTCCCGTTTTTATTGTTTTTCTTTTCGCTGCTGAGCTGGACACCGCTTACAGAGGCTGATTTTTTGATGTGGGCGAGCTCGTTTATTCCGGAGTCGTTTGGTGACATCATGAAGGATCTGGCAAGTGAGGTGTATGCCAGCGGCACAGGCAGGCTTTCTATCACGATGATTACAGCTGTGTACTTAAGCTCAAAGGCTTTTATTTCGTTTCAGCTTGGGCTTGATGATATGTACCATGTGAAGGAAAACAGAAATTTTATTTTGCGGCGCATATATTCGGTGCTTTACAGTATCGTGATTCTGAAACAACAACTGCTGCCGGTAAAAAGGTTAGCAAGGATAGCCTGAATCCGACCTTTGCGGTTGCTTATAAGCCTGTTGAAAATGTATCTGTTTACGCAAGCCATGCACAAGCTTATACCAAACCTGTTGAGGTTGGCACCGGTTACGATAACACCGGTGAAATTCTGAAACCTATCAAAAATAAACAGAACGAGCTTGGCGTAAAATACGAAAATGCTAATATTCTGCATAGCTTGGCATTCTTTGACCTGAACCAGGCAAGCTATATCAAAGAAGCTACCAATACCGCAATCGGCCAAAAATATACACAAGAAGGCGAAAACCGCTTCAAAGGTATAGAGTATTCTCTGACCGGTAAGGTTGCAGATAAATGGAACTTGATGGGCGGTGTGCTGTATTTGAACGGCAAGCGTGAAAAGCTCACCATGGGTAAGGAAAACCTGGAAGGCAAGTTTGCTACCGGTACTCCGAAGTGGAATGCTGTTTTAGCTGCTGAATATGAAGCAGATAAAAACACCTCCTTTATCGGCAGAGCTAATTACGTTGGTGAATCCCATGTTAATGATAATGGTGTAAAAGCTCCTGACTACATGACCTTTGATTTTGGCGTAAAATATAAAACTGCTATCAACCATGTTCCGGTAACCTTGAATGCAATGTGCTACAATGCGTTTGACAAGAATTACTGGATTTCCAGAGGTACTTCTGTAGCTCTTGGTGCTCCCAGAACCTTTATGCTGTCTGCGCAGTTTGATATTTAATAATTCATTTGTAAAGAGGGTGGTTTAAGCTGCCCTCTTTTCTTCTGATTGTATTGGTGGTAAGTCTGCTATGAAAAAAATTTTAAGCATTATATTTCTGCTTTTGTTTATATTATTAACAGGCTGCGGGAATCAAAAGCAAGAACAAAAGAATATAGATAAAAGCAGTGAGAAGAATGTTGTTGTTCTGGCAGCTTACAGGCATCTTGCTCCCGGCAACAAAGACGGATTGTATTGCAGTCGCGTTCTGGGAGTATGGGAGCCGCTTATTACCAAGGATGCCGATAACAGACCGGCTCCTTGCTTGGCGCAAAGCTGGGAGATGCGTGATGGCGGCAAAGAATGGATTTTTCACCTGCGTCAGGATGTGTATTTTCACAATGGCACAAAATTTACTGCGGATTCTGTAATTGCCAACTTCGATCGCATGAAGAAAGGTTATAAGCGTTCTTCTTTTTATGGCTTGAATATGGAAACGTATTATCCGACTCTCATAAAATATGAAAAGATAGATGACTACACTATTCGTCTGCTTTTTAAAGAGGCGAATGTCAATGAACTGTATAAGATGACTGATTTTGGCAGTCCGATTTATGCTCCGGAATGCTTTGCCGAAGACGGTAATTTTAAGAGCGTAGCTATTGGTACGGGACCTTATAAAATAACAGAGAATGCTTTAAATAAATATGTTGTTCTTCAGCGCAATGAAAATTATTGGGGAGAAAAGGGCAGAATAGCTAAGTATGTTGTGCGGACGATTCCCAATACGGATACACGCTATGCTGCACTGAAATCTGAAGAGATAGACGGAGTTATTGATATCAATGCTATACCACCCTTTTTGGCTGAGGAAATAAAAAAAGATCCGCGCTTTAAGGTCGGAACAAATAAATCAACAATGATTCGTTATTTGGGACTTAACGGTACCAAGTTCCCTTTTAATGATATTCGTATGCGCAGAGCTGTAAGCCTTGCAATCGACAGAAAAAATCTGGTGCATAATATGTACTTGGATTATGCCGCGCCGACGGTTAATATCTTAAATTACACTAGTCCCGGTTATAAGGTTTTGCCTGTTATATATGATTTGCAGGAAGCAAAAAGATTAGCGCATGAGGTCTTAGGCGATAATAGATGCGAAATTACGTATTGCATCAATGGCAGCGAGCCTTTGCAAAAGGGTGAAGCGGAGCTTATTGCTTATTGGCTGCAGAAAATTGGCTTGGATGTAAAAATTAAGTCGATAGAATATGCTACATTGGCGAAAATGCTGCGCAAGGGTGATTTCAATATTGTGCGAACTCAAAGAGGCTTGGCAAATGGTGATCCTTTCAGTGCTTTATATCCCTTTGTAATGCCTGATGGCGCGTTGAATGTAAGCAATCGTTTTGCTTATAAAAATACTGAGGTTATTACTTTAATGAATAACGTGAAGCATATAGCTGATGAGAAAGAAAGACAGCGTGTTTTTGATAGGGTGCAGGACATTATTGGCTATGAACAGCCTGTTATTCCGCTTTTTAACGATATGAATATTGTTGCTTACAATAAGCGTTTGAAAAACTACAAGCCTTTAATTTATGGAGTGGATTTGAGTAAGGTTGAGCTGATGAATGAGCATGAGTAATTTTGTGGACTTATAAGTGATTAGCCGATTATTGCAGGAGATTGTCGCAAGCAGTAGGCTTTCTTGACATGAATATAAAGATGTGCTATAATTCTGAATATAAAAATGTAACATATGTTACAAAATTAACTTAATAAACTAAATCTATCAGGTGTCGAAAGACTTAATAAGTAAGCAGGTGCGAAGCCTGCGC